>JGI20214J51088_10002683_pt1 | contig 11799 bp, 10 predicted proteins | sample WetSurMetagenome_FD_51088 | JGI IMG/M metagenome (IMG submission 51088)
AAGGCAGGAAGTAGGCAGTAGGGAGTATGCAGTAATTAGCAAGAAGCGAAGGCTTCTTGCCTGGACACCTTGTGCTTTCTCCCCACTTCTTCGATTTTCACCGCTTACTGCCTACTTGTTGAGTGCTTACTGACAAATCATACCGCCAGGTCGTTCCCTTGGGGCCGTCCTCGAGAACAATCCCCATGTCCTTGAGGCGCTGGCGAATAGCATCCGCTCTGGCCCAGTCCTTGTTTTTCCTGGCCGACTTTCNTTCCTCGATGAGTTTTTCGATCTCTTCGGAGTCGGCCTCCTGNGTCGAGGCTGCGAGAGCTTCGAAGAAAGCCTCAGGTTCTTCGTGAAGAAAGCCGAGAACCGCGGCGGCGAGATAGAGCTGCCGTCGCTCCAAAGACAGCCTGGCCTTGCTTGAATCGTCGAGGGGAGAGTCCATGGTTTTGTTCATTTCTTTCACTTTCTCGAAGATCAAGGCGATCGCATTGGCCGTGTTCAAATCATCGTCCATGGCTTGCACGAACTGGTCAAGGAAGGAATCCTTTTCCGGAGCTGAGAGCGAGGAGGGGACGGGAACCGTCCCTTTGCCCTTGTCAGGACCGATCAGCTGATCCAGCCTCTGCAGGGTCCTGTAGATGCGCACGAGGCCGGCCTGCAGACCCAGAACGGCGCTCTTGGAGAAGTCGAGGGGGCTTCGGTAGTGCTTTGAAAGGAGAAAGAGGCGCAGCACCTCAGGATGGNNCATGTGAAGCGCGTCACGAATGGTCAAAAAGTTGCCCAGAGACTTGGACATCTTCTCGGATTCCACGGTGACGAATCCGTTATGAATCCAGTACCGGGCAAACCGGCCTCCGTTGGCGGCAATAGACTGAGCTCTTTCGTTTTCATGATGAGGAAAAAGCAGATCTTCGCCGCCGCCGTGAATGTCGAAGGAGGAACCCAGGAAGTGACCGCTCATNACGGAACATTCCATGTGCCACCCTGGCCTGCCCNNTCCCCAGGGACTTGGCCATTGGGGTTCGCCCGGCTTTGCCCCTTTCCAGAGAACGAAATCCATGGGGTGACGTTTTTTTTCATCCACGGCAATCCTGCTGCCTGCCTTCATGTCCTCCAGGCGCCGACCAGAGAGTTCTCCATATCCGGAGAACTTCTCGACCGAGTAGAAGACGTCTGTGCCCTCCACATAAGCAAACCCTTTGCTGATCAGAGTGACGATCATGTCGATCATGCCCTGAATATGCTCGGTCGCCCTGGGTTCCTTGTCCGCGTTGAGAATGCCAAGCTTCCCCATGTCGTCGTAAAACGCCTGGATGTACTCCTCGGCCAACGCCTTGGGCTCTTTTCCAAGCTGCTTGGCACGATCGATGATCTTGTCGTCCACGTCGGTGAAATTCCGGACATAGGTGACGCGGAATCCTTTTGACCGCAGGTATTTCAACAGCACGTCGAAAACAATGGCGGACCGGGCATGGCCGATATGACAGAGGTCATATACCGTCACCCCGCACACATACATGCCCACCTCTCCGTCTCGCAGGGGAATGAAGTCCTCTTTGGCGCGCGTGGCCGTGTTGTAGACTCTCAGGGTCATAAGCAGTATCCACCTCTATTTCTTAACAAGGGAAACGACGGCAAAGGCCTCCATTCCCTCTTCACGGCCGCAAAAACCCATGCCCTCGGACGTTTTGGCCTTGACGCTGATTTGGTGAACCGGTACCCGGAGCATCTCCCCAAGCCGTGCTTGAATACCTGGGATATGGGGGGCCAGCTTAGGTTTCTGAGCCACGATCGTTGAATCCACGTTGTTGACCTGGTATCCGGCTTCATGCACCCAACCAAGCACCTGTTCGAGCATGCGCAGGCTCTGCATGTCTTTGAAGCTCGGGTCTGTATCCGGGAAGTGCTGGCCTATATCGCCCATGGCCAGGGCACCCAGGATGGCATCGACGACGGCGTGGGTCAGCACGTCCGCATCCGAGTGGCCGAGGAGGCCTTTGGCAAAAGGAATGGACATGCCCCCTAGGATGAGAGCGCGTCCTTCGACCAATCGATGAGCATCATATCCAAAGCCTATTCGGAACAAGGAGAACACCTCATGAAAGCTATGGTCCCTTCAAAACTTTCCTTAGGGATTGGGAACATGTCAAGAAAAAGGTCGAGTAAATTGTGCTGGCAACCGTTCGCCCTGAGGTATCGAAGGGTGAGCGGGCCATTCATGCTTCGATACCTCAGCATGAACGGAAATCCTTAGTCATGGGTAAGGGCTGTTTATTAATAAGTCCCGGGCAACGGGGTTTTCCGTAGAAGCCGGTTTGATCAGTGGCAGGTGCTGCAGGAGCCACCTCCGCAGGTCGCACAACCCGATGAGGACGAAGAGACGTATTTGCCGCTGCTCTTGAAGCTTGCTGCAGACATGAGACGCTCAACCCTTTTCCCCTTGCACGTCGGGCAACACACGTCATCGCCCTTTCCAAAAACAAGGCATTCAAAATCTTTCTTGCATTTCTTGCATCTGAACTCATAAATCGGCATGAAACAAAACCTCCTTAACTACCAATGGCCCTCCAACCTTTCGATCACGGCAGCCGCGAGCAGCGGAAACATGATCTCATGATGACCGACCAGAGAAAACCCTTCTCCCCCTTCGAGGGTAGGCCGGGACACCACATTGGTCATAGGGCGATAGTGTCGAATGAAATCCATGTTCAGGGTCGTAAACTGCTTCACGTCATGCCCCAGGTTCCTGACGAGGGACAAGGCCTTCAGGAAAACCTCGGGAAGGATCACGGCAGAACCCAGGTTGATGAACACGCCCCCTTCGAGCTTCGAGACCAGGGTCGCAAAGAGACGGAAGTCACGGTGAGAGGCTTTTCCGAGTGACGCCCCGTCTGCGCTCGGATGAAAATGAATGGTGTCGGTCCCAATGGCCACGTGCACGCTTACGGGAACTCCCAGGTCGTAGGCTCTCGCTAGGAGGCTCAAGGCACGGTGAGGCAATTTCTCTTTTGACAGTCTCGCTCCCACCGCTGCGCCCAGTCCCGTGTCCGAGCGGGCTCCCTCCTGAATCGCTTCATTGATCAGAAGGGCCGGTTCATCCGCCATACCGAATTGGCCTTCCCCGAGTCGGGCTGCCACGTCTTCGGAAGTGTGGCCGACCATGGCCACTTCCGTATCGTGGATTACGCAGGCACCGTTCATGGCCAGCCCACGCACAATGCCCCTTTCCATCAAGTCAATGATGTGGGGACTCAAGCCCACCTTGATGGGATGGGCGCCCATGCCGAGAAGGATCATTTTCTTTTCCCGGGCGGCGCGGACAAGCTTCTCCACCACAGCTCTGAAGTCATTCCCTGCAAGAATTCGGGGAAGGGAGGCAAACCAGGACCCCATGCTTCCGCCGGCTTTCCAGGGAGCACCGAAGTCGTCCTGTCTGACCTTGCTCGGCCTGTCTTTCACCGAATAGGATCGGATTTTCTTGATNGATATCGGTTCCCAGTCAGACACGACGAACTCCAACTCCTGGCCTAATCTTCTTTGACCCCGTCTTGAAAGAGGAAGTAATCCACGAGCTGGCAGATGATGTGACCTGCCATACTGTGAGCTTCCTGGATTCTCGCCGTGGTATTGCTCTTCACCACGAGGGCCATGTCCGCGAGGCTTCTCACGCGGCCGCCGTCTCCGCCTGTGAACGCGACCGTGTATATTCCCAAACCTCGTGCCGCCTTCACTGCGGAGATCACGTTTCCCGAGTTCCCGCTGGTCGTGATGGCGAGCAGCACATCCCCTTCCAGGCCGATGGCCTTAATCTGCTTGGAAAAGATGTCCTCAAAGGAGTAATCGTTCCCGATGCTCGTGATCACGGAAGAATCCGTGGTCAGGGCGATCGCCGGAAGGGGAGGGCGTTCGAGCACGAACCGGTTCACGAATTCCGCGGCGATGTGCTGAGCATCCGCAGCGCTTCCCCCATTTCCACAGATCATGAGCTTCCGGTCGGAGGTGAAAGCCTGAGAGATCTTTTCCGCAAAGAGGATCAGGTTGCGGCTATTCTCCTTGATGAACTCCTCTTTGACCTTGATGCTCTCGCGAAGGGCTTTTTCAATAATTTTGTCCACCGCGGCCTCATACAATCAACTTCTATGCTTAGCAACTTAGAGTTTTTTTGCCCTCTTGTCAACTTGGCCTGTTTTCCTTTGACTTGGAGTGGTCTTTCTTCTAAATTACCCTGCGGTCGGAGCATCCCCCGGCCCCTTTTAGCGAACAGGATGCTGAAAGACACCTGCTCTACAGGCTGCTCAAAAACGGCCAGATGCAAGGCACCCGAAATCCCGAAGAATGAGACGTACATTCCAGTACGTCGCAGTGATGAGGGATGAGGGTAACGCCGCAGATGGGCGTTTTTCAGCAGCCTGCTAATGAATTGGGGTTGCTGGCTTCAGGTCGTGCTTTAATCCTCCGGTCATCCCGCGCTCAGCCGCGTGGAATATACAGAACGGACCCATGACGACGCATGGATTTGTTGGGAAAGGAGGATCCCCATGGTGAAGCCCTGGCTGAAGTACTATGACGAAGGCGTGCCGGCAACCATTGACTACCCTGCCATCCCTGTAGACCAATTCCTGAGCAAGGCGGCCAGCAAACACCCGGATCACCCGGCGATCATCTTCGGAGCCCGTGTGGGTTCCCGGCTGATGGATGCAAAGCTCACCTACCGCCAAATCAACGATGCTGCGAACCGTTTTGCTTCTTCCCTTCAGAGCATGGATGTGAAAAAAGGGGATCGAGTGGCGATCATGGCGCCGAGCTGCCCGCAATTCATTATCGCCGCTTATGGGGCCTGGCGCATCGGCGCCATTGTGGTTTGCTGCAATCCCCTCTATGTGGAGCGCGAGGTGGAGCACCTTGTGAATGACTCGGGCGCGGAGACCATGGTCGTATTGAGCAGCCTTTATGGTCGGGTCAAAAGCATCCGTTCAAAGACAGGACTCAAACGGGTGATCGTCACCAACATCAAGGAGTACTTCCCGGGGTTGCTCAAGTTCCTCTTCGGCTTGTCTAAGGAGAAAAAGGAAGGGCACAGGGTAGACATCTCTGCGGACAGGGACACGTTCTGGTTCCAGGAAATCCTCAACAAAGGCGCTGCTCAGCCAAACCCTGTTGAAATGAAACCTCAGGAGGTGGCTGTTCTCATCTACACGGGCGGTACCACCGGCGGACCCAAAGGGGCTCAGCTCACTCACTTCAACCTGGTTTCCAACGCAACCGCAAACAACGTGTGGACCAAGAGCCTGGAGGCAAAGGACATCCTGGTCTCGGTTATGCCTTTCTTTCACAGCTACGGCCTCACCGTGGGCATGAACACACCCATTGCCAACAGTCTGACAGCCATCGTGATCCCGAACCCGCGAGACCTTCAGCATGTTCTCATGGCCATCTCAAAGCACCGCGCCACCTTTTATCCGGGCGTGCCCACCATGGTGGTGGGGATGAACAACTTCCCCGAAATCAAAAAATACGATCTCTCGTCCCTGCGTTTTGCCGTCAGTGCGGCAGCGCCTTTGGCGCCGGAAACGCAGGTTCGCTTTGAGCAGATCACAGGGTGCAAGATTCTCGAAGCCTACGGCCTGACGGAAACCAGCCCCGTAGCTACCATGGCTCCTGTCGGCAGAATCAAAGACAATTCCGTGGGGGTTCCCATGCCGGACACGGAGGTCAAGATCGTGGACGTGGAGACAGGCACAAAGGAGATGTCCACCGGAGAGACAGGTGAAATCATTATTAAGGGGCCTCAGATCATGAAGGGATACTGGAATCTTCCTGAAGAGACTGCCAAGGCTCTGCGGATAGGACCTGACGGTCAGCCGGGCTGGTTCTACTCAGCGGACATCGGCTTCATGGACGAGGAAGGGTACGTGCACATCGTGGATCGGAAGAAGGACATGATCATTGCAGGAGCCTACAACATCTATCCCACGGAGGTAGAGGCGGTTCTCTTTGAGCACCCGAAAGTGAAGGAGGCGGCCGTGATCGGGTTGCCTGACGAGAAAAGGGGAGAGACGGTCAAGGCCTTCATCGTGCTGAAGGACGGGCAAACCGCTACGTCTGAGGAGATCATCACCTTCTGCCGCGAGCGGATGGCGGCCTACAAGGCTCCGCGCGCGGTCGAGTTCAGAACCGATCTCCCCAAGTCCCTTATCGGAAAAGTGTTGCGCAGAGTCCTGAGAGAGGAAGAGCTCAAAAAAGGCAAGCAGCTCTGAAAAATGATAAACGTCTTTCGTGGAGGCTATGACCACCCTAGAAACCCCTCCCCCTCGATGGGGGAGGGAAAGGGTGGGGGTGAAAATGAGATAAAGAAGCAATCAGCGCAAGAGAGATCAAGTATGACCCAAAAATACGACGCGATTGTCATCGGCGCAGGGCTGGGAGGGCTGTCCGGGGCGACCATGCTGGCCAAGAACGGTCTGAAGGTTCTCCTGCTGGAGCGACACAATGTGCCCGGCGGCTATGCCACGAGTTTTGTGAGGGGCCGCTATGAGTTTGAGGTGGCGCTCCACGAGCTGTCGAACATCGGGCCCAAGGACCTCCGGGGAGGGTTGTACCACTACCTGGAGTACCTGGGTGTCGCGGCCAAGGTGGAGTTCGTCCTACTCCCCCATCTTTATCGTTCTATTTTTCCGGGTTTGGATGTCACCTTGCCCGTTGGCCGTGAGGCGTTTGAAGCAAGGCTGAGTGAGGTCTTCCCGCACGAGAGCATGGGCATTCACCGATTCCTGGATCGCATTTTCGGCATGGGCCGCGACTTCGCCAGAATTGTCAAGGAAAGAGGCGTGGGAAACCGAATGTCCATGCCTTTCCGCTTTCCTGATTTCTTCCGCTATTTGCCGACCAAGTGGGGGGACGTACTCAACAGGGACGTGAAAGACCCCCTGGCCCGTGCCGTTCTCTCCCAGTACTGGGGGTATGTGGGCCTGCCTCCATCCCAGGTCTCCTTTCTTTACCTCGCGATGACCCTCGCCGGGTACATCCGAAGAGGACCTGCGTTTCCCGTCGGAAGATCTCAGGCCCTTTCCAATGCCTTCATGAACACCTTTGAGGAACTGGGTGGAGAGGTGCGCATGAACTGCGGCGCTCACAAGATCATCACGCAAAACGGGCGGGTGTGCGGAGTGATCACCGATGGAGAAGAGGAGATCCGAGCCGATTGGATCATTTCCAATGCAGACCCTGTCACGACCTGCCGGGACCTGATTGGTTTTGACAATGTCCCGCCCCGGTTCTTCAGAAAACTCCAGTCGAGCGAAGTGGCTGCCTCTTCGCTTAACGTGTACATGGGGGTGGACCGACCGCCAGAGGAACTCGGGCTCACGGAACACGAAGTGTTCATCAATACCGATCACGATTTTGACCGGCACTACGAAGGATTCAGGAATTTCGAAGCGCCGGAAGCGCTCGTCGTGGCCTGCTACAATGCCGTGTACCCGGACATTTCGCCCAAAGGAACCTGCCTTGTCGTTCTCACGGCGCTCAAGTACGGCGAGCCGTGGTACGCGATTCCGCCGGAGCAATATGTGGACACAAAAAACCGGATAGGCGATGCCATGATCACGATGGCCGAAAAAGTGTTTCCCGGCCTTCGGGATTACACCGAGGTGGTGGAGGTGTCTACACCGCTCACCAACATGCGCTTTGCAGGCGCCATGGGCGGCAGCATCTATGGCTTCAATCAGCCCCCTCGGGACAACATGGTTTGGCGAATGGGTCATCGAGGGCCTTTGGAGGGACTCTATTTTGTCGGCGCATGGACCCAGCCCGGGGGTGGTTTCGAACCCTGCATGATGTCCGGCCAAATGGTGGGTGGGGCCATTGCGGCCAAGATGAAGAAACGGTGACCTTCTCATGCGGCGCAGAATGCCCAGCCCAAATCCCCCCGCCAGAGGCGGGCAAGCCTCGATTCCCCTTTACGAAAGGGAGAAGACGGGATTGTCTTGTGCCCTGTCACCCCCCTTTGTAAAGGGGGGCAGGGGGGATTTAAGATAGCCAGGAACTGAGTAAGAAGCATTGCCGCGATGGGGACATGATCGGAGAAGCGACCTTAGGTCGCGAGTTCTCCACTAGCAGCGTCAGGAGGGCAAGTACAATGCCTCTGGAAAAAATCAACTGGTTGCTGGATGTGCGTGAGTATCGGCGGGTGGCCAAGAATCGCAAGGCCCTTCGTGAACCTGGAGAGGGTACGGACTACACTCACGAGAGATTCAGGGATGTGGTGAACCGTGTTGTATCTCGCATTCACCCTAAACGCATGAACCTGCGAGTGGTGGAGATCCTTCCGCAGACAGCCACAGCCAAGACGTTTTGCTTCGAGCGAGTGGACGGCCTTCTGCCGCCTTTTCGAGCAGGGCAGTACGTAAATGTGATGGTATACGTCGAAGGGATTCGGACAAGCCGGCCTTACAGTATTTCATCTGCTCCTACGGCGGGACTTTTGGAACTCACAGTGCGAGACAAGTCCGGTGGGTTTGTCGCCCCCTATCTTTTCAACGATCTCAAGGTCGGAGATGTCCTGGAAACCACCGGCCCTGCAGGCCATTTCTACTATGAGCCCCTCGTCGACGGGGAGGATCTGGTCTTCCTTGCAGGAGGGAGCGGCATCACTCCTTTCATGAGCATGATCAGAGATACAGTGCAGCGGCAGCGCCCGCTCAGGATCAACCTGCTTTATGGGAGCCGCACGCCGGAAGACGTGATTTTCAGGGCTGAGCTCGAAAACCTTGCTTCAAGCCACTCCAAGTTCACCTTCTCGCTGGTCATCTCGGAGCCGCCGGAAGGCTATGGGGGCCTGAAGGGATTTCTGGATTCAAAACTCATTGCGCAGCTTGTGGGCGACGCCAAAGGAAAGACTTTCTACGTGTGCGGGCCAAAGGCCATGCATGATTTCTGCAGGGCGGCCTTGAAAGAGATGGAGGTGCCGCAGAGAAAAATACGGCATGAACTCTACGGGGCGGCCGATGATGTGAGCAAAGAGCCCGGATGGCCCGAAGGGTTGTCCAAGGACGTGGTTTTCGAAGTGGATGTGGCGGGGAAGAAGATGATCCTCGCAAAGGCCGGGGAGCCGCTGCTGAACGCTCTCGATCGAAGCGGGTTGGTTGTGCCGTCTCTGTGCCGCTCAGGGGAATGCAGCGCGTGCCGGATTCGCCTTCTCGCAGGAAAGGTTTTCGTGCCAAGCCAGGCCACGGTGAGAGAGTCGGATCGCAAGGCCGGGTACATCCACAGTTGCGTGAGCTATCCAATCACCAATTTAAGAATCAGGCTTTAGCAGCCAACTACATTCTCCCCATTTCCCCTCCCTTGGCGGGAGGGGCGAGGGGAGGGGGAGCGCAGAAAACCAAAGTACGAAGGCAACCTATGAATAACGAATATACGCCGCAGCGTGAGAGTGCTCTTCCGTCCCTTCTGGTTTTTTTGATCTGTGTTGTGATCATGGTCGGAGCGGTCGTGGTCGCTTCCCTGGTTCAGAGGGATTTCGGCAGAATCGAGGTCACAAACGTGATCTACGAGAACTATAACCGGATCCCTGTCCGAGCCAAACTTCTGAGGCCTGTGGAAGCCACAGAAAAAAATCCAATGCCGGGAGTTGTCCACATCCACGGATACCAAAACAACCGTGAGACAGGGGATGCCTACTGCATCGAACTGGCCCGAAGGGGCTTTGTGGTCCTCAACATCGACGCCATTGGCCGGGGCAACTCGGGTCTGCCCAATAATCCGAAAGACCCCACGTTTGACAAGACCTATGGCGGGTTAACCTCCCTGAAGGTCTTGCGGTCTCTTCCCTTTGTAGACCCTGAATCTGTAGGCATGCTGGGCCACAGCCTGGGAGCCGAAATGGCGTATCAGGTGGCGCTGGGAGATTCCGGTGTGAACGCTCTCGTCATCAGCGGCTTCGCTTACACCCAGGCGGCTTCTGAAACCAGCCCCAGGAACATGCTCATGATCATCGGGAAGTGGGACGAGTACAGGCAGAGAATGACCGGGACGAGAGATATCGGGAAGGAATGGATGTCCGGCGCACAAACCAGGAAGGTGATCCCAGTGGCCGATCCGCAGATCGGAGCCACCTACGGGGATTTCGAGCAAGGGACGGCGAGGCGAGTGGTTGTGCTGCGGACGATCCACTTCATGGAATCCCACGATCGCGCGGGCATCAGCGAGATGCTCGAGTGGATGAGAAAGGCTCTTCGTCCGCCGGAGCAGCTCTGGATCGACTCCAGGAACCAGACATGGCCGATCAAAGAGTGGGCGACCCTCATTGCCATGCTCGCCTGCTTCGCTTCTCTGTTGCCCCTGGGTCGTATCTTTCTCGGGATGAAGTTTTTCAGGGCTGTGGAAGGTGCTCCTGCGGGGAGCTATTCCTGTTCAGTGAAGTCTTATTTGAAGTTCAGCGCGATCAACGGCCTGCTCATGTGGCTGTACCTGCCGCTCATTTTTGTTTTGTTCGGTTTGCATTTCTATGTGGTTGCCATTGACGGCATTTTCCCGATGATGATGGTNAATGGCGTTATTTGGTGGTTTTTCTGGATCAACGTGATCGGCTTNNTNCTTTTCAGAAGGTGGCACAGAAAGGAATCCCGAAGGACAGGACACACATGGGCGGATGCGGGCGTTTCCTATCAGGAGGAGGGTTTCGGGCTGCACAGCGGAAAAGTTTCAAAAACCATCTTACTTGCCTTGGTCCTATTCGGCTTTGCCTATTTCAGCGAGCATCTTCTCGAACAGCTCTTCATTGTGGATTTCAGGTTTCTCTTTCCTTTTGCGAGCGACCTGACACCTGAAAGGGCGTGGCTGTGCCTGCGTTACTTCCCGTTCATCCTGGTGGGCTTTGTGTTCATGGGGGTTTTCCTCCACGGTCAGCTCCGAAGACCGGCGAAGGAGAGTCGACTGGCTACATGGCTGTCATGGTCCGTTTGGAATCTTGTTGCCATGATCATGCCGGTGATTCTGTTTCTCCTGATCCAGTATGTGCCGCTTTACACAACCGGCTTCATTCCCCTGGTGGGGCCGGGCGGCATGTTCGTTGCCTTTATCCACGGTCTCTTTCACATCATCGGCGTGCTGATCGTCGTCGTCCCCCTCTCCACTTGGTTCTATCAACTCACGGGCAAAATCTACCTCGGCGCCTTGGTCAACGCCATGATCGTGACCTGGATGTTTGTCTCCTCCCAGGTGGTGGCGCCGATCCCCGTCTAAAAGAGGGCTCTTGATCCCCACCCCCTTGACAACGGAGGAAGGAGGTCATAATGACCATAGTCATTTGACCATGATCATAAAGGAGAGACCAAATTGGAAACCCTTTCTGTCTCAAAATTCAAAGCCACTTGCCTATCGGTACTGGAGCAAGTCAAAACAAAGAAAAAGAGGGTGTGCATCACCAAGAGGGGAGTGCCCATTGCGGAAATCGTGCCGGTGGATTCAAAAGCAAAGGCTGTTCCTCTAAAAGCTACTGTCAGCTTCATAGGGGATATTGTATCCCCTGTGGCTGAAGAGGATTGGGAGGCTCAGAAGTGAGCGAGATTCTCTTGGACACCCATGTGTGGATTTGGGCAAGCCTTGATGATCGAAACTCTCTTTCGCCAAGAGCAATAAGAGCGATCAAGGAATCAAAAAGGAGATGGATATCCGCTATTTCCTTGTGGGAACTGGCAAAACTGGTTGAGAGGAAAAGAATTGGATTCTCCATACCCGTCCTCACCTGGATGAGGAGATCCATCAACGAACAGGAGATCAGCATTGCTGACCTGTCCCCGGAGATCGCCG
>JGI20214J51088_10002685_pt1 | contig 11792 bp, 11 predicted proteins | sample WetSurMetagenome_FD_51088 | JGI IMG/M metagenome (IMG submission 51088)
ACATAGGGGTAAATGACATCGTAGACAAAAGCGATCTTCATCGTGTTCCCTAGCCGGAAGAGTTGTTCTCATTCAACAGCATCATGCTCTGGAAAACGGCAAAAAGGAAGATCTGCAACCCGGTGGTGATAAGGACAAGCGAGACGATTGCAGTCGAGATCTGGGNGAGGAGACCAAAGTTTTCACTGATCCACCGGATAATGATGTTGAGACCGATAACAATCCCGACAAAAGCCAGAAGTGCGCCGGCCAGGAGGAATTTTTCCAGGTTATGGTAACGCATGAAAAGTTCGATGATCCCGATTTTTTTCTCGTACCCATGGATGACAGAGTATGTCTTCATCAGGAGCGCTGTGAGAACGACCTGCAGGCCACCCATCATCATCATTGCCCCGAGGATGAAGGTATGAAGGTGGGAGGACTCGACATTTCCCGTAGCATAAAAAAAACTCATCAGCAGGAAACCGACAGTAGCAAAAATAATCCCCGGTATCGCGATGAACGGCAGCGGTTTCATAAGGAGGACAAAACGGATATGCCGCCAGCCGTCGGCAAAACTGTGCAGTTTTGAAGGAGTCTTCCGGGGATAATAATTAATTGGCACTTCCTCGATTTTCAGGTTTTCTTTGGATGCCATGATAAGCATCTCAGATGCAAACTCCATGCCACCGGACTTCAGGTTGAGACGGCCCAGGGCCTCTTTTGTGATTGCCCGGAAGCCGCTGTGGGTATCAGAGAACCGGGTATGGAAGATCAGGTTGACCATCCATGTAAGGAGCGGGTTACCGATATACCGGTGCAGGGCGCTCATGGATCCCGGGTGGATGGTGCCTTTGAACCGCGAACCGATGACAAGGTCTGCCCCTTTTTTCAGCGGGGCAAGCAGGAGGGGAATCTCCAGGAAGTCATAGGTGTCATCTGAATCCCCGATAACGTAGCATTGCCCCCGGGCCAGTTCAAATGCCGCAAGGTATGCATTTCCATACCCGCTTTTTTCCGGGTGAATCACCAATGCACCCATAGACCGGGCAATTTCTGCGGTACGATCATTGGATGCATCCGCAACTATGATCTCGCCCAGGATGTTGTTCTCTTCAAAAATCTTCCGGATTTTAGTGAGACAAGTCCCGATGGTGTGCTCCTCATCAAGAGCGGGCAAAATGACGGATACTTCACAAATGTTCCATTCCGTCATGGCCAGGTAATGCAGGTATTCTTTTTTCCGGGGGTGTTTATCGGCATAATGCCAGGGTTTGTCACTGCCGGTGTAATGAATGATACCGGGATTTTCAAGTGCTTCAATAAATTCCGGTTCTCTGCGGGAATCAGTAGTAGTATGCAGGAGGGTCTGCTGATTCCACCTGATGGGCAAGGGAAGCCATTTATCATGGAGGAATGCATTCAGGCCATCCTGATCAGCTAACCGGATTTTATCGGGATTTTTCGCAATGAAGTCGATGATTTTCCTATGGGTAAAATCCCTGCGCCACAAGGGAAGATTCATTATCATGACACCTGAGTTGAATGCCTTACAGCCTGCGGGAATGCCGAGCCGGATTTTCGTGTCGGGAAAAACAATACCGCTTTCAACCCCTTCATCGACAACAGCTGCAATGTGACAGGATGAACTATCGATAGTCCACAACCGGGAGATATCATCTTTTATTATCAGATCCCCATCCAGGTACAATATTTTATGTATTGCTGTATCCAGGATATCCGGTATTTCCAGCCGGTGATAGGTCATTGAATTCAGGTGGGGGAGGGTTGCAAAATTCTTAAATTTTTCACCGTTTACCATCAGAAAACGGATAGTTGTATGATATTTTTTTGCGATATGAAGAATTTTTTCCCGGTTAATGGGGGAGATGCCCCCATCAAGGATATGAACAGTGATCAGCTCCCGAGCGGGAGAATTTTCAAATAAGGATGTCAGCATCACCCCAAGAGGGATTGCAAACGTATCATCGGAAGCGGAAACAATATGTATGGGATCCATCCCGGAATCTGGAGTCATTGTCGAAATTATTCGTTAATTATACTTGAGAGGATTTCCATTTATTGTTTCTCTCTTGCAAATCCGGTTCAGGATATTTCATATATGCCTTATCAAAGGTTTCAAGAAAAACAAACACCACTCCTTCCGGTTAATTCCTTCCGGCATAAAATTCAGGAAATTTCCGGTTCATTTCAGCAGATGTTTATTTCACCATGACCTACGGTTATCAGCAACCATGACAACCATCGGAAGAAAAAAGATCATTATTACCGGGGGGAGTGGTTTTGTCGGGAGGATCCTCCGGTCTGGTCTGCAAAGCCAGGGATATGAGATTGATGTCTTTGATCCGATGAGGGGATTTCTGGTGGACATGCTGCGTTGCAGGCACATGGGAACCTCCGCTTCCCGGCTATCCCGGTTTTTGGCTCCGAAAATACGCCACGCCCAGTCGGGAATAGAGCGATCATTATTCAGATCTCACCTTATCCACCCGACTCCTGATGACATTCTCGATATTCCCGCTCATCTGATCGAACGCTTCCGTGGCAGTTATGCCATTATACACCTTGCCGCCCTTCCGCACCCCAATGTTCCCGGAATGACAACTGATGATTTCCGCAGGATCAATTACGAAGGGTCGGTAAATGTTTTTGAGGCGGCACGGGCTGCCGGAGTGGAAAAATTTATCTTTGCTTCATCCGCACAGGTCTATCAGATTAACATACCCACACATCTTGAACAGTTCCCCATCCTTGAAACGAACTACCTCCCGACTATCGCAGATGGCCAGAGCCCTTATGGATTTTATAAAGGGGAATTTGAACGGTACCTGGCGCAGAGATGCACAGATCATGAGATCCAGGCGGTCGCGTTACGCATGGAATTCCCGGGGGTTCGTTCCGTATATCCCTGGAATTTTTACATCGGTACTTCTGTTGAGAATACCATTGACGGGTTTGAACGGGCACTTGAAACTGATCTCATCCCAGGTTTTGATACATTCAACCTCGCTGACCAGTACGTTGATCCAAAGATCGTCAATATCCAGGACTTTCTGAAAAGACACTACCCTGATATCCCGAACCATACGACCGGAAATGAGTGCGTGATCAGTACGGAAAAAGCCCGTTCAATACTGGGCTATGATCCGAAACCAGAGGGTACATATTTTTCATTCGATGTAATGTGGTGAGAAACACAATGCCCCCGAATTACCAGACTGTGATTATCGGTGCCGGGCTCTGCGGATTATCGGCAGCTTATCACCTGGAAGAGAGGGGAGACACGGATTATGTGCTTATTGAACGCAATCCTGAAGCCGGAGGACTGGCCCGTACGGAAACGTATGATGGGTTCTCTTTCGATCACTCGATCCACATCCTCTATTCCCGGGATCCATATGCACAGGATCTGATCTGCAACAAGCTCCTGAAGGATAACATCCGAAAGCAGGTACGGCAGAGTTTCTGTTATACGGAAGGTACTTTTACAGAATATCCCTACCAGACAAACAACTTCGGTCTGCCTCCCACAGTAATTGTTGAGAACCTCATGGGACTGATTGAAGCAAAAATCCTGGAAACGGAAGGAAGGTCACCTCAGCATTTCGAGGAATGGATATACCGGAATTTCGGCCGAGGTATCGCAGAACACTTCATGGTACCTTATAACCGGCGCTTATGGGCATGGGATCTGAAGGACATGAATTATAACTGGATCGATGGCCGGGTCCCTTTACCGGAGATATCTGATGTGCTGCAGGGGGCATTAAGGCAACCGCAAAAAAAAATCGGCCCGAACCAGGAATTCTGGTACCCGCTCACCGGGGGGATAGAAGCACTTTCCCGGGCATTCCAGAGGTTCATTCCACATGACCATCTGTGGCTGAATACAACCGTTGTTGCGGTTGATGGTGCCCGTCATGAGGTGGAACTGGCAGACGGGCGACGTATCCGGTATGGCAGGTTGATCTCAACGATTCCATTACCGGTGCTGGTTCACCTGATGGGTGCAGGAATACCGTCAGATGTTCAGCATTGCGCTGACGGATTAAAATTCAATACGGTTCATACCGTGAATATCGGCCTCGATGGATCGGATTTAGGGCTGGTAGAATCCATGCACTGGATCTATTTGCCTGAAGACCGTACCATCTTTCACCGGGCCAGCGTCCCGGGAAATTTTTCTTCCAGTATGATCCCTGCCGGTTGCAGCTCGATTCAGCTTGAGATCAGCGAGTCAGTCCACCGGCCCTGCAGCCGTGAGACCCTGATTGAACGGTGTATAACGGACCTGATCCGGATCGGGATCCTGAAGGAACAGGACAGGGAGCGCATACAGGTAGCAGAGGTTGTCACTCTTGATCCTGCATACATAATTTATGATTTACAACACCGGGAAAATATCCGGACAATTACTGCCTGCCTCAATCGGCTCGATATCAGCACGAACGGGAGGTTTGGCGAATGGGAGTACCTGAATATGGATCAGGCAATACTGAGCGGAAAGCGGGCGGCAGAGGGGATGTTATGACAGGAAGATTTGCATTGTTGTGGATGACCCATGTCTGGGATCCGGAAATTGAGAAAGAATTTGAACGGTTCCTGCAGATTGATTATCCCGGGTCACCGGAGGTATGGCTCATTCTCGATGCAAGGACTCCGGGGGCAGAGGATATTACCCGAAGGTACAAACGCACTCATATCATCGTGGAGAGCGAGTTATTTTCCCGCCTTCCTTATCCGCGGCTAGAGAGAGAGACACTCCTTGATCACGTCCATTTCCCCATCATGGACTTCTATCTCGCCCACCCCGGGTTCGATTATTACTGGGTCGTCGAATTCGATGTCCGGTACACCGGGAACTGGGAATCGTTCCTGCGTTCGTACGAAGCATATGACCATGATCTAATCACAAGCCATATCCGCCAATACCGTGAGGAGCCATTCTTCGGGTGGTGGTGTACCCTCCAGCACCCGACAGAAAGAATCGAAAAAGAATCGTACGTTCGATCATTTAATGTCATCTACCGTATCTCGAACCGTGCCCTTGCTCTGGTTCACGAGAAACAAAAGAACGGGTGGCGGGGTTTTGCCGAAGTGTTATTTCCAACCCTGCTGGAAACCAGCGGGTATTCCCTGCTGGATTTCGGAGGTGACGGGGAATACACTCCCGCAGGCCGGAAAAATTCCTCCTATACTTCCAGCAGCACAAAGGACGGATTCCTCAATCCATTCTGTACTATGCGCTGGCGGCCCTCCATGGCAAGAGCGGGTATGCGGAGGAATAAAATCTATCATCCGGTGAAGCCGGAAGCGACGAGGGAACCTTTGAAAAAGCGGATACAGTATTGCAGAGGATGGATGGGCAAATATATCCGCCAAATAGTCCATATCCGGACAAGAATACTGTTTTCCCGCGACAGCGATCTTCATTAAAACAGGAATCAAACAGTTCTTCGGGATCCCTATTCCACCACAAAAAATCCTTGTTACCGGAAGCAGCGGAATGATCGGGACACGATTATGTGAAGCGTTGCTCGAAAGGGGATATTCCGTTACCGGGACGGATATCAGGCCCAATCCATGGAACCGGAAGATCAATAATCTGACAATCCCTGCGGATCTGTGCAGGCAGGAGGATCTTGAAAAACTTCCGGCCAATATTGATATGGTTGTGCATCTGGCCGCGAATGCGCGGGTCCGGGATCTGGTATTACACCCGGAACTGGCCCGGGACAATTTTTATATGCTCTTCAATATCCTCGAATTTTGTCGGAAGAACACGATATCCGGGATCCTTTTTTCTTCCAGCCGTGAAGTGTACGGCAATTCGGATATTGCGATTCATGAGGAAAATGATACGGATCTTAGTAATTGTGAAAGTCCCTATGCCGCATCAAAGATCGGGGGCGAAGCCCTTGTACATGCATATCAACAGTGTTATGGGATAGATTTCATGATAACCCGTTTATCCAATGTGTACGGTATGTACGACATGAGTGACCGGGTAATTCCTTTTTTTATCCGGCAGACACAAATGAACCAGGATCTCGTTGTTTACGGCAGGGAAAAATTCCTTGACTTTTCCTATATTGACGATACGGTATCCGGGTTGATCAGCTGCATCAGCAGGTTTCCCCCGGTAAAAAATACAACCCTTAACATCGCCTCCGGCAGAAGTATCCTCCTGACTGATGTTGCAACACTCATCCGAAATTCGATGGGTGGAAAAAATACTATCATTATCAGGGAGANCAGGACCGGCGAGGTGATGAGATCAACGGTCAATATTTCCCGGGCAAAAAAAGAAATCCGGTATGAACCAAAAGTCCCGATAGAAGAAGGGATTGTGCGCTCCATTGCATGGTATAGCAAATATTTTTCCAGTCTTTCCGGGACCTGATGGACCGCACTGGAATTTTCGGAACAGGTTATTGACTCATATAATAAGGGGTTTGACTTTCACCCCGGCCTATCATGACAACTTAACCACGACATGGTACCTGCATAATTACCTCTGCCGATACCGGACAGGGATTGTTGACGGATATTCATGCAGCGATTCTTGTATGATCAGGGATGAGGGGTTCCTTCATCGGAATTCGCAACCTTAAACCATTATTATCTTGATAGGTAATTATCAGGAAGCGATGAAGGAATGAACCATCCGCGGGAGAGAGAAACGCAAACGGCGGTGAGGATCCGGTGACATCGCGATCGGTCCTGTTGTGGAATACCCATGTCTGGAGCCATGAACTTGAGGAGGAATTTGAGAAGTTTCTCAAGNTGGATTATCCCGGCTCCCCGGAGATCTGGCTGATTCTTGATGCAGGAATCCCCGGAGCTGCCGGGCTTGCCAGGAAGTATGAGCATTGTATGATTCTTGATCCGGAAGAGCTCTTCCGGTGTCTTCCCTACCCGAGGTTTGAGGAATTTGGCATACTTCATCACAGCCATTTTCCGGTTCTTGCTTTTTTTCTCTCCCACCGGGATTATGACAATTACTGGTTCATTGAATTTGATGTCCGGTATACCGGTGACTGGGGATCATTCCTGCGTTCCTTTGAACCTTACAACCATGATTTTATTGCAAGCCACATCCGTCATTTCAGTGAAGAGCCCCTCTGGCACTGGTGGTATACACTCCAGCATCCCAAAAAGGCGATCGACCGGGACAGCTGCCTGCGGTCCTTTAATGTGATATTCAGGATATCGAACCGTGCACTCGAGTTTCTCGACCGGGAACAACGTGATGGCTGGCGGGGATTTAATGAGGTATCCCTCCCGACCCTCCTGTCCCACGGGGGATACCGGATCATGGATTTCGGAGGGGATGGGGACTTCACACCCCCTGAACTCATGAACAAAACATACACATCTCACGGCCTTAAAAACGGATTACTCAGCCCGTTTTGTACCATGTGCTGGCGCCCGTCACGGGATAAGGCTGGCCGCCACAGGAATAAACTCTATCATTCCATAAAACCCCGGCCGATGCTGGAACCTCCGGGCGAGAGACTATATTACCTGTATACATGGATGAGGAATTTCATTCGTTATCACTTGTTAAAACGAAGTGTCTGAAACTCCGGAGATGACGGTACCAGGATTTTCAGCAATGTATTTCCGAACTCTTTTTANAAACCTNCCAAAGAATGTCCTTCTTCCCAGATGATAGGAAAACTGTGCACATGCATACAGGCCGGTGAGCTGGATCCGGTTCCTCCGGGAAAGGTTGCAACTGCCAAGCAATGCATACTGCCCGAAAATGCCGGCTGCCATCCGCAGGAAAAAAACAACCGGGAATACGACCGGGTGCTTAAAAGCCAGGTGATCATAGACCTGCTCAGGATACTTCATGTACCGGAGATACTGTTCGGGATCAGTCTCGTAGATCAACCTTTCGCCACAACCATCCCGGTAAAACGTCCGGATAAACGCTTTCAGATCCCTCCGGTAATCATGATACACAACAGCCTGATCCTCAAACCCGAAACGATACCCGCGGTTCCATAATTTCATGCAGAGCGCTATCTCCTCTCCCCCGAGTTCGGTAAAATATTCATCAAAAAGTCCCACATCAGCAACGGGTTGTTTCCAGAACATGCAGTTGGCCCCGATGACAGTATTGATATGGCCCGGGGGCTCAAGAACACGGTAGACCGTATAATACTGAGAATAGAGATCATTTCCGCAGGGAAGCACCCTCCCGCTTACTCCGGCCAGTCCCGGCGAGGCGACAAGCCTCCCGTAAATCCGGTCAACCCATAATGGATCCACGGTACAGTCATCATCGGTAAATGCAATAATATTCCCGGTCGACAGGGATATCCCGACATTTCGTGAATGGGCCAGTGGAGCACGCTTTGGGAGAATAGAGTATTTTACATCGGCAAAATCAATGGCTGGTATCCAGTGGGTGACAACCGCATCGGTCCCGTCGCGGGAATCATTATCAACGATAATAAATTCAAGAGAACATCTGCATTGCAGTCTTCTGAAGGAATCAAGTAACCGCCGGAGCTTATCTTTCCGTTTGTAAGTTGAAACAATGATCGAGATCCGGTCAGCCATAAGTGCACAACAGTCGTATAACAATGTATTCTGACAGAAAATTTAATAACATTACGAAGCGGGTATATCGGATTCAGGTATTGCCGCACCAGCTCAGCACACCTGGCCCCGTTCATGCAAAACAAAGATTATAAACCAGACAAAAACACAAAGAACGCGGGATGAAACGACGAGATCTCGAACCACGATTCTGACTGCAAACCTGCTGGTATTGCAGGGAGCAGTGTTGAAACTATTTCGACCTGAATATATACTACCAGGCAGGAATTCATAATTACAAGGCATCCCCATGAGAACCGCAATCTTCCATGACTATTTCGGGGCAATCGGTGGAGGGGAGCGTGTCGTCCTCATGATGGCGAAGATCCTAGATGCCGATATCATCACTACCGATATGGATGCTGTAGCCCAGTTGAAGCCCGAAGTTCCGGTAATCTCTCTTGGCCCGACGCTGAAACACCGGGGGTTCAAACAGATCTCCGCCTACATGAAATTTTATCATTGCGATTTTTCCCGGGATTATGATTTTTTTATTTTCAGCGGGAACTGGGCACACTATGCAGCACACCGGCACCACCCGAATATGTGGTACTGCCATACGCCGGTCCGGGCGTTTTATGACCTGTATTTTGTCTTTTTAAAGCGCCTGGACATCATTTCCCGACAGGAGTTCAGGGTCTGGTCACATTTCCAGCGCAACTCGATCAGCGGTCTGTACGGCATGTCGATACCATAGTAACCAATTCAAAAAATGTTCAGAACAGGATCAGCCACACCTACTCACTGGATGCTGAAATCATATCCCCTCCGGTTGACACATCCCGGTTCCGCTGCGCCGGTTATGGGAATTTCTGGCTCTCGGTAAACCGGTTGTACCCGGAAAAAAGGATCGAACTCCAGATCGAGGCGTTCCGGAATATTCCCCGGGAAAACCTGATCATTGTCGGGGGATATGCACCCGGAGATCATGCAACAAAATATGCAAAGCAGATCAAAAAAAATCTCCCGGATAATGTGATCATACTGGGAGAAGTCCCTGAAGACAAGCTTATCGATCTCTATGCACGGTGCCGGGGACACATCTGCACCTCGCTTGACGAGGATTTCGGGCTTACCCCGCTCGAGGCCATGGCAAGCGGAAAACCGGTTGTTGCCGTGGATGAAGGGGGTTTTCGTGAGACCGTAACTCCGCAGACGGGGATGCTTGTCGAACCATCACTGGTTAATATAGTAAATGCAATAAAAACACTGAGCAGAAACCCGGAGTCATACCGGGAAGCCTGCATTGCGCGGGCACGGGAATTTGATCTCCCGCATTTTGAAAAGAGGATNNAAAAGGCGGTGGAGAATGCGTATTCAGCACATCAGAGAACTCTATGATTANCGGAATCTNATCTGGGTTCTGGCATGGGTTGATTTCAAGCAGCGGTACAAGAATTCAGTNCTGGGNTATTTCTGGTCTCTCCTGGAGCCGCTGCTTATGCTCGGGGTCCTCTATATCGTTTTTTCAAACCTGATGAAGGTCCAGGTCGAATATTACCAGCTGTTCCTCCTCCAGGGTATTATTATGTGGAGTTTTTTTACCCGGTCAACAACGACCTCTCTTATAGCAATTGCAGGGAAACCCCAGCTGGTGAAAAAGGTTTACTTCCCGCGGGACATTCTGGTTATCTCCAGCTGTATCACTGCACTGCTCATGAGTATCTTTGAATCGCTCGTCTTTCTCGCTTTTTTATTTTTCTTCAGGATTCCGCTGACGGTAAATATTGTGTACTTACCAATCATTATTTTCCTGTTTTTTGTCATAGCGCTGGGTACCTCCCTGGTACTTGCTGCACTCAATGTGTATTACCGTGATATCCAGTATATCTGGGCACTCGTCCTCCAGATCGGGTTTTTCGCAACGCCGGTGATCTATCCCCTGAGCGTTTTTCCCCCGTACCTGCTGAAAATTTTATCCTACAATCCCCTTGCACAGGTAATATTTCTGGCCCGTGATGTCACGCTGTATTCCAAAGAGCCGAACCTGGCCTCATTTGTCTTTGTGATTTTCATCGCAGTTGTTATCCTTGGTATTGGATACGCAATATTCACCCGCCTGGAACCACGATTCGCGGAGGAACTGTAATGGCAGTTATTGAAGTTGAACATCTTCACAAGGTGTTCCGGATTCCCCATGAGAAACGAAATACCCTTTTCGAAACACTTACCGGGCTCTTGCGGCCATCGGCATACGAAACATTTCATGCCCTGAAAGATATCTCGTTCTCCATTGAAGATGGCGAGATGCTGGGTATTATCGGGCAGAACGGGAGCGGCAAGAGCACCCTGCTAAAAATCCTTGCAAGGATACTTGTCCCTACGGAGGGGTCAGTACGCGTGAGAAAAAGGATAACACCCTTCCTGGAACTGGGGGTAGGGTTTAACCCGGATTTTACCGCTGCTGAGAATATCAAGATCTATGGAATTATCATGGGCCTGTCCCCAAGGGAGATTGATGACAAGCTGGATTATATCCTGGAATTTGCCGACCTCTGCAAGTTCCGGGATACCAAGCTGAGAAATTTCTCATCGGGTATGCAGGTCCGGCTCGCGTTCTCTACGGCAATCCAGACAAACCCGGAGATCCTGCTGCTCGACGAAGTGCTTGCTGTCGGAGATTTGGATTTCCAGAAAAAATGCCTGAACGTGCTGGAACGGTTCAAGAATGAGGGGGTAACAATTGTTTTCGTATCGCACGATCTTGATGCAGTAATACAACACTGCAGGAGGACAATGCTGCTGCATCATGGAGAGCAAGTAATGATTGGGGAACCAGCAGAGGTAATTGAAAAATACAGAACTCAAAGATAATATTTTTTTACATGGGAAAGAAAAAAAGATTTCAAGTAACAAGGAAACGCGTATATCATATTTTTCGGATCCGCCGTATCCGGACCCGGTCGCTTCCGTTTTCCTGAAAGATACTTATAATTTTACCAATAATAATTATACATGGAAAAAGCCATCGATGGCGTTGTGATCAAGAACCTGCGGGTCATTCCTGATGAACGCGGGTGGCTCATGGAGATCCTGCGGTGCGATGATTCCCAGTTCAGACAGTTCGGCCAGGTTTACCTCTCGACCGCATATCCCGGTGTTGTCAAGGCCTGGCACTACCATAAGATACAGACGGATAATTTCACCTGTGTAAAAGGAATGATGAAAGTCGCCCTGTA
>JGI20214J51088_10002686_pt1 | contig 11791 bp, 9 predicted proteins | sample WetSurMetagenome_FD_51088 | JGI IMG/M metagenome (IMG submission 51088)
TTCTTCATAAAGCCCTCCAAAAATAGATATATTGCATCCCCCATCCGGGGGAGGATAAACGCGCCGAACCTATCCGTTCGCTTTCAACGGCCGCAGCGTATACGTTTTACCGCGTTTCCCGGCGAACGCAAAGCCGAGATCCGCGGCCTCCGTCGCAATGGTTTCCCCATCGCATTCCACGTCTAAAACATCGCCCACGACCGATACGAGCCCGTCCTTCGCCGGCGTGACGGCGGCCCGCGTCAGGCGGCCATCCTGCCAGAAAATATCCACCTCGTGACCGCCGCGCGCCTTCAGCCCCCGGACGCCGCCTTCCAGCCACGACGGGGGAAGCGCGGGCAGCAGGTGCAGCGCGAGATGGCTTTGCAGCAGGCATTCCGCGATGCCGGCCGTAGCGCCCAGATTGCCGTCGATTTGGAATACGAAAGTGGCGTTGAGCAGGCTGCGTGTCGCGGAGTGAGCGATCATCCGCCGGATATCCCGGTCCACCGCTTCCCGGTCCAGCAGGCGGGCGTGCAGGTTGATGTACCAGGCGAGCGGCCAGTGCTCTTTTCCGGCACCGTGCTCGATTCGGATTTGCAGGGATTTGGCTACAGCGCGCATCAGCTCAGGCGTATCGCACCAGTTGATGCTGGTTCCGGGATAGCAGGCGAACAGGTGGGAAACGTGGCCCATGCCGGGCGTCAATTCCGGCACCTCCCGATCCCATTCCAGAAGCTGGCCCTTCGAGCCGATCTGATCGGCAGGCAAGCGGTCGATCATATGCTGCCACAGGGCGGCTTTGCCATCGGCCAGATGAAGCGTATAGCTCGCCCGGATGCACATGGCGAAGAACTCGCGCAGAATTTGGTTGTCCATCGCAGGCGCGGCGCAGATCGGCGTATCGTACCCGTCCGGCAGGATGTATCGGTTCTCGGGCGAAACGGACGGGCAGGTTAAAAGCTTTCCATCGACTTCCGTCAGGAAATCTTCGTAGAACAGCGCGATATCCTTGAGAATCGGGTACATATCCCGCAGAAATTCCTCGTCGCCCGTATGGAGGAAGTGTTCCCATACGTGCAGGCCGAGCCAAGCCGTGCCGGTCACCCAGGGCATCGCGGCCATATACCAGTCCTGCGGGGCGCAGTCGCCGTAATAATCGGTATTGTGATGGCATGCCATGCCGCGCATTCCGTACATCGAAGCCGCCGTTTCCCGGCCGGGCGCCCGCATGGTTTTAAGCAACTCCATCAGCGGCGCGTGCAGCTCCGTGAGGTTGCACACCTCGACGGGCCAGTAGTTCATCTGTAAATTGATGTTGATGGTGTACTTGCTGTCCCACATGGGCGTGAAATCCATGTTCCAGATTCCCTGCAGGTTCAAAGCGGAACTGTCCTCGCGTCCGCCGGAAACGATCAGGTAACGGCCGAACTGAAAGTACAGGGCGGCAAGCGCGGGATCGGAGGCTCCCGCCGCGGCGTTGGCCAGCCGTTTGTCCGTGGGTTCATCCGGCGCCGGCCCCAAATCGAGGGTGCAGCGGTTCATATACGAGGAAAAATCGGCGATATGAGCCGCGCGGATCGCTTCGTATCCCTTCGCCTGCGCGGCGTTCAGCTTTTGAAGCGCGTCGGCGGCGGGGTCTTTCGACCGGTTGGACGTGGACGAGGCCAGATACAGCGTCACCTCGCCGCAGCCGCGCGCCAGAAGCTGCGATTCGGGGTTCCACAGCTCCCCGTCGCATTCGACCCTCGACGCGGCCGCGAACGCCGTTTCGGCGTCGTGCCCGCGCATCATCAGCGTCTGCCCGTCTATCGTGCGGATCGAGTCCGCGAACATTGTGCCCCAGCCCGCGGCGCTCACACGACGGCCCGGCCTGCGGTCGTCCTCCGTCACAGCGTCGGCAAACGGCACGCGGTTCATCATGATATCCAGATTGATCGCCTTTGGTTTCGAAGCGGTCAGCCGCAGGCACAGCGCATCCGCGTCGTGGCTGACGAACATCTCGCGCGTATACCGTACGCCGTTCTGCGTGTGCACGACCGTCAGCACGCCGGTCATCAGATCCAGATCGCTTTTGTAATCTTCGGCGCCTTCGCTGTCCGGTATCCAGCCGATGCAAAACGGCAGATGCCGGTTGAGCGCCAGATTGAGCGTCCCAAGGGTCGAATAGTGCCGCATGCAGCCCGGCGTTCCCGCCATGTACTGCATGATGAGTTCCTCCGCGCGGCGGATATCCCCGGAAAAAACCAGCCGACGGATCTCTGGCAGTTTCTCCTTGAGGGACGCGTTGTTGCGGTCCATCGGCGAGCCGTACCAAAGGGAATCGTCGTTAAGCTGGATGCGTTCCAGGCTCGTATGCCCGTAAACCATGGCTCCGAGTCTGCCGTTTCCCAACGGCATCGCGTCCCCCCACGCCGAAGCCGGCGTACGGTAACGAAGATGAAACAGGTGTTCCATACAAATCACCTTCCGATATATGGTAAGATAATGGGAAGTACGCTGTCCGAATCGCTTCCAGCCAGACTCTGTAAAGAGGCTGCCGCTAAGGTTCCCGCAACGCGACGCCGCGCGGGTTGCCCCGGAGAAGCCGTGCCGTTTCAGCCGGCCGGATGGCCGCCGTAGGCGCAGCGCGTAACGATTCGGTTTACCCTATGCAGTATACCATACTTTGCCGGCGGGCACAGGCGCGCGATTCCATTTTCCAGATGAAAATCTGCCGCAGCCTGCGCAAAACACGTGGAAATCCGGCAACGCCGATGGTACAATATCGGTATTCTGAAGAAGGAGCGGCATGCGATGGCACGCAAGCATACGTTGACCCGGGCGCTCCGCGCGGCATTCCCGTATACGATCCCCATACTCACCGGCTTTATATTTCTAGGCATCGCTTTCGGTTATTACATGAACACAGCGGGGTTTGGCGCGGTGTACCCGATCGTCATCAGCGCGACGGTTTTTGCGGGTTCGATGGAATTCGTAACCGTCTCCCTGCTGCTGAGCGCGTTCGATCCCGTCCGCGTGCTGATTCTCACGCTGATGATCAACGCACGCCATCTGTTCTACGGCCTGTCGATGCTGGACAAGTACCGCGCGGCCGGCCGCAAGCAATACGCGCTGATCTACGGCATGTGCGACGAAACCTTTTCCATTAACTGTACGGTGGATATCCCGCCGGTCGTGGACAAGGGCTGGTTTATGCTGTTCGTCACGATTCTGAATTACCTGTACTGGCTGTTTGGCACGGCGGTCGGCGCGGTTCTCGGCTCGCTGGTGGTGATCAATACCGAGGGCCTTTCGTTTGTTTTAACCGCGCTGTTCGTGGTCATCTTCCTGGAGCAGTGGCTAAAGGAAAAGGCGCATCACAGCGCGCTGCTCGGGCTTGGCGCGACGCTTCTGTGCCTTTTGCTGTTTGGAAAAGAGAATTTCATTCTTCCGGCCATGCTGATCATCCTTGCCTGCCTGACCGCCTTCAAAAAGCCGCTGGAAAAGGCAGGTGAGCGGATATGACGATGACGATGTTGCAACAGATCATCACGGTGTGTATGGTGATCCTCGGCACGATCGCGACGCGCTTCCTTCCGTTTTTACTGTTCCCGTCCAAAAAACCGACGCCCAAATACGTGCAGTATCTGGGTAAAATGCTGCCCTCCGCCGCCCTCGGGCTGCTGGTGATCTATTCCTTCAAGGATGTGAGCATTCTTAGCGGAGCGCACGGCATTCCGGAGCTCATCGCAACGGCAGCCGTCGTGCTGCTTCACCTGTGGAAGCGGCAGATGCTTTTATCCATCGCCGGCGGAACGGTGTTGTACATGCTGCTGCTGCAATTTGTGTTTTAACGCGCAATGTACCGGAATACGGGATGCCCTGCAACCGATCGGTGATTTCCAAGCCGCACTGAAACGCTCCGGACCGGTTTGGCAGGGTGTGCTTTACAAACGGAAATCCTCTGTGATATAGTGGGTTCAACATAGCATAATATTCACTTTTTGGGGGACGCATGAAATACCTGGAGCAGCGTGAAAGCCGAGTTCATGGAACGTTTGATTTCCCGTTCGGCTATTACAACGTCACACCGGAGCATCCGCGCTATAGTATGGTGGATCACTGGCATCCGGAGTATGAGATCATCCGCATCAACAAGGGCGAGCTGCATTTCAAGCTCAACGGGCACCAGTACATCGGCCGCGAGGGAGATTTTTTTGTCGTACACGACGGCGCGCTGCATGGCGGCATCCCGCGCAAGTGCCATTACGAGTGCATCGTGTTCAATCTTCAGGCCGTCGCGGAGCAAAATCCGCTTTGTGTTCAGCTCATCCAGCGCGTGCTGTTTGGCGAATCGCAGTTTGCGGAGCACATCACCGCGCCGGATGTGCGCCTCGTGCAGGCGGGCGACGCGCTGTTCTCCTCGTTTCAAATGGGCAGCGAGTTTTCCCCCTATTTCACGGTCGGCGCCGCGCTGATCTTCATCGGCATGCTGCTGGACCGCTATACCGAATGCAGGGCGATCAAGCCGCAGGAGGCGGAACTCCGGCGGCTGGCGCGCATCAAGGATGTGCTGCGCCTGATCCGCAACCATTACCACGAGGAAATCTCGCTGGACGATATGGCAACCAGCGCGCATATGAACAAGCGCTATTTCTGCCGCTATTTTCGGGAGATGATGGGCAAAACGCCGATCCAATACCTGAATTACTACCGCGTCGAGTGCGCGTGCGAGCTGCTCTCCACCTCCGAAAGAACCATATCCGAGGTGGCGATGTCCTGCGGTTTCAGCAATATCAGCTACTTTGTCCGGGTGTTCGGCGCGCACAAGGGAACGACGCCCAGCCTTTACGCCAAGCGCACGACGGCATCCTGACGCGGAAGAAGGGAACGACTATGAAATTTACGGACGGTTTCTGGCTCAGCAAGCCCGGATACGAACTATTCAACTGCGCGCAGGTGCAGGATGCGCGGTGGGAAGGCGACGCGTTCGCCGTGTACTGCTCGTTTTCCCCCATCGTTCATCGGGGCCAGACGTTGACCGGCCCGATGCTGACGCTGCGCTTTACCGCGCCGCGCGCGGGCATTTTGGCCGTGAAGATGACGCACTTCGAGGGCGTCAGCCGCAGGGAGCCGCGCTTTGCGCTGCAGACCGACGGCGGCAAAGCGGCGGTGGCGGAGGATGGCGACACGATCACCGTATCGTCGGGACAGCTTTCCGCCGTGATCACCAGAAAGGCCTTCAGCCTGCGCTTTTTCGAGGACGGCACGGCGCTGACCGGGCTTGGCGGGCGCCATATGGGCTGCGTGAAAACGCCGGATGGCTGGTATATGCGCGCGAAGCTCGACGTGGACGTGGGCGAGAAGCTCTACGGCCTGGGGGAGCGCTTCACCCCGTTTGTAAAGAACGGGCAGGTTGTGGATATCTGGAACGAGGACGGCGGCACGTCCTCGGAGCTCGCATACAAGAATATTCCGTTCTACCTCACCAACCGCGGCTACGGCGTGTTTGTGAATTCCACCGATAAAGTGAGCTTCGAGCTGTGCTCCGAAGCGGTGGAAAGCGCGCAGATTTCCGTGCCGGGCCAAAGCCTTGAATGGATGGTGATCGGCGGCGGGAACATGAAAGCGGTNCTCGAGCGCTACACGGCGCTCACAGGCCGGCCCGCGCTTCCGCCCGCGTGGAGCTTCGGGCTGTGGCTNACCACNTCGTTTACCACCGATTACAACGAGGGGACCATCAACGGTTTCATCGACGGCATGGCCGCGCGCGGCATCCCGCTGCANGTGTTCCACTTCGACTGCTTCTGGATGAAAGCCTACGAGTGGTGCAATTTCGAGTGGGACGGCGCGGGATTCCCCGCTCCGGAGGCGATGATCCGGCGGATGCATGCGCGGGGATTGAAAACCTGCGTATGGATCAACCCCTACATCGGGCAAAAATCCCCGCTGTTTAGGGAAGGGCGCGACAAGGGGTATTTCCTGAAACGCNCAAACGGCGANGTGTGGCAGTGGGACATGTGGCAGGCCGGCATGGCGCTGGTAGACTTCACCAATCCGGACGCCTGCGCCTGGTACCAAAGCAAGCTCAAAGCGCTCCTGGAGATGGGGATCGACAGCTTCAAGACNGATTTCGGCGAGCGAATCCCNACCGANTGCGCGTACTTCGACGGCAGCGATCCGGTGCTGATGCACAACTACTACCCGCAGCTGTACAACCGCACGGTGTTCGAGATTCTGGAACGCGAGCGCGGCGAAGGCGAAGCCTGCGTGTTCGCCCGCAGCGCGACCGCGGGCGGCCAGCAGTATCCCGTGCACTGGGGCGGCGACAGCTCCTCCACCTACCCGAGCATGGCGGAATCGCTGCGCGCGGGGCTTTCGCTGTGCCTGAGCGGGTTTTCCTTCTGGAGCCACGACATCAGCGGGTTTGAGGATACGGCGACGGAGGATGTGTACGTCCGCTGGGCGCAGTTCGGGCTTCTCTCCAGCCATTCACGCCTCCACGGCTCCTCCAGCTACCGCGTGCCGTGGCTGTTTGGCGAAACCGCCGTGGAAGCCGTGCGCAAGTTTACGAAGCTCAAATGCCGCCTGATGCCCTATCTCTATGCGGCGTCCGTCCATGCGCACCAAACCGGCGTGCCCGTGATGCGCGCGATGGCGATGGAATTCCCGCGCGACCTTGCCTGCGAGGAGCTGGACCGCCAGTACATGCTGGGTGAAAGCCTGCTGGTAGCACCCGTGTTTAGTAAAAACGGCGTCGTGGACTATTACCTCCCGGAGGGCAGATGGACGCATCTTTTAACCGGCGAGGCGAAGGACGGCGGCGCGTGGCGGAGCGAAAGCTATGATCTTCTGAACCTGCCGCTGTTCGTGCGCGAGAACAGCATCCTTCCGCTGGGAAAGAGCGAAGCGCAGGTGGACTACGACTATCTGGACGGGCTGGAGCTGCACCTCTACCTCCCGCTCGAGGGCGTGCCCGCGCGGATCGCGCTTACGGACAGCAAGGGAATCCTTGCCCTGACCGCGACGATGCGCAAACAAAACGGCGGCGTGCGCCTGACCGTGAAAGGGAAACATTCCGGCATCGCCGTGATCCTCCACGGGGAAACCGACGTCCGGGCTCTTCTCGGGCGGGATGAACAGGAGATCACGCTAAGATAAACCTGCGCAGGATAATCCCTGCCGTACCGCTCTGTATGGTACAAAATCCGGCCGTGACGGACACAGGGGATAATTCTCGAAGAAGCGGCGGCGCCGCAAAAGCCGGGCTGGTTTTCGCATTGTTCTTGTTGTATTACGCGACTTATAGTATAATTCTATCGTAAGGTAAAAAATTCCATAAAATGCATGCGCAGAAAGATCGGGATTCCAAGTTCGGTGTGAAGTTCAATCGGACAACATCCGGCCTAAACTAGTATTCTCGCATCCGGGTAGCAGCCTGTTCTGTTTCTCTCCCTTTTCGGAATGGGAAAATTTTAACAGCCAGCGCCACGGAGGAGGCGATCGGATGAAAAAATCCAAATGGATCATCGTGGTTGTCGCGGTTGCGTTTTTGTGCAACGTGTCCGCCGTCATCCTGCGCCTTGACTTCTGGACAGGGCTGTTCGCGCCGGTTTTTGATCTGCTGGCTGTGGGGATGATTTTTCATGCCATCTTCACGTCGGCCAACAAACAATTCCGGCTGAATTTCATCCTTGCGGGCGCCGCAGTTCTTACCTGGGCTATCGCGGATACTCTTTGGTTTATATTTGACCAGCTGTTTTTCATCGATCCGGACTCGATCGATCTGATTACGATCCTTTATTTCGGCACCAACGTCTTCTTAGTCGCCACGTCGCTCATCTACATCTACAGCCGCCTGCGGAAGTGGGATACGGTACAGTTGGTACTGGACGGCTTCATTTTTTCCACCGCGATCCTGTGGCTTATCTGGGTGTTGATGTACGATAAAGATGTGGTACAAATGGGCCGGCTGCTGACCAACAGCATCCTCAATACCGCTTCAATCCTGATGGATGTATTTTTACTGATCATCATCGGTATCTGGTATCTGTCCATTCGCAAAGGAGTATTGCCGGCATTCCTGCGGATCATGGGAGCCTCCGTGTTTCTGTTTTCGCTGATCGACCTGGCGTATTACAATTTATACTCGAGGAATTTATACATTCCAGGTTCTTTTCTGGACCTATGCTATCTGGCGGTGTTGTTTGGCATCGCCCTTTCCATAAAAATGTATTATCTCAAGTATCCGTCGAACTACGTCAACGAACATCCGCATACCAACGTCGGGACTATGCACAAGGGCCTGATTCTGGTGATATTCCCCGTCATTATCGTTATTTTCCACACCATCGATAGCATGGACGTCGCACTGTACTTCGTTCTGATCGTGATCCATGAAGCGAGCAGCGATTATATCCAGAAATCGATCCGAGATCGGGCGCTGCTGGGCCAGGAAAAAGACATGACCAAGAAGCTGGAACAGCTCGTATCGGAAAAGACTCAGGATCTGCAATCCGCCATCGGAGAGCTGCAAAAGCGAAACGAGGAATTGAGCTACCTTAACATCCATGATCCGCTGACCGGCCTTTATAACCGCACCTACTTTCTGGAGCAGGTAGGGGAAGCGATCGATACGGCGGTTCCCGGCGAAAAAGTTGCGATGCTCCTGTGGAATGTGGACAATTTAAAGGGCATCAACGATACCTACGGCCTTGCGACAGGCGACAAAGTGCTGACCCTGCTTTCAAATCGCATCCGAAAACTGCTGGAAGGCGCCGGCATTCTTGCCAGAATGACCGGCGATGAATTCGCTTATCTCTTCAAGGGCGAGTTTGCCAATCAGGAATTTATACATACCGCCGAACAAGTGGTGCGGGCGTGCCAGGAACCGCTGCAGATCGACGGATATTCATTTCTGGTCACGGTGAGCGTGGGGATTTCGCTTTACCCTGTCTGCGCAACTGACAAGCGCATGCTGCTGAAGAACGCGGACATCGCCATGCAGTATGCCAAAGTCACCCAACCGGACAGCCATATCGCGAAGTACGCCGATATCGATACGGCCATGGAACGGAAATCCAAGATCGGCAACTATCTGATGAACGCAGAGTATAACCGGGACCTCCAGCTGTATTTCCAGCCGCAGTTCAGGACAACGGACCGGAAGCTGGTCGGGATGGAGGCTCTGCTTCGCTGGACCTGCCCGGAGATCGGGCCCGTGTCTCCGGCAGAATTTATTCCGATCGCCGAAGCGGAGAACCTGATCATCCCCATCGGCAACTGGGTGATCGAAAACGCGGTCAGCCGGATTTCAAACTGGAATAGTATGCATCAAATGAATCTGCGGATAGGAATCAATATCTCCCCCAAACAGTTTGACCAGGCCGGCACCTTCACGGTGCTGGACGCCTCGATCCAGCGCTATCAGGCCAAGCCGGAATGGATCGACATCGAAATCACGGAAGGGGTCGCGCTGGATAACGAGAACGGCGCGGAAAACATCAAACGCCATATCCGCAGCAAGGGCATGTCCGTTTCCATCGACGATTTCGGCACGGGTTATTCTTCACTGGGCTACCTGAGCATCCTGTCCTTCGACCGGCTGAAAATCGCCAAACCTTTGATCGATAAAATCACCTTCGATAAATCCAGCCGGAAAATCGTGAATTCGATCATCCTGCTGGCCAAATCGCTCGATCTGGTGACCATCGCCGAGGGAGTGGAAACCAAAGAGCAGTTCAGCCTGCTGAAAAGCCTTGGCTGCGATCAGATTCAGGGGTTTTATCTGGGAGAACCCGTGCCCGCGGACGAATTTGAAAAAAGGTTTTTGCTTCCGGCAGCCGAATTGTAAATAAATACCATTCTATTACATTATCTTCGTCCGGACGCGCTCCGGATTCCAAACCAAACGGAGGTACGTGTTATGAAACTGTGCGGAGTATGCATCCTGACCGACGATGCGCCAAAGCTCGCCTCTTTTTACGAGGTTGTGCTCAAAGAATCCCCCCTTGCCGAAGGGCAGCACTTCGGGTTTGCCAATGCCCAGCTCGCCGTTTACAATCCGGGCGGCGTACGGGTGGTTCCGGAGAAGACCATGGAGCTGATGTTTTTCGTGCCCGATCTGATGACTGAATATGAAAGGCTGACGCAGGCGTTTCCAGCGCTTCGCGTCACCTCGCCGCCGGAGCGCCGCCCGTGGGGCGCGTTCTCCTTCTGGTTTCTGGACCCGGACGGCAATACGATCAGCTTCATCGAGAAGAAAACGGACGAGCCTTGATTTCGTTTTAAACGCAGGATAATTTATGTCCGGGGAATTCATCAGTTGTTAAACAGCGGAATGATTGGCAGGTTGACGCCCATGAAACTGGACGGATTTGGAATTTTTGTCAAGGATATGCCCGCGATGGTACGCTTTTACCGGGACGTTCTCGGCTTTGCGATCCGGGAGGATGAAAACGCGACCAACGTATATTTGGAAAAGGACGGCACGCTGTTTTTACTGTACCGCAGAACGGATTTTGAGAAACTGACCGGCAAATCGTTCTCCTACGCGCCGGGAATCCAAGGCCATACCGAGATTGCCCTGAGCGTGGACGACTATGCGGCGGTCGATGAGGCCTATCGGGACGCGGTCGCAAAAGGCGCGGTTCCCGTACTGGAGCCGGTCACCGAACCGTGGGGCCAGCGCACCAGCTATATTGCCGATCCCGAGGGCAACCTGGTGGAAATCGGATCCTTTCAACCATAAGCGCGAATGCCGGAGGAACGAATGAGCAAGTACGATCCGCTGTGGCAATATGTTCTGCAAACCGGGCGCCCCGAGATGAAGCTCACGTTTGCGGAAATTCAGGAGATTGCGGGAATCCCGATCGATCATTCGTTTTTGCAGTATAAGAAGGAATTACTTGCATACGGCTACCAGGTCGGGAAGATTTCCTTAAAAGAACAGACCGTTATTTTTCAAAAGACGGGTATGAAACCGCTCTTGTGAATCGGCAATCCCAAAACTGAGAACAAGGAGACGATATGGCTGATCCGATCGGAATCCCTACTGTGATCCGAAACGCCGCGGTCGTGCTGCCCGAAGGCTTGCAACGCGTGGAAATCGGTATGCAGTCAGGCAAGATCGACCGCATCGGGGAAACGCTGGACGGATACCCAACGCAAATCGACGCGTCCGGGTATACCGTGATTCCCGGGATGATCGACGTACATACGCACGGCGCGGTGAACGTGGACGCGTGCAGCGCTTCCGTCGAAGATTTCAACACGCTTTCGGCGTACTATGCGTCCGAAGGCGTTACGGGCTTTGTGCCAACCGTTATAAGCGACGCGGAAAACCGCATGCTCGAAGCGCTACGGCGGATCTCGGAAGCGCGCGCCATCGTCCGCAGCGCCAAAATTCTGAGCTGCACGCTGGAAGGCCCCTTCCTTTCGCCCGATTTCAGGGGCGCGATCCCGCGCAAATACCTCAGGGAGGGCGACGCCTCGCTGATCTCCAGGTTTTTAAACGCCGCTAAAAGCTGCAAGCTGTGCATGACGGTATCGCCGGAAACCAAGGATGTGGAAGCACTGATGCATTACATCGTTTCCCAGGGCATCCGCGTGGAACTCGGACATTCGGGCGCGACCTACGAACAGACGATGAACTGCGTCCGCGCAGGCGCCACCGGCTTTGTGCACGTGATGAATGCCATGCGGCCGCTGGACCGCCATGAGCCGGGCATCCTGGGCGCGGCGCTGGAGAGCGACGCGTACTGCGAGTTCATCTGCGACGGCCTGCACCTCCACCCCGCCAACGTGCGGCTGCTGCTCAAAGCCAAGGGAG
>JGI20214J51088_10002687_pt1 | contig 11791 bp, 10 predicted proteins | sample WetSurMetagenome_FD_51088 | JGI IMG/M metagenome (IMG submission 51088)
GACTTCCTCTACGGCTTAGCCATACTCGGAGTCATCAGCGCCTTCTTCGGCTCATTCGTCGCCCTCGCAGAAACAGACATGAAACGTATCATCGCCTACAGCAGCATCTCACATATGGGTTACATACTCTTCGGCGCAGCAATCTACCCCTCATCCTTAGTTGCATCAGGCACAATCATAGCCGCTGGAATGACAGGAACCGTCCTTCACATAGTCACCCACGCCTTCAGCAAAGGCCTCTTCTTCTTATCCGCGGGCGCCGTCCAAAAATCCCTCGGCACCCGCAACGTCAAAGACCTCGGCGGCTTAGCAGGAAAAATGCCCATCACAGGCACAGGATCAGCCATAGCCGCCCTCAGCCTCGCAGGCGCGCCACCGTTCGCGTGCTTCATCAGCGAATTCTTCATATTCATGGCAGCCTTCCAAGCCATCCAAGCAGGACTGTCGTTCTTCATTATACCCACCGCCCTCATGCTCATAGCAACAGTGTTCAGCCTCGCCTACTCCCTGCGGTTCATCAGCAAAGTCTTCCTCGGTCCCTCCAGAAGCGCAGAATCAGCCGAAGTACCCAAGAAGAAGCTGGAAGTGCCACGGTACATGCAGCTAGCCATGGTAATCCTAATAATTGCTGTCGTCATCATTGGCATCTACCCGTCGCTGTTTACAAACCTGCTAAACACCGTTCCACCCATCTCATAAAACCCATTCTTTCTCCCCTTATCCCGTTTCTGCTTTAAAATCAGTTTCTTCCCTGCAAACCGTCTTTTTGCGGGTTCATCAAACGGTCATTCGCGTTTCAGGAATGGGCGTAGCGTCAATGATACGCTTTGCCCAGCGACAGTTTTTCCTTGACTAAAACGCTGATTTATGATAAATTTATATGGATTAACATGCCATTATTCTCGCTATAGGGGTTTGACAAGTGTTCCCAAGTTTGCTCTTAGTGTTCTTGTTGCCCATCATAGGCGTACCTTTCATCTACTACGCTGCGAAGAAATCCTCCAAGCTTGCAGGGTCCATTATTGCAGGAACCGCCTTAGTTAACATACTTCTCGTGCTCTCCACACTTCCAACGGTTTTCACTGATCCCGCCCACACCTACATTGAAGGCTACACTTGGGTTCCTCAGATAAACAGCGAGTTCACGCTTTTCACCGACGGCGTCAGCGCTTCCATAGCTATCGTAAGCCTCATCCTTATCTTAGCTGCTGCGATATTCAGCATAAACTACATGGAAGGCAAAAAGAACCTCCCCGCATACTACGCCCTTCTCTCGCTAACATCAGTCGGACTAGTAGGTGTCTTCATCACAAGTAACCTGATTCTGTTCTTCTTCTGCTGGGAATTAATGCTCGTCCCTGCCTACTTTATCATCGGTGGCTGGGGCTACCGAAATAGCTACCGTGCTGCCTTCAAACTCTTCATATTCACGCACGCAGGCGCGGTCTTCGTTTTGCTGGGCATAGGCGCAATTTACTGGGCAACCGGCGGAATCACCGACATGACCCAAGCCCAAGCCGCTCTCATGAACGTCCCAGACATCGCCAAATGGATACTCCTAGCAATGACCGCGGGCTTCGCCGTAAAAATGGCCATTGTCCCCGTTCACATGTGGCTCCCCGACGCTCACAGTGAAGCACCCGCAACCATGTCCGCGTTGCTCAGCGGAGTCATCATCAGCGCAGGAGCTTACGCCATACTTCGAGTTTCCCTCTGGACCGTCTTCCCCGCCGTCTCAGCAAGCGACCCAGGCTTCGCCAGCGTATTCGTCCACGGTTTAGCTGTCTTCGGCGTCGTATCCGCGTTCTTCGGCTCCTTCATCGCCCTAGTAGAAACGGACATCAAACGCATAATAGCTTACAGCAGCATTTCGCACATGGGTTACGTCCTCTTCGGATTGTCGCTCTTCCCAATCGCCGTCAGCTCGGGCAACACACTCGTCGCCATCGTGGCAGCCAGCACCGCTCTCACTGGCACAGTCCTCCACATAATCAATCACGCATTCAGCAAAGGCCTCTTCTTCCTATCCGCTGGCGCTGTCATGCACCAAACTGAAGTCCGAGACATAGACGAAATGGGCGGCTTGCTTGGCAAGATGAGCTTCACAGGCGTTTCATCTGCAGTTGCAGCCTTGAGCATTGCAGGTTCACCGCCATTCGCCTGCTTCTGGAGCGAATTCTTCATTTTCGTCGGCGCCTTCTCCATCATCAGCATCGACGGATTCTTCACAATACCTACCATCCTCATGCTAATCGCCACCATCATTTCCCTCGCCTACTCGTTGCGTTTCATCTGGAGAGTTTACCTCAGTCCCTCACGCGCCAAACCCACCGTAACAACAACACCCAACGCTGAACCCACAGTACCCGCCGAAGAAAAGAAAACCCTCCACGGAGTCTCCAACTCAATGAAACTCTCAATGGGTATTCTTCTCGCATTCGTCGTTCTCATCGGTGTCTACCCAAACAGCTTCCTCAACCTTATCCACGCCCTAGGTTACTAAACCCGAAACCACAACCTAAGTGAACTGCGAATCAACGCCCAAATCCAAGCTATAGATAGAGGGGGATAGGGGTCTGCAGAGCAAGAGCGCGCCTACAGGATTCTCAGCAGGTCCGCCTTCGTTATAATGCCCGTTACTGTACCCTTCCTCGAAACCAGCACCGCCGGGTAAGTTTGCAGCAGACTCGAAATCAACGACAGCGGCGCGTCTTCGCTGACTTGCGGAAACGCCTCATCCATAACCGCTTCAACTGGCAGCTTGGAGATTTGCGCCATATCTTTGCCCGCGAGAATTTCCCGCAAAATCGTCTTCTCCGCGATGCTACCCACGGACTGCTTGCCCTCGAACACGGGAATCTGCGAGTACCCATGGTCCTTCATTAGCGCAACTACCTTCGCGACGGGTTCAGCTTTCTGGATGCCGATAACTTTGTTGGGCACCACCTTTTCCTCTTGAATCTTCGTTTTTGCTTCGAGCCTTTCGAGCACGTCGAAAATCGTTTTCACCTTCGTGTAGGAGGAGTCAATCCGCCCCGATTCAAGTTTGGCAACGAGGGACTGGCTGACGCCTGCGAGCTTCGCCAGCTCCGCCTGTTTGAGCCCAAGTTGGCGGCGTTTCTTGGCTATGTCTTCAAGGGTGGGAAACATGCTTGAACGATGAAGCTGAGGCTTCAGATATTCTTTTTGGAATAAAACCTGCAAAAAAGCATATAACGCCGTTATCCAATGTTGTTGCAACCACAAAACCAAAGGTGAACAACCAATGACCAAAAAAAGAGGACTCGAAACCCTAGCCGTCCACGTCGGCCAAGAAACCGCCGACCCAACCACAGGCTCAAGGGCAGTTCCAATATATCAAACAGCCAGCTACGTCTTCAAAAGCGCAGATCACGCAGCAAACTTGTTTGCGCTCAAAGAACTAGGTAACATTTACACGCGCCTCATGAATCCAACCACAGACGTCTTCGAGAAACGCGTCGCCGCCATCGAGGGCGGAACAGCCGCGCTCGCTACCGCTTCAGGGCAAGCCGCTGAAACGCTAGCGTTACTCACGATAACGCAGGTGGGCGACGCAATCGTAGCCGCCAACAACCTCTACGGTGGAACCTATCAGCTGCTTCACTACACGTTTCCCAAGCTAGGCAGAACCACTAAATTCGTGGAATCCTCAAAACCCGAAGAGTTCCAGAAAGCCATCACCCCAAAGACCCGAGCAATCTATGCGGAGACCATCGGCAACCCCAAACTCAACGTGCCCGACTTCGAAGCCATATCGGAAATCGCACATGAAGCAGGTATCCCACTTGTGGTGGATAACACCGTCGGCGTGGGGTTAGTTAGACCCATAGAGTATGGCGCTGACATAGTTGTCGCATCCGCCACAAAGTACATCGGCGGACACGGCACCACACTGGGCGGAGTAATCGTCGACAGCGGGAAATTCAAGTGGAACAACGGCAAATTCCCAGAATTCACAGAACCCGACCCCAGCTACCACGGAGTCAAATACTGGGACGCCTTCGGCAACTTCCCCGGTTTAGGAAACGTCGCATTAGCCTTCAAAGCACGCGTCCAACTCCTCCGCGACATAGGACCCACCATAAGTCCCTTCAACGCTTGGCTTCTCCTTCAGGGTTTGGAGACGCTGCCTTTGAGGCAACGCAAGCATAGCGAAAACGCCCTCAAAATCGCTGGGTTCCTTCAGTCCCATCCGCTCGTCAACTGGGTCAACTACCCCGGTTTACCCAACAACTCTAACCACGAAGTCGCAAAAAAATACCTGAAAACCGGATATGGCGGTCTTGTAGGCTTCGGAATCAAGGGCGGCTTGGAAGCGGGCAAACGGTTCATCGAAAACGTCAAGTTACTGTCGCACTTAGCGAACATAGGCGACGCAAAAAGTCTCGTTATCCACCCAGCATCCACCACGCACCAGCAACTCACAGCCGAGGAGCAGGCAGCCACAGGCGTCACTCCCGACTACATCCGCCTCTCCATAGGCATCGAAGACACAGAAGACATAATCGAAGACATAGACCAAGCCCTCAAAGCCGCAACTAAACCCTAAACCAAAACCACAGATGCGGAGGCAAAAAACTCATAAACCAAAAGACTCTCGAAAACGTTGAAACCAAACAATTCACCGTCGCCTACCCACCGGAGGAACTGAAACTCGAGTCGGGCGAAAAGCTGAGTCCTGTGACACTCGCTTACGAGACGTACGGAGAACTAAACAGCGAAAAATCCAACGCTGTCCTCGTCTTGCACGGGCTCAGCGGAGACGCCCACGCCGCAGGAAGCAGCAAAGCAGACGGTTCAGTTGGCTGGTGGAATGACCTCATCGGTCCCGGTAAGGGCATCGACACCGACAAATACTATGTCATATGCAGCAACGTCCTCGGCGGCTGCAAAGGCTCCACTGGACCATCCAGCCTGAACCCGAAAACTGGCAAGCTCTATGCAGCGGATTTTCCGCTTGTGACTATCGGCGACATGGTGAACGCCCAACGCCGCCTCATTGACCATTTAAGAATCAATAAACTGCTGGCAGTGATCGGCGGCTCCATGGGCGGCATGCAAGTGCTCCAATGGATGGTTTCTTACCCCCAAAGAATCCGTGCAGCCATGCCCATCGCGACCACACTGAAGCACAGTCCGCAGCAAATTGCCTTCAACGAAGTCGGCAGGCAAGCCGTCATGGCAGATTCCAACTGGAAAAATGGCAATTACTACGGTGGTGCTGTGCCAGCCAGAGGTTTAGCGGTTGCGCGAATGATTGGGCACATCACCTACATGAGTGACGCGTCCATGGCGGAGAAGTTCGGCAGACGCATACGTGCAGACAAAGAACCATTCAAGTTCAGCGCAGACTTCGAGGTCGAGGGCTACCTGCGATACCGCGGCGACAACTTCGTGAAGCGATTTGATGCCAACAGCTACCTCTACATTACCAAAGCTCTAGACCTGTTCAACATCCTTAACGGGCACAGACTTAGCGATGTCTTCCAAGGCTTTAAAGCAAAGGTGCTTGTGCTCGCGTTCAAATCCGACTGGCTGTACCCAGCATACCAGAGTCAGGAAATCGTGAAAGCCTGCAAACTCGCGGGCGTGGATGCTTCCTACTGCGAGTTGAGCAGCACTTACGGTCACGACGCCTTTCTGCTGGAAACTGAAGAGGAAACACAGCTTATCAGCAACTTCCTTAGAACTGCCGCAAACGGAAACGGTGAACATCAAACATGAATAAAATCGAACATGAAGTTATTTCAAGCTGGATAGAAATCGGAGCATCCGTGCTGGACCTCGGCTGCGGCGACGGTGAACTCCTATCAAGTATCATTCAGCGAAAGCAGGTGCGCGCGCAAGGCATTGAACTCAATGAAGCCGCCATCCAACGCTGTGTGGCAGCAGGTTTAAGTGTGTTCCAAGAAGACATCGACACAGGTTTGTCAGAATATGCTGACCACAGTTTCGACTACGTCGTGCTGAACCAGACGTTTCAGCAAGTCAAAAAACCTAGTTTCGTCCTCCAAGAAGCACTTCGCGTGGGTAAGCATGTCATCGTGGGGTTTCCCAACTTCTGCTACATCACGGATAGGTTCCAGATTTTCTTCCGCGGCAAAGTCCCAGTTACCGCTTCGCTGCCCTACGAGTGGTTTGACACGCCGAACCTGCACTTCCTCAGCATAGCCGACTTCTTAGAGTACTGCAGAAAACTCCAAATTTACATAGAACAGAAAACGTTCATCTCGAAGAATCGGCAAGTCCGCTGGGTTCCGAACTTGTTTGCAGAAACGGGTTTGTTCCTGCTATCAAAATAGGAAAGCTGTAACTATGCTGCGGGTTTAGCTTTCGCAGCGCCACTCTGAAGAACACAAAGAGTCGCGTTCTTTCCCAGCCGAACTTGCCTTTCACCCTTGAAGGTGGCAACAGTAGCGTTTTTTATCTGTATGGTGTCGCCGACGGCTATGCAGTTGACCTGTTCATCCCAGAGGCACAACTTGATTTTACCGGTATCATCGCCAATCCACGCGTTTGTTACAAGGGCATTATCGCGATACTGAGTGTGCACAGTAGCGGGTTTGGGGGTCTCCAGAACTTGGGCTTCGAGGTTGACTTTTTTCATGCCGCTGCGTAGGTGCTGAATCTGCGTTTGGGCGGGAGAAGCGGGGTTTTGTTTGGCGAGTTCCCTGCGCACCTGATATGTGTCCATCCACTTCTGGAAAGGCACGTCTTTTCTGAGCAGGAGTTCTTCGGGGACGCGGAACTGCACCACGACGGCGTTGTCTTTGGTTATGAGGAAAATCGCTTCGTTCTCGATGCTGCCGCGGTAGCCGATTATAAGGTCTTGGCAATGAGTTTTACCCGTGTCTTTAGCGGTGACTAGAGCTTGGAAAAGTTCAGCAGGGTATACACCGTGTTCTGCGGAGAGCAGAGCGAGTTGTTCGTCTAAGTTGGGCTTTTTCTGTTTCATGCAGTCGTCTTTCCTTGAAGTTTGCCAGAATCTGTCTCGAAAAAGCATGGCGGAAGCGGAACGGCCTTTTCTTGAAGAATCCCGACAATCTTATCAATGTGCAGTTTTGGGTATATAGGCTTAGCTGATGAAAAAACTCTTTTTCGCCATACTTTTCTGCCTTTGAAGCAGTTTAAAATGAATAGAATGAGAAAGAAAGTGTTTGTTTAGGTCCATTAACGATTTTACTGGACGGCTTCGACTTTGGTGACTTCAGGCACTTGCTTCTTGAGATAGTTCTCGATGCCCTGCTTCAGAGTCATCATAGACATGGGGCAGCCAGCGCAGTGTCCTTGAAGCCTGACTTGAACGGTGCCTTTCTGGAACGCCACGTACTCCACATCGCCACCATCAGCTTGAAGGTTAGGTCTGATTTCGTCTAAAGCTTTCTGGATTCGTTTTTCGACTGTTTCCACCATTTTAGTTCACATCGGTCGATTAGAATGAGGTTGATGGGGAGTGAAATCTTTTAAGGGTTCCGCTGCAAATGCGATGTTTAGGTTGGCGTTTAGAGGGTTGCGAGGAACCCACGCACAACTTCCTTGGCGGATTGCCCCAGTGGATGCTTAATCTGCACGGGTTCGCTGAGTTTGTCGAGGCGTTCCACGCGGAAGTAGATGGGTGGGTGCGAGTCGAGTCCAACCCATTCTTGGAGGCGGAAGCTGGGTGTGCGTTCGAAGAGGAGTCTTTGGAAACCGATTTTCTCCAGGGCTTTCGCCAAGGTTTTGGGGGTGCCCATCATGATGGCGCTGATAAGGTCTGCACGCGCTTCGAAGAACTTAGCAATNAAGAATATTGCGGTCATGACTGCCCAGAAGTACACGAAGAACAGTAAGATGTTGTTGAAGAGGATGGGGAGGAATGTGAGGAGAACGTAGAAGCGGAAGAGGAACTCAGCGCTGGTGAGTCCATAGAGGATGAGTGGGTCTCTGCCTTTAAGGTGACCGAATTCATGTCCAAGCACGCTGCTGACTTCGTCTTGTTCGAGTTGAACGAGTAAGCCCGTGGTGAGCAGGACTATGCCGCGTTTGGGGCTGGGTCCTGAAGCTGCAGCGTTGGGAACCATGGTGTTGCTCACGACGATTTTGGGGACTGGGTAACCGAATTTGTCGGCGACTTTCTTGACAGTTTCGTAGACGTTGATTTTTTTGGTGGTGAATTCGCCTTCTCTGCAGTTAACGTTGTATTTTTCGAAGACGTTTTGGGCTTCCGTGCAGTCGATTTCTCCGCGTTTAGCTATGATTTCTTCGTAGACTTCTTTTTTGATGGCGGCGAGTTGTGCGGGCGGGGTTTGTTTGAGGTCGTCTATGGCGCCGAGTGCGTCGATGGGTGGGTGGTATTCGAGGAAGTGGATGGTGGGGTTGTCTTGGGTGATAGTCCAGTCGCCTGTGCGGGCGATGATTTTGTTACTGAAGAAGACGACTACGAATTGAACGGCTATGAGGATGAGGGGAGCGACCCAAAGCCAATCTGGATAGCCATAGGATATGGCGATGAAAAGTCCCATGCCTAGGACGATGAAGACGGTGAAGAGGAGGACTTGGGTTTCGAGGAAAAGACGATTGAAGCTTTTTTCTTGGGTTCTAACTTTTTCCGGGACGATTTCTTCGCCTTCGCGCCATGCAAAGTACCAGGTGGCTTTGCGGGTCTTTTCTTCGAACATTTGGGTGGAAATTACGATGTCTTGTCGGGCGTCTTGGAGGGTGGCTTCAGTTGCGGTTGAGTCTTGGGGTGTGATGTTGACTATGATTTTGTCTGCGCTATAGACTTCAACGTGGAGGAGTTGTTTGCCTTGGGCGTTGATGATGGCGTAGCTGAGTTTTGTGCCTTTTTTGTTGCTTTCTCTGGAGACATTGCTGAAGCGTTTCTTCTGGGGAACGATGTACTGTTGGTAGATGAATTCGAGTAGTTTTTCGTAGTAACTGGGTGGAACTTCTGTGTCTATCGTATATGAAAAGTTAGCTGCAGCCATTGCGCGTCAAAACCCGTTTGTTTATTGTTTTAGACATGACTTTTCTTGGTTTATATTTCTATGGGTTAGTTGCAGACTGAACGAACAGGATGCAACTTCCGTTTGCTCTGTTGCTCTGCACAGTCTATAGCCCCTATCGAAACGCGTCTACAGCTGTTTTAGGCTCTGTTTTGTGTTCTGAGCTTGTAGCGGGCGCATCGTCTGTCTTAAAAAGTCTTAAAATGTCCAGAAATGTCTTTTTCTGTCCCGAAAATGCTATGGAAAACCGTATTTGACAATGTGAATCCCACAAAAATCCAAGTTTTAGCTGAAACACTCGGAAAAGAACGCGTAAAATAACAGCGACTTTTAGACGCGCCAAGAACAAGACAAATAGTCATGTTGCTCAAATCCTGCGCGAATAGCCTCCTTGCAGTTGCAGAAACGCAGAAAAAAGTCCTTAAGAGTGCTCTCGCCAAATATCCCTCATGAAAGAAATTGAGGCTAAAATTCTGGAAGTGGGCAGCAGAAAAATAGTCAAAACTCTAATCGGTTTAGGTGCAAAAAAGGCGTTTGACGGCGAAGTTGAAACGTTCTTTTTAGACTTCAAAGATGGCTCAATCATTAAAGCCAGGGACCTCCTGCGGCTAAGAAGAGAAGAAGACAAAACTGAGTTGACTTTCAAGAAGGTTCACCAAACAGAATCCGCCAAAATCGCGGATGAGTACACTGTGGAAGTCTCTGACCTTGAAACCGCGAAGAAGATTCTGCAGTTTCTAGGACTCCAAGTCACGGAAAGCATGCAGAAACACCGAACAAGCTACACGCTAGACAAGGCACGGTTTGACTTAGACAGGTACGAGGGCAAGTACGGGTTTGTTCCAGAATTTTTGGAAATCGAAGCTGAGAGCGTGGAGGCGGTTCACAAGTATGCTAAGATACTTGGCTTCAACCCAAAGGACTGCTTGCCGTGGACAACGAAAGACCTGATTAACCATTACGCCTCAGGAGAAAAGAAGTGAACATAGCAAAAGTCTCTTNGGGCTTAGTCACAATTTGTCTGCAAAACACTTTTTAGTCAACTCAGTAGTCTCCATCTCTAGACAGAGGAGTTTTAATGGTTCCAGAAAAAGTCGAAGCCAAACCAACAGTCGAAGAGCTGCTAGCAAAAGCCAAGAAACCAGCCATGCTTTCCCCAGGCCTGCACAAGTTCTACGAGGGCAAGATGCAGGTTATGCCCCGATGCGCCATCACAAGTCCAGATGACTTCGGCATTTGGTACACGCCAGGCGTCGCCGCTCCCTGCAAGCTAATTCAGGCGGACCCTGACAAATCCTTCGATTACACTAACCGATGGAACAGCGTAGCCGTGGTTTCAGACGGCACCCGCGTCCTCGGCTTAGGCGACATCGGACCCGAAGCGGGGTTGCCGGTGATGGAGGGCAAAGCGATGCTCTTCAAGTACCTCGGCGGCGTCGACGCCACCGCCATCTGCCTGCGAACCAAAGACCCAGACGAGATTGTCCGCGTCTGCGAACTGCTGGAGCCAACTTTTGGAGGCATCAATCTCGAGGACATCGAGAGACCCAAATGCTTCTACGTTTTGGAGAAGGCGCGGGACAAACTGAACATACCCGTCTGGCACGACGACCAACAGGGAACTGCCTCTGTCATCCTCGCAGGACTCATCAACAGCTTCAAACTCGTGGGCAAAAAACGTCAAGACGCCACCGTCACACTCGTGGGCGCGGGGGCAGCCAACATCCGCACCGCCTACGTCCTGCAGCGTTGGGGCATAAAATTCGGAAACATCCTTCTCGTCGACTCCAAAGGCATCGTTCACAAGGGCAGAAAAGACATAACCAAAGAAGATGACCCCTGCAAATATGAACTTGCCCAAGTCACAAATGCTGAAGGTAAAACAGGCGACATAGCCCAAGCCTTCAAAGGTGTAGACGCCGTTGTCGCCGCGTCAAAGCAGGGACCAGGCACCATCAAAACTGAATGGGTGAAAACCATGGCAAAAGACGCAGTAATCTTCGCCTGTGCCAACCCTATCCCTGAAATCTGGCCCTGGGAAGCTGAAGAAGCGGACGCCCGCATCGTGGGCACGGGCAGAAACGATTTCCCTAACCAAATCAACAACAGCCTCGGTTTTCCAGGCATCTTCCGCGGCGTCTTGGATGTGAGAGCCAAGACCATAACCGACGACATGTGCATTGCAGCAGCAGAAGAACTTGCCAGGTTCGCTGAGGAACGCGGTATGAACGAAAAAGACATCCTGCCCCGCATGGAAGAGTGGGATGTCTTCCCCCGAGTAGCCGTGGCGTGCGCCCTCAAATCCATCGAGCAGGGCATTGCCAGGATTAAACCCAGCAGACAAGAACTATACGAACGCGCCTCCAGCATTATCCAGAACGCTCGTGGCTCCACTGAAATCCTCATGAAGACGGGTTTCATCAAGCCTAAGCCAGCGGAGAAGGCAGCTGCTGGAACTCAACCGTCGTCGTTGGACGCGAGGTTGCTGGGCTCGGAGTAGAAAGTTATTTAAGTTGTTCCCATGCAGATAGGAAACGGGGATACACTATGCGTTCAGACTACATCCTTTATTCTCTAGCAGTATTGTTTTTCGTAGTAACCGCAGTTTCCTTTGTCATAGTCAATGAAGAGAGCGCAAGAAATCTCTACGTGGTCTCAACAGCCGTAGCAGGAATCGCCTTCGCCAGCGCAGGCTTTCTCCTCAGACCAAAGAAAGCTGCAACTATCCTTCAGGCACCCCAACCAGCCCCAGAGGTCCAAACATCTGCAGAGCAAACACCCGCAGC
>JGI20214J51088_10002688_pt1 | contig 11788 bp, 11 predicted proteins | sample WetSurMetagenome_FD_51088 | JGI IMG/M metagenome (IMG submission 51088)
GTGAGAGAAGGAATGCCTATCGCAGCAGGCAAGGCATTCCTGTCCGTAGGAAAGGCCTATCCTGACGATGTGCTTGCGGTCCTGGATTCCATAGATCTTTTCAAAGAGCTCGATGAAGAGGGAAAGAGCGAGGTAAAGGACAGGCCATTGACCGCCAAGAAGAACATGGACCTCATCTACAAGGTCTCCAATGTGCTGATGCAGTCGCTCAACATGAAAGAGGTCATGGAAAGGATTCTTCACTACATCCTTGAGCTTCTCAAGCGAATTGATCGGGGGGTGATCATCCTGATCGATCAGGAGACCGGGCAGACTTCCGAGGTGATCTCCATCATTAAATCGACCAAGGACGAATGCAAAGCAGCCTACAGCCGAACCATTGTGGAGCGGGTGCTCAAGGATCGTACGCCTGTTTCCATGCTCGATACCCTGGAGGAAAAAGAAATCAACCTGTCCGAAAGCATCAGGGTGAGCGGAATTCGATCGATCATGTGTGTGCCTCTGATCAGCAGATCCCAGGTCATGGGGGTTATTTATGTGGATTCCGTCAACAAGCCTCATGGCTTCCGCAAGGAGGACCTGGACCTCCTCACGGCTTTGAGCAGCCCTGCGGCAGTGGCCATCGAAAACTCTTTGCTCTACTCAAAATATCGACAGGGGATGAGTTAGAGAATCCACAAAGGCTTGATGTCAAGAGACGGCTCCTCAAGAGCCGTCTTTTTTTGTTTGGAGGGGGAACAGGCTGTGATAAGAACAGGGCATTGGTCATTGAACATTGAGCATTGGTCATTGAACAATGAACATTGAAGAATGAACAATGAACATTGAACAATGAAAATTGGGCAATGAACGTTGAACAATGAATCGGGTTGCGGGTAAAGGCAAGGGGAGACAAGATCATGGAAGTGAAGGTAGATGAGAGGATCTTTAAGGATTTCCCTCTGTTTCGGAGGGGAATCGTGGTGGCGTCGGGGATTCAAAATCAAGGGGGCTCGAAGGAACTCGAAACCCTTCTCAATGAGGCGGTGGAATCTGCGGGCCGCCAACCCATCGACGTCAAAGCCGATCCGAGAATAGTGGTCTGGAGCGAGGCGCACAGGAGATTCGGGTCCAATCCCAACAAATTTCCTCCCGCTCATTTCTCTCTGATCAAGCGAGTTCAAAAACCAGGCATCCGCCTTGCCTTCATCAACAAGGTCGTTGCCGTTATGAACTACAATTCCATTGCGGACGTGATCCCAGTAGGAGGAGATGATCTGGCCCATGCAGGGCCCTGTCTTGAACTGCGCTATGCTTCAGGCCAGGAGACCTTTGTTCCCCTGGACGCGCCCCAGACGTCAGAACATCCGACACCGGGCGAGGTCATCTACGTGGTGGCGGATTCGGGAAAGGTCATGTGCCGCAGGTGGAATTGGCGAAACGGCTATGAAACCCGCATCACCGAAGAGACGCAGGCCATGGTCATGAACATTGACGGGTTGGGCGAGGAGAGTGAATCCAGGGCCGTAAAGACAAGGGACCAGGTGGCTGCGATGCTGGAGAAGTACTGCGGCGCTCGAATACTCACCTCCATGCTTTCTCCCGCTCATCCCTCGTTTCGTTTCGAAATGTGATCGTTTCACCGTTCCATCACCCCCGCCTAGGGCTTCTTTCAGGGAGCATGGCGATGAGGCCGACGGTCAGCAAAGGGATGACGGCCAGAACGGCGAGCACAAGTCGTATCGAAAACAGGTCGGCCATCTTTCCTGCAAGGGGTGTCATCATTCCACCGGTTCCCCACGCTAATCCCATCATGAGGCTCGAAACCATGGATTTGCCCTTGGGTGCAATTTCCTGAGCCATGGTCACACCCAGGGGCAAGGAAGCCATGACGAAAAACCCGGCGAAAAAAGCGCTTACGTAAGCCCAATCCCCCGGGAGAACGAGAAGAAGGTACAGGCTGGGAGTTGCCAGGCCGTGGCTCACGAAAAAGACGGGCTTGAACCCGAACCGGTCGGAGATGTGACCTGCAGCCACGCCGCTCAGCGCCCCCGCGACGGTGAAGATAGAAACGATGGTTCCCAGGGCGAGCAGAGAGAAACCNTCACGGCTGTANTAAATGGGAAGAAACGTCATGNACACCTGACCAACAAAAGACCTCAAAGCCATGATTGACCAGATGATGAAGATGGGCTTCCATACCGCTCCAAAAGCCTCTTTTATGGAACCCATGAAACCCAGGGCCTGCAGGCCTTCTGTGGCGGGAAGAGGAACAATCTTGTAGAGAAAAACCATCAGCACAAGACCGAACACCATGGTCACCGGAGAGGACTCCAATCCCCAGGATTGGACGAAAAAAGCGATGAAGATTGGACCCAGTCCGAAGGAGAGGGTTCCTCCCAGGTTAAACAGGGACATGGAAAGGCCGAAGTGGGACCCGGCATACTGGGAAACCATGCCGGCAGCCGTGGGATGGAACATGGAGACACCGATGGATCCCATGGAGACGAAGAGGAGCAAAACAAAATAGGAGGGAGCCACCCCGATGAGGGGCATAAAGACCGTGGCCAGAAGCGGGCCACCCAAAATAAAAACCCGGGTGTGATAATGGTCTGCGACGTAGCCGGCCGAGGGTTGGACCACAAAGGCCAGGAAGCGGCTGATGCCCGCAAGAAGGCCGACCTGGGTCAGCGTGAGTCCCAGTTTGTCCACAAAAAGCGGAAGCAAGGGCGTGAGGAAAGAGGCATAGAAGTCCCCGGTGAAGTGAACCAGAGACAAGGCGAAAATGACTTTTGAATTTGCTTTCACGGTCATGGTGGAACGTCCTGCGGAACACCGTGCAATTAGATCCCTGAGCTTTTGAAGTCAAGGACATAATGCAGGCCCAAAGAAAGGGACAAAGGCCCAAAGGTGCAAAGGCACATAGGCACAGAATAGAAAAAAGAAAAATCCTTTCCCTCTGTGCCTTTGTACCTATGTTGTCGGCAGAATTAAGAATTGACAGAGAAAAGCGGTTTTTACTATATTTCCCACTGATCTCAAGGATTTCTTGACGGGAGCGTTCATCAACTATGAATATCATTATTGGATCAGATCACGCGGGCTATGACCTCAAGGAGGTCTGTAAGGCTCACCTGCTGCAGTCGGGTGAGCACCAGATAAAGGATATAGGTGTTTTCAGCCGCGACTCCTCAGACTACCCTCGAATCGCGAAAGAGGTGGCGGGAGCGGTCAGCCGCGGGGAGTACGACCGCGGGGTGCTGATTTGCGGCACAGGAATAGGGGTGTCCATCACGGCGAACCGGTTCAAGGGCGTGAGGGCTGCGTTGTGCCAAGATGTCTATTCCGCCAAGATGAGCAGGCTTCACAATGACGCAAACGTTCTGGCCATGGGCGGGAGAATCGTGGGTCCAGGCGTTGCCGTGGAGATCCTGGACGTGTTTCTGAAAACCGAATTCGAGGGGGGCCGGCACAAGAAGAGGCTGGATCTCATTGATGGCTGAAGAAGGTGTTGCGCAGGAACTGAGCTTGAAGCGCACGGATCCGGAAGTGGCACGAGCCATTGAGGCGGAGATCGAACGGGAGAAGAACACGCTCGTACTGATTGCCTCCGAGAACTATGCCTCCCGGGCGGTGATGGAAGCAGCGGCCAGTGTGATGACCAACAAGTACGCCGAAGGGTATCCCCAGAAGAGATACTACGGNGGCTGTGACTATGTGGATGTTGCGGAGCGGCTGGCGATCGAAAGAGCCAGAAAACTTTTCAGATCCGAGTATGCGAATGTCCAGCCCCATTCCGGTTCGCAGGCGAACATGGCGGTGTACTTCTCTTTTCTCAAGCCCGGCGACACGATCCTGGGCATGGATCTCTCTCATGGGGGGCACCTGACCCATGGAAGCCCTGCGAATTTCTCCGGTAAGTTCTTCAGGGTTGTTCCTTACGGGCTCCATGAAAAAAGCCGGCTGATCGACTATGACCAGGTGGAAGACCTGGCAAAGAAGCACAAGCCCAAAATGATCGTTGCCGGCGCGAGCGCCTACCCTCGCGTGATCGACTTTCACCGGTTCCGTGAAATTGCGAGCAGAGTCGGGGCTTACTTCATGGCGGACATTGCGCACATCGCAGGGTTGGTGGTTACCGATCTGCATCCTTCGCCCGTGAACCAGGCGGANTTCATCACTTCGACGACTCACAAAACGCTTCGAGGCCCCAGAGGAGGGCTGATCCTTTCCGAAGAAAAACACGGTCCGTCCCTGGACAAGGGGTTGTTCCCGGGAATCCAGGGCGGTCCGCTCATGCATATCATCGCGGCCAAGGCGGTTTGCTTTGGGGAGGCTCTCCAGCCGGAATTCAGGCACTATCAGCGGCAAGTCGTCCGAAACGCCAGGACGCTCGCTGAGGAACTGACCGGGGCCGGGTTCAACCTCATCTCAGGAGGCACGGACAATCATTTGCTTCTCATCGATCTGGGCCCAAGAGGGTTGAGCGGGCTGGAGGCTGAAAGAGCGTTGGGTGCTGCCGGCGTGATCGTAAACAAGAATGTCGTTCCCTCGGACCAAAGAGGCCCTCGGGTGACGAGCGGGCTGAGAATCGGAACCCCTGCGGTGACGACCAGAGGGATGAAAGAGGAGGAGATGAAAATCATCGCCCTGTGGATCCGGCGTGTGCTTGAGCATCCTGAGCAGGAGGCGATCCACCGGGAGGTTCGGCTGGAAGTGGCCGAGCTCTGTCGGAGGTTCCCCATTTATCAATATCTGGATCAGAAAGAGGGAGGACAGGCGTGAATAGACCCTCTTGGCCGCAGTACTTCATGGACATCACCCGGCTGGTGTCCAAAAGATCGACCTGCCTGAGGCGCAGCGTGGGAGCCGTGCTCGTGAAACACAAGAGAATCCTTGCCACAGGATACAACGGCGCGCCTGCAGGATTGAAACACTGCGAGGAGGTCGGTTGTCTGAGAGCCGATTCGGCTATCCCCTCGGGCACGCGCCACGAACTGTGCCGGGGTCTTCATGCGGAACAAAACGTGATCATCCAGGCGGCCTACCACGGTATCACGATTCAAGGGGCAACCCTCTATTGTACCAACAAGCCGTGCGTGATATGCTCTAAGATGATCATCAACGCCGGGATTAAGAAGGTCTATTATGAAGAGGGCTACGACGATCCTCTTTCCGATCAAATGCTCGCGGAAGCCGGCATAGAAACAGTGAGGTTGAGCCTATGAGATGTCCCTACTGCAGTAAGCTGGACAACAAGGTGATTGATTCCCGGTTAAGCAAGGACGGCCGCACTATTCGCCGCCGCAGGGAATGCATCGAGTGCGACAGACGGTTCACCACCTATGAAAAGCTGGAGGAAGTTCTTCCCATGGTGATCAAGAAGGACGGGAGGCGAGAGCCCTTCAGCAGGGACAAGATCATTGGAGGCATCAAGAAAGCCTGCCAGAAAAGGCCGGTGAGCATCACGAAGATCGAGGAGTTCGTGGATTCTGTGGAGCTCTATTTCCAGGAACTCGGCAAGAAAGAGATCGACAGCAAGGAGATAGGAGAACGGGTCATCAACCGTCTCAAGGAGTGGGATGAAGTGGCCTACGTGCGCTTTGCCTCTGTGTACAGGCAGTTCAGGGACATCAACGAGTTCATGTCCGAGCTGGAAGGCATCCTCAAAGCGCGAAAGGAAAAGGAGGGACCGAAGAAAACCGCTCCGGCGACCTGAAGAGGGAAGCATTGATCATTGATCATTGAGCATTGAACATTGATCATTGCCGATTGACGAACTCGTGAGAAGTCGCCCAGGTCGCCACTCCCGCCCTTCGACTTCGCTCAGGATAAACCCGCCTCAGGCGGGAGTTCAGAAGAGTGCAAGAAATATTGGATTCCCGCCTTCGCGGGAATGACAGAAAAAGCGGTTTCGGGCCTCTTGAATAGAGATCGACATTACAGTTCAACAATCGGATTGTAGACATTTGCTTCAATGGTTGATGAAAAGGCGGGTTGAGCGTTCAGGTGGTGCAGGACAAGCACGAGAAGTTCATGAGAGCGGCCCTTGGCTTTGCCAAAAAGGGTCTGGGAAGAACTTCGCCGAACCCTGCTGTGGGAGCGGTGATTGTCAGAAAGGACCGGGTCGTTGCAGCGGGTTTTCACCGCAAGGCAGGAGCGCCCCATGCCGAGGTGGAAGCCCTGAACCGACTCGGGGGCAAAGCCAGGCAAGGGGACACGCTCTACGTGACCCTCGAGCCGTGCAACCACTATGGAAGAACACCCCCCTGTACCCGAGCGATTCTTGAAAAGGGTGTTCGAAAAGTCGTGGTGGGGATGAAGGATCCGAACCCCCGCGTGNCAGGCGGAGGGTGCGAGTACCTCTCCGGGCAGGGAGTGGAGGTCGTGACCGGTGTTCTGGAAGGGGAATGCCGCCGCCTCAACGAATGGTTCGTGACCTATGTCACTAAAGGTCGTCCCTTTGTGATCGCCAAAACAGCGATGACCCTTGACGGCTGGACAGCGACTTCGACGGGACACTCGAGGTGGGTCACGAACGAGCGGTCCAGAGAATGGGTCCATCGGCTAAGGAATCAGGTGGACGGCATCCTGGTGGGAGTCGGAACCGTGAGGGCCGATGATCCTCTCCTGAACACGCGGCTCAGGAAGGGGAGAGGGAGAGATCCCGTCCGCATCATTGTGGACACGAACTTGCGCATTCCGGTGAACGCCCGAGTATTTGGCCGTGCCAACGGCTCTGAGACCCTCATCGCCGTGAGCGAAGACGTTCCGGGCCGGCGGCTCAAGAAACTCGAGAGAAAAGGGGTCTCCTTCCTCAGGTGCCCGAAGAAGAACGGGAGAATTGATCTGCGGGCGTTGATGCATACCTTAGGGAAAAGGTCGATCACTTCCGTACTTCTCGAAGGCGGAGCAACGCTCATGGGAGCCATGATCCGGGAAAAGCTCGTGGACAAGTTTTGTATTTTCAAGGCTCCCAGGATTCTCGGCGCAAGCGACGGCAGGCCCATGGCGCTGGGGCAGGGACCAAGTCGAATGGATCAAAGCATTCCGTTGAAAGGTGTCCGGATCAGGCGCTTCGGCGAGGACTTGCTGATCACGGGGTATCCTGATTACAAGTAGGGGGCTGGCAGGAAGTACGGATACAGGTTGTTCAACAATGCTGGGATACAAGGTGCCAATGGTAGTGACGAGTGACGAGTAACAAGTTACGAGATGAGAAGATGGTCTTGTCACTCGTGACTCGTCACTTGTCACTTTCACATGACGATGAGGGCAACGCCGAAAGTAGGCGTATTTCAGCAACCTGCAGAGAGAACGATATGTTCACAGGGCTGGTAGAGGGAATCGGCAAAGTCAAGGAGCTCAGTCGCTTCGGGGAGGATCTGAGCATCACGATTTCGCCTCTATTTGACATGCCCGACATCCGAACAGGAGACAGCGTATCCGTGGATGGGGTATGCCTGACGGTCACCCGCGTGAATCAGGGCTCGTTTCGCCTGGACGTTTCCTCGGAGACTCTTTCAAAAAGTACTCTCACGGCAATCAAGGTCGGGGATGAGGTGAATCTCGAAAGGGCCCTTCGCCTCACCGATCGCCTTGGAGGGCACCTGGTCTCCGGTCATGTGGACGGGGTAGGAAGGATTCTCAAGAAAGAGCAGAAGCAGCGGTCCTGGGTGCTTCGGTTCGGGGTTGAAGAGAGCCTTTTGCGGTATGTGATCGAAAAGGGATCCGTAACGGTGGATGGAATCAGTCTCACCGTCAACCGCTGCGATGATCAGGGCTTTGAGGTCAACGTCATCCCCCAGACAGGGAAAGAAACGGGGATTCTCAAGAAAAAAGTGGGAGATCCGGTCAACGTTGAGACGGATCTCATTGGCAAATACGTGGAGAAGCTCTTCCTTAAGAGCAAGGAGCTTCGCCCGGAGAAGGCTTCTCTCATAGATGAAAAACTGCTCAGGAAACATGGTTTTGAGGTTTAACTAAGATGCCGCTAGCAACAATTCCAGAAGCCCTGGAAGATCTGAAACAGGGCAGGATGATTATTCTTGTAGATGATGAAAACCGGGAAAACGAGGGTGATCTCACCATGGCAGCGGAAAAGGTCACTCCCGATGCGATCAATTTCATGGCCAAGTACGGCCGCGGACTGATCTGCCTTTCGCTTCATCCGGAAATTGTGGATCGATTGAAACTTCCCTTGATGGCTCTCGACAATCGCTCCGCATTCAAGACCGCCTTCACGGTGTCGATTGAAGCGCGGGAGGGAGTGACTACGGGGATCTCCGCAGCGGACCGGGCGCGGACCATCCTCACCGCGGTTGCGGATGACGCGAAACCGGAGGATCTGGTTCAGCCGGGCCATGTGTTTCCCATTCGAGCCCGGCGCGGGGGCGTCCTGTTCAGGACCGGCCAGACCGAAGGCTCGGTGGACCTGGCAAGACTGGCCAGGCTCAAGCCTGCCGGGGTCATTTGCGAGGTGATGAATGATGACGGCACCATGGCCCGCATGCCTGATCTGGAGAAATTTTCTCAGAAACACGGCCTCAAGATCATTTCCATTGCGGATATCATCGCCTACCGGATGAGAACGGAATCGTTCGTGCACAGGGTCGCGGAAACGACTCTTCCGACGGCCTACGGGGAGTTCAAAGCCGTCGCTTTCCTGAATGACATTGACCAGTACGAGCACCTGGCTCTGGTCAAAGGCGAAATCCAACCAGAAAAAGAGATTCTGGTCAGGGTTCACTCCCAGTGCCTCACAGGGGATGTGTTCGGCTCTTATCGCTGTGACTGCGGGCCCCAGCTCCAGAGAGCCATGGAATTGGTGGAGGAGGAAGGCCTCGGGGTGATCCTTTACATGCAGCAGGAAGGCCGCGGCATCGGGCTGGCCAACAAAATAAAGGCCTATGCACTGCAGGAGAGAGGAAGGGACACGGTTGAGGCAAACAAGGAACTGGGGTTTGAAGCGGACATGAGGGACTATGGAGTGGGAGCGCAAATTCTGGCTGCCCTGGGCGTAAAGAAAATGAGGCTCATGACCAACAACCCCAAGAAGATGGTCGGCCTTGAAGGATACGGAATTCAGGTGGTGGGGAGGGTCCCGGTTGAAACCGAGCCGAGGCCTGAGAATCTGAGGTACCTGGTCACCAAGTGCCAGAAGCTGGGTCACCTTTTGAACCTGAAGGGAAGGGATTCCCGCGAACTGAGCTAGGGCGGCAAGAGCCCTCGAGGACCGTCGATCATCAACCCATAAAGGAGAGGACACTCACATGCCTAGGACGTTGGAAGGAAAGATTTCCGCAGAAGGGTATCGTTTCGGCCTGATCGTCAGCCGATTCAATGATTTCATCAGCTCAAAGCTGGTGGAAGGGGCGGTGGACGCGCTGAAGCGCCACGGGGCCACCGAGGAGCAGCTCCTGCTGGTCAAGGTGCCCGGCGCCTTCGAGATTCCCCTGGCTGCCAAGAAACTCGCTGAAAGCGGCAAAGTGGATGCGGTGATTTGTCTCGGCGCCGTGATCCGGGGGTCCACGCCTCACTTTGACTACGTGGCTGCAGAGGTCTCCAAGGGAATCGCCGTAGTGGCTCTCGACACCAAGATCCCCGTTGCCTTTGGGGTGCTGACGACGGACAACCTGGAGCAGGCCATTGAAAGGGCAGGCACCAAATCGGGAAACAAGGGCTGGGATGCGGCTGTGGCCGCCATGGAAATGGTGAACCTCTTCAAACAACTGTAGCCCTCCGAGCCCCAGGGCGAGCCCCGGGCGTCCCTGTCAGGAGAGAGGAAGCGCCCGAGAACAAAATATCATGGGAAAAAGGCGTCGGGCGAGGGAACTCGCCATCCAGGTTCTTTTTCATATGGAGTACAACCCAGGCGATCCGGGCGAATGCTTTGATCGCGTTTGCGAGAGCTTTGGTCCGCCCAAGGAAGTCAGGGCCTACTCCAGGGAAGTGGTGGTGGGCGTCTGGGAAAACAAGGCGGACCTGGACCGGCTGATGCGCCGGTCTTCGAAGAACTGGCGCGTGGAAAGAATGTCCCGCGTGGATCGGAATATCCTGAGGATCGCGATCTATGAAGTCCTTTACAGGAAGGATGTGCCGCCGAAAGTCTCCATTGATGAAGCGGTCGAGCTGGGAAAGCGATACGGCACGGAAGAGTCGGGGGCGTTCATCAACGGGATTCTGGATCACATCTACAATGAGCTGAAGGCGGAGGAAGTCGACGGGCAAGAGGAATAGCCGGACCCTGTGGAGCAAAAAGGTTCACAAGAGGCATGGCTGAAAGAAAAGCGTCTTTCTCCCATGCCTCGTGATTTCAAATGAGTATCTCTGAGCTGAGCCCCAGGACGGGGGGTGTGGTCTCTTTAGAGCCGCACAGAACCAGTAAACAGTAGGCAGTAAGCAGTCGCCAGTATTTCAGTTTGCATGTTTCCCACTGCTTACTGTTTACTGCATACTGCTTACTTATCTCTTTTCAGGGGAAGGTTCGAGGCAAGGGGGCGGTTGGCGGGATGAGTCCATTTCCGGTTGCCGGCTCGCCAGAGACCACACCCCCCGTCCTGGGGCTCAAACGGGCTACGGTTGCGGGCAGAGACAAGAATGATGATGGAAGGTGACGGAAACGTATGAAGTACAACCCACAGGAAATCGAAAAGAAGTGGCAGGAGCAGTGGGAAAAGGAAAAACTGTTCAAGGTGACCGAAGACCCGGGCAAAGAGAAGTATTACCTCCTGGAGATGTTCCCGTATCCCTCGGGAAGAATCCACATGGGGCATGTGCGCAACTACACCATCGGCGACGTGGTGGCCCGATACAAGAGGATGAAAGGAAAGAACGTGCTTCACCCCATGGGCTGGGACGCCTTCGGGTTGCCGGCGGAGAACGCTGCCATCGAGAACAAGACCCACCCGGCGCGGTGGACCTACAACAACATCGATTACATGAAAGCCCAGCTCAAGCGCATGGGCTTCAGCTACGACTGGGATCGTGAAGTGACCACGTGCAATCCCGAATACTACCGCTGGGAGCAGCTCGTGTTCGTCAGGATGTTCGAAAAAGGGCTTGCCTACAAGAAGCGGACTTTTGTGAACTGGTGTGAAAGCTGCCAGACCGTGCTGGCCAAAGAACAGGTCGAGAACGGCCGGTGCTGGAGGCACTCGGACCGCGAAGTGACGCTCAAGGAGATGGACAGCTGGTTTTTCAAAATCACGGACTACGCGGAGGAGATGCTCGATCACTGCGACAAGCTGCCGGGATGGCCGGAGCGGGTTCTCACCATGCAGAAGAACTGGATCGGCAAGAGCTTCGGCGCGATCATCCGCTTTCCCGTGAAAGGTTCCGAGAACGTGATCGAGGTGTACACCACGAGGCAGGACACGCTCTTTGGCGCGACCTTTCTCTGTTTCGCCCCGGAGCATCCCATGCTGAGGGACTTGATCAAGGGGCAGCCTCAAGAGCAGGAAGTCCTCGCCTTCATTGAGAAGACGCTCAAGGTGGACAGCTACATCCGGACGGCGGATCTGACGGTGAAGGAAGGCGTGTTCACGGGCCGAACCTGCCTCAATCCCGTGACCAAGGAGGAAATCCCCATCTATGTGGCCAACTTCGTTCTCTTCGATTACGGGACCGGAGCCATCATGGCCGTCCCCACCCACGATCAGAGGGATTTTGAATTCGCCAAGAAATACAACCTCCGTCTCCGGGTCGTGATCAAACCCTTTGACCGGGATCTGTCCGAGGACACCATGCCCGAGGCCTACGTGGAAGATGGGATTCTCGTCAACTCCGGTCCCTTCAACGGGCTGCGGAA
>JGI20214J51088_10002690_pt1 | contig 11780 bp, 11 predicted proteins | sample WetSurMetagenome_FD_51088 | JGI IMG/M metagenome (IMG submission 51088)
AGGCTCGTCTTCACGCAATGACTTGCCGTATTCCTTTACCCGTTTCATTTCTTCCAGGATATTATCCGTGAGAAAAGACACGTGGTGCAGGCCGGGGCCGTGCTCTTCCAGGAAAACAGAGATGCCACTCACTTTTACCGGTTCCAGGATCTCTAACGTAATTTCCCCGCAGACCAGTTTGACTGACCGGTAGGCGTTATCCGGACCTTCTACACGGTCGATCAGTTTAAACCCGAAAAGGTCGGCATAGGTCTTGATGGCCTTTTCGATATCTTTAACCACAATTGCAACATGGTCGATTTTTTCTAGCACCGCAACTCCCTGGTATAAAAAACCACTGATAGTATACCTGCTGTACGAGCGGATGTAAACAAAAAGGGCGGGTTTTTACCCCGCCCTAGAACAATTTGAAACCGGGCAGACTTTTAGTTTATTTGACCCGCTCTACCAGTTCAATAAGCACATTTTCGGCGGCGGAGGGGTGGACAAAGACGATTTTGGCGCCGGGCAGCTGCCGGGGTTCTTCATTCATGAGCTTTTTACCCTGGGCTTTTAGTGTTTTTACTTCTTTGGCAATGTCATCGGTAAGGAAGGAAACGTGATGCAGACCGCCCCCTTTTTCCTCCAGGAAGCGGGCAAAGCTGGTGCCCTCTTTCTGCGGTTGGAAAAGCTCTACACGGATTTCCCCCATCTGCATCATGACGGAGGTAAAATCATTGCTGGGGCCAGCCAGCCTTTCTATCTCTTTAAACCCGAACATTTCTTTATAGTTCTTAACCGCTGCATCCAGGTCTTTTACCACCACAGCAATGTGGTCTATCTTCTTTAACATCCATAGCCTCCGTTAATCGTCTTTTTCTCTCTTAAGGGGAGAAGAACCAAAGGAACGAAATACCGTGAACTAATCCGTTATTTCACCCTCACCATCTCTCTCCCCTCAAGGGAGAGGGATGGTACCAATTAGAACGGGAAAATGGCGGGCAGCTCATGTACCTTATTCCGGCCGAGCGTTGCCGGCATGGTCTCCACCAGCTCTTCCGGCGTCCAGCGCCCTTCTTTCCAGAGCACACCTTCCAGCGGCGGCGGGTCGTTGAACATGCCGATGTGCCCGTGCCAGACCTCAAAGCAGCAGCCGTTGATGTTATCCGCCTGCTCGGTGGCCAGATAGACGACGAGATTGGCGACATCTTCCGGCTGGTTGAGTTCTACCATCTGCTTGAGCCGTTTTTCCGCGAGTTCCTTGCCCCACATCTTCGCCCAAGCTTCTGCCAGGCCTTTCTCTTTCAACATTTCCAGAAAACCACGCGTGCCGGAAACCGGCCTTATTACGTTGGCGGTGACGCCGTAACGCTGCATGTCCCGCGCTACGGTGCGCGTCAGCCCCACAATACCCTCTTTAGCGGCGCTGTAGATGCTTTGCCCCATGTTGCCCAGCCCAGCGTGAGAGGAAGTGCTGATGATACGGCCGTATTTCTGGTCTTTCATAATGCGGCAGGCCGCCCGGGTGCAGTAAAAAGTGCCGCTTAAGTTGACCGCGATAACCGCCGCCCAGTCCTCGTCCGGGATGTTATATACCATACGGTCGCGGTTAAAGCCCGCGTTATTAACCAGTATATCCAGACGCCCGAAGCTGTCTACCGCCGTCTTGATGATACTTTCCGCACCCTCGACGGTCGCCACGCTGGCATAACTGGGTACGGCGGTGCCGCCGGCAGCCTTAATCTCGTTTACCACACGTTCCGCCGGGCTTTTATCCTGGCCCTTGCCGTCGGAAGTCGTTCCAAGGTCGTTAATGACAACCTTGGCGCCCTGCGCTGCCAGCGCTATCGCCTCGGCGCGTCCCAGGCCATTGCCAGACCCGGTCACTACCGCTACTCTGCCTTCCAGTAATTTGCCCATGATGCCTCCTTTGGGGTTCTTTCATTCTGGAGTCCTTCCGCCCCCTATTTTCCACGGAAGGACGAAGAATCCGGCGGTGGGGAAGTATTTTTATAGCTTGAACTAAACCAGTCTCTACTTAAATCTTCCCAGCCCGGATTTAAAGTCTTAATTAGTTCTACCTTTTTGCTTCGTAGCAAACCTTTTATTTGTTTTTCACGTGCGATGGCTGCCGTAATATCATCAGTAGTTTCAAAATATACCAGAGAGGTTATGTTATACTTTTCCGTAAAACCCTTGAACAGCTTATTCTTGTGCTCGTATAATCGGCGTTCCAAATCATTAGTCACGCCTGTATACAAACTCCCGCGTTTGTTCGATAGTATATATACAAAGTATTCTTTCAACTGTATCCCCACCCCTCCAGATTCTTCGCCACGATTTCATCGCGGCTCCAGAATGACAGAACCCTACTCAATAACCTTCTTATCTTTAAACTTTGTTACGTCATCCCAGGTGTAACCGAGCGTTTCGGTTAAAATTTCTTCAGTATGCTGGGAGTATTCCGGGGCAGTACGGCGGATGGTAGTGGGGGTCTTGGAGAATTGCCACGGCTCCATGATGACCTTGAGCTTTTTCCCCGCCGGGTGGTCGATCTCTCTAAAATAGGTGTCCGCCCAGGCGGATGGGTCTTCCGAGACTTCCTTGGGGGTGCGGACGGTCGTCCATATCATATCTTCCTTGGCTAATAGTTCCGCCCATTCCTTTTGCGTCTTTTTCTTAAAGACCTTGTCCAAAATAGCGATAAGCGGCTTGTTATTGTTCATACGCAGTTCGTGTGTCTTGTACAGCGGGTCGTTTTCCAAAGCGCCCAGTTCCAGCGCGTGGCAGACACCCTTCCAATAGCGGTCGCCCTGGATGCAGGCCAACTGTATCCAGCGCCCGTCGGAACACTCATAACTATTGAAAATGGGGTTGCTCTGGTTGAAACGAGAAATACGCCCGTATTCCAGCCCGGTCGCCAGGACAGAAGAAAGGACAATACCCATCGACCATATCCCGCCACCGAGGAGGGAAACGCAGACTTCCTGCCCTTCGCCGGTGCGCTCGCGGTGGAAGAGCGCCATCATAATGGCGCAGGCCGCGTACATGCCCGTGGTATTGTCCCCAAAGCCCGGTACCTGGAAAGCAAGGGAGGTGCCAGGCTCGCCGAGGGAAGACATGACGCCGCTGCGCGCCCAGTACCCGACGAAGTCGTAAGCGCCGGTATCGGCCTCCGGGCCATGCAGACCATAGCCAGAAAGGTGAGTATAAACTATCCTGGGGTTAACCTTTTTGATGTCTTCATACCGGAGTTTCAGGTCCACCAGCGCATGCGGCCGGAAGTTACAGACAAAGACATCTGATTTTTCTACCAGTTTGTAAAGGATATCCCGACCTTCTTTCTGCTTGAGGTCGAGAGAGATGCCCTTCTTGTTCATGTTGTAGAACTCGAGGACGTAATTGATATCATAAATGGGGACGTTGCCGCTGATTTTGAGGATACCGCGGGTCTGGTCACCACCGCCCGTGCGTTCCACCTTAATGACCTCCGCGCCCATGTCTGCTAAAATACGGCAGCAAACCGGGGCCAAACCAGCCTCGGATACATCAAGAACTCTAATGCCTTCTAATGCCATTTTCATGGTATGAACCTCCTAATATGTAATCGTCATTCCAAGGAAGCCCAGAGGACTGACGCAAGAATCTCGATCACCGGTTTAGTACGATCTTTGAGATTGCCGCGCCTTTCGTCCTTCGGACTCAATGGCTCGAAATGACAGAGACTTATCCTTTTTCGTTCTGTACAAATCCTTCCCTAACCCTCCCTTTACGAAAGGGAGGGAATGATCATCAAAAACAACTATTCTCTGGTTATTCCCAGTCATCATCCCTCCTGCGCAAGGAGTAAGTTAGAGAAGAAATTGGCTTATCCTTTTTCGTTCCCTACGATAAAGCAGGAGCACACGCCCGTGCCGGCATTACCGCCCAGGTTATGGGTGAGGGCGCGGGTGGGGTTCTTTACCTGGCGGGGGCCCGCCTTGCCCTGTAATTGCTTATACATCTCGTACATCATGCGCAGGCCGGAGGCGCCAAGGGGGTGGCCGAAGCACTTTAAGCCGCCATCGGTGTTGACCGGGAGCTGGCCTTTAAGCTCGAATTTGCCGGCTAGAATATCTTCCGGGGCGTGGCCGCGCTGACTGAACTGGAGGTCTTCATACACAATCATCTCATGAACGCTAAAGCAGTCATGGACTTCCGCGCAGGAAATTTCTTTGCTGGGGTTTTGAATGCCGGCTTCGGCGTAGGCCAGGCGTGAGCCGCGCACGTTCTCTTCCATGTGGGTAAAATCATAGTTCTGCATCATGGCGCCCTGCCGCGCGCCGACAGTCACCTGCAAGGCTTTAATGTAAATGGGGTCGGGGCGGAATTTCTTGGCCATATCAGCGCGGCAAATAATTGCTACCGCCGCACCATCGCTAACGCCGCAGCAATCGAANAGCCCCAAAGGCCAAGCTACGATNGGCGCATTGACTACNTGGTCGATAGTCAACTCATTCTGGAAGTGGGCTTTGGGATTGAGGCAACCATTGTGGTGGTTCTTGACGGCGATGTGGGCCAGAATGCGCTTGCCCTCATCCGGCTTGATGTTGTAATCGTGGAAATAGCGGGTGGCGAGGTAGGCGAAGGAGGCCGGGGCGCTGTAGCCAGGGCCGATAGCCGAGGCGCCGTCCTGATTATCGCCGACGACGCTGGGGCCCTTGACGCCGGTGGCGCCGGAGTCCTTGAGCTTTTCCACCCCTACCGCGATGGCGATATCACAAACACCGGCGGCGACGGCGTAGCTAGCCGCCCGCAGCGCTTCCGAGCCGGTGGCGCACATGTTTTCCACGCGCGTCATAGGAATGTATTGTAATTGAAGCGGTGAAAGGGTGATGGCGGAAAGCCCGGAAAACACCGTGCCCACCCACGCCGCCTGAATATCCTTGGGGCTGACGCCCGCGTCCGCAAAGGCTTCATAAGCCGCTTCGACAATCAGGTCTTCCACCCCTTTATCCCACCGCTCCCCGAATTTAGTGCACCCCATCCCGATGATGGCTACTTTATCTTTAATACCGTCCATGTTATTTCTCCTACTATTTTGTCATTCTGAGGCCGAGGGCCGTGAGAATCCTGTAATCATCTTGCGCCATCCTGGAAATTGTTACGCCTTGTCGGCTTAGCCTCCAATGGCCCGCAATGACAGTTCGTTTTAGTACTCTACCGGCTTGGCTTTCCAGAAGTAGTTAATGATACCCTTGTTCACGAACATCTTGCGGTAGGTCATCTCGACCATCATGCCCACCTTGACCTTGCTGATATCACAATCCGTAAGTTCGCCGACGAACCGGCCGCCGCCTTCGTAATCGATAACGCCGTTGACGCCCGGGGGATTGAGGGTCGGCATCAAAGTATCGATGGCGTAGGTGAAGAGCACGCCTTTCTTATCAGAGAACTTGTAAAGTTCGAACTCGTCCTTAGCCAGGCAGTTGACGCAAACCCGGGGGGTTTGACCGATCATCACCATCTGCGGCGTGCCGCACTTCTTGCATTTGAGCCCGGTAAGGGTAGTGACGATTTTGCGTTCGCGCCAGCGGGCCTGGAGGGAAATGAGCGCCCGGTCAGGAAGAGTGGAGGCCTCCACCGGCACCAGATTGCGCCAGGTGAGGTATTGCCCGTAGGTAATGGCGATGTGGCCCTTAAGTTGCGGGGTCACCGCCGGTTTTTTCTGGTAATTCTTGATTTCATCAGTCACACGCAGGACGAAGGCATCCGCCCCGTCTCCGTAGCCGATGAGCATGATGCGGTCGCCGGGCTGGGCGGTTTCCAGGGCTGCCTCCAGCATTAAGAAGACCGCCGCCGCCCCGGTATTACCGAGGTCGTTATACAGCGGGTCCTGCACCTGTGTTTTATCCAGCTTCAGTTTCTTGGCCAGTCCGGCGTGCTGCCGCACATCGGAGGCGTAATAGACGTATTTCTTGATGTCCGCCGGGGTAAGGCCGGCTTTTTTCAGCGCGCCGCTGACGGCCGCCTGCATCGTCGGGCCGTAGCCCACGTCATCGATAAAGCGCCCTTCCGCCGAACGNGGGAAACGGTCTTCATCCGTCCGCCAGACATCGGTGAAGTCGCTGAAGACGGAATAGACGGCTTCGATTTCCGCCATCACTTTTTCCGTCCCGATGGTCAGAGCCGCGGCGCCATCGCCCAGGTTCTGTTCGAAGGTGCCCTTGGCCGCCCCCAACCGCACGTCCGCCGCCACCACCATCACCTTCTTAGCCGAACCGGCTTTAACGGCGTCCAGCGCCGTCTTTAACGCGGCGGTGGATGCCCTCAAAGAATCCGTAAAGTCCGCGGTGTGGCATTCCTCCGCGAGGTCGCTTACCGCTGCGATGACGGAGGCAGTCATTTTCTCGCGGTAAGGCGCGGTCGTCGTCGCCAGCGAAAGCGCGTCGGCGGTGCCGCCGATCCTTTTCAGACAGTCCAGCGCTGCCGCCGCCGCCATAGTGATGGTATCTTCATCATAACCCGCCACCGCTTTGGTGCCGGCGCCGCCCCGGCCGCCCCACATTTTGCCGATTTCTTCACGGCTAAGCCTGTAAATTGGTATGTAAGCCCCTGCAGATATTATGCCTGCCATGTACTTGTTCCTTTCTTTAAGGCCCCGTTAGAACGAGGCATTGAGTTAAACGCACAGTATCCAATAATATACTAAGAAATGGAANAACCGAACAGAATTCCTGCTACCTTTATTACACGGTAAATGTTTCCACTAAAAACAAAATATCCGTGTTACCTTAATCTTAAGCTGTAGCATCATTAGTGTCAAATAAAATCACAATAACAAAGAACTAACAATTGGCATATACAATATGTGATAATACACATGTCTGTAGTATCAAATTCCGGTGATTGAAAGGGAAACAGCATGGAAAAACTAAAATTGGCCCTGATTATCCTGGCCGTGATAGCGGCTCTTGGGTATCTNCTTATGGGGGCAGGTATTATCCATGCCTCGGACCTGACTCTGGAGGATGCGCCTCCCGGCTTTACCTGGATTGCCGGGGGTTTTTATGTGATTGCCGGATTATTGCTTTTACTTAAAAGACGCCAAACATACATTACTTTTGCCGTGGCCAATTTTCTCGTAATCGCCGTCTTTATTATCATGTGGGCCGGGCGCACGGACGTATTGTTCAGCCTCCCTGGTCTGATGACCAAGATTCCCCAGATACTAATAGAAATCGGGCTTATCTACTGGTTGGTGAAACTCAAGCGGCCTGCCGACGCGGAGGCTGATGAAGCCAGCGCTAGATAAACCGCTCGAAGCGCTCTTTACCAGCTTTACAGATGGGGCAAACTCCCGGCGGGCCTTCCCGTGCACATAGATAGCCGCAGACCTTACACCGCCAGACCGGCAGCGGTAAGGATACGGAAACTTTTCCGGCGGTAACCCCCGTTTTTTCCGCCGCTGCCGGTACAGCTGATGGCGCTTTGGCCTGGAGCCTCTGGCTCCGGGGGGGACGGCTTTCCGGGATAGACCCTATCTTTTTCCTGCCGTCTTTTACATCTTTGGAAACGTAGAGGCTGCAATAGCAGCCGCCGTATTCTTCCAGGTCAGCATCGCGGTAATCACACGGGCAGATGATGTCTACNTCCTCGTCTTTTTTGCTGGAAGCAAGGCGGCAGGGGCATGAGGGGTAGCCAAAACGTTTCTGGTTGACGAGGTAGCCGTTCAGCAGCTCCCGTACCATCGCGCCGTCCGGGTTTAAATGGTAGCCGGCGGCTTCTGCTTCTTTATCCAGTTTCTCATAAAGCCGCTCAATTTCCTGCGGGGTTACCTCTACCTGGCCGTCCATTACTTAAAAGCCTGCCTTATTTCATCTTCTTTAAAGCCGATAATAACCTTGCCGGAGTTTAAAATCATGGTGGGGAAATTGGTGGCCGGGTTGTATTTGCCCATCTGGGCCACGGCGGTTTCCTGTTCTTCCCCCTGGAGCAGGTCTACATATACAAAATCATACTCTACGCCAAGCTCATCAAGCAGGGCCCTGGTCTTTTTACACCACCCACAGGTACTCAAGGCATAAAGCATTACCTTACCTTTATTTTTACCGGGAACATGGGTTACGTTCATACTCCAGCCCTCCTTTATTCACCGCTGTTTTTTCCATTCTAGCACAACTGAAGAAGAGATATAGGACTTTTCTCTCACTTGAATGTCCGTAATAATTAGTTTATAATATATACTATATAGTATATAAACTGTTTAGTTTATATACCAAGTTTCCATAATTCAGGGGAGAGAAATTGAGATGCGTTCGGATAACCTGGGAAAAGTATCTATAGATTTGTTATCCGTGACTCCTCTGGTCAACCGGCTTATACGGCGGAAGCTTCTGTTTACCACGTTCGCGGATGCGGATGTTGACCTCAAGCTGCTGCATTTTGAGATTATGCACGCGCTCAAGGATGAGGGCACCATGCACCCGGCGAAAATCGGGGAAAAGCTGCTCATCGCCAAAGCTCAAATGACGCATCTTATCGATAAATTGGTCGAATTGGATTTTGTTAAAAGAGAACTGGATTCCGCCGACCGGCGGACTTTTAATATAACCCTGACGGAAAAAGGAAAACGGGTGCTGGACGAACAGGACAACCTGGTATTCTGCGCTATAAGTGATATTATGGCCTCTCTTCCGGAAACGGAACTGGAGTCTTTATCCAAAGCATTACGAAGCATCCGCGATATCCTCTTTAAACTGCAGTAACAGGCAGCAAAGCCCGTTTCCTCCCGACCGGAAAGTGTAAAAAAGTTAGATGCAACTCCATAAGAAACAGCTGCACACTCATAATATCCTNGATTCAGAAAATGTTAGTTCGCTGCTGATTAAACTGGCAATTCCCTCTTTCATGGGGATGTTCGTCCAATCTTTTTACAACGTTATCAACACCATTTTCATGGGGAAATACGTAGACTCGCTAGCCATTGCGGGCCTGTCTATTGTTTTTCCCGTTCAGATGATTATGTTCGGTATTGCCCAGATGGTCGGCATGGGCGGGTCTTCGCTTATGTCCCGCTTCATCGGTTCGCAGGAAATTGATAAAGCGGAGCACACCCTGGCTAACGGCCTTACCGCCGGGCTTATCATGGCAGCCATTTACACCGCGGCCATCCTGCCTTTTGCTGATTTCTGGCTAAAACTCATCGGGACTTCTCCGGAGGTCATGGTTTATGCCAAGCCGTACCTGATGATCGTAATTTCCGGGACGGTTATAAACATCATGGGTATGGTGCTGATGGCCTATACGCGGGCCGAGGGCAATACGCGCGTAGGCATGGTCGCCATGGTCTCCGGTGCGATTTTGAGTATTATCNTGGATATCCTTTTTGTCCCGGTCCTGCACATGGGCGTCATCGGCGCCGGTCTGGCTACTGTAATATCCCAGTTCCTGGTGATGGTCTACATCTTCAGCTATTATCTCACCGGCACCAGCTTCCTAAAAATACGCCTTAAAAACCTGCGGCTTAAAATGTCTATCCTCAAACCTTTGTTTTCTATCGGCGTGGCCGGTTTTGCACAGACCGCCGCCGGCAGTATTTCTTCAATCCTGTTAATCAATATGATTATCAGCTACGGCGGCGATACGGCTTTAAGCGCCTATGGCATCCTGCAACGCGTCTCGATGTTCGTGGGGATGCCAGCCATGGTATTAGGCCAGGCGATGCAGCCAATTCTAGGGTTCAATTACGGCGCCCGGCGTTATAACCTGGCTTTAAAGACCATCAAGCAAGCGGCGGCTATCGCCTCCGTCGCCTCTATAATCGGCTTTATCATCATTTACGCTATCCCCGGGCCGCTAGTCCAGATATTTACTTCTGACCCCGTCATCCTGAAGGATGGCGTCCAGGCGGCGCGATTGATATTTATCTCAATGCCGGTAATGGGCGTAATGATGGTCGGGCAGACAATTTTCCAGGCAGTTGGCCAGGCAGGACGGGCGTTTATCACCGCCATTGTACGGCCGGTTGTGTTCCTGATACCGCTGGTGCTTATCATGTCCCGGTTGTGGGACCTTGAGGGGGTCTACCTTTCCTTCCCCACCTCCGATATCCTCACCTTCTTCCTCACTGTAGGCTTGACCATCCCGGTGCTCAAACGACTCCGTAAGATCGCCGTAGATCAAAGACGGCTCGCCCCGGACAGCCCCGAAGCTCCCATGCCGTTCCATGTCCCCCAGTGGAAATCAACAAAAAATACCTGAAAGACTTGATAAAGAAATGCAAAAACGAAACCAGGTACGTAATGTCCTCGATACCAGCAACGTAGGGCAGCTGCTTTTTACTTTATCCATGCCNGCTTTTTTCGGCATGCTGGTGCAGACCCTCTATAATGTNGTNAACACNATATTTCTTGGCCGGGCGGTAGGCCCGCTGGCCATCGCCGGTACTACTATTGTTTTCCCGGTTCAAATGATGATGATGGGCATCGGCATGATGGTGGGTATGGGCGGCACTTCACTCATTTCCCGGTTCCTGGGCGCCAGAGAAACGGAAAAAGCCGAACGTACTTTAGGTAATGGCATCACCTGTATCATTATCCTTGCTCTGGTCTTGACAGCCGTTATATTACCCAACGTAAACGGATTTTTGCGCCTCATTGGCGCGTCTGATAAAGTGCTGCCTTACGCCCGCCCGTATTTACTCATCATCGTTGCCGGCACGCTGTTTAACCTTGTCGGCATGGCACTGCTCAATTTTATCCGCGCGGAAGGCAACGCCCGTGTCCCCATGATCGCCAACATCGCAGGGGCGGTTATCAATTTTATTCTGGATTGGATATTCATCCTCAACCTAGATATGGGCGTGGTGGGGGCGGCGCTGGGGACGGTCATCGCCCAAACAATCGTGCTCGTATATCTGTGTTACTTTTACGTCTCTAAAAACAGTTATCTCCAGTTCCATATGCGTAACCTCCGGCTCGATAAAACGATCCTTAAACCGATGTTCACTATCGGTATTTCGTCATTCGTGCAAACTACAGCCGGCAGCGCCTCCGCTATGTTCCTGATGAACACAGTNATTTCCTACGGCGGCGATATCTATCTCTCCGCTTTCGGCATCATCCAGCGCGTCATGATGTTCGCCACCATGCCGGCCATGGTCATCGGTCAGGGCGCCCAGCCAATACTCGGCTTTAATTACGGCGCCCGGCGTTATTCTCTAGCGACAAAAACGTTCAAGCTAGCAGCAATTTACTCCACCATTTTCAGCGCTGCGGCGTTTTGCCTGTTGTACTTAATCCCGGGGGCCATTGCCTCGGTATTCACCTCGGATACCGCCCTCATCGATGCAACCGCTTACGCTTCCAAGCTGGTTTTCTGGAGTATGCCAATCATGGGCTTTGTAATGCTGGGAACCAACTCTTTTATGTCGCTCGGCAAGGCTTTACAGGCTTTCATCACGGCTATTGCGCGGCCGGCTTTGTTCCTTATCCCCTCGGTCCTTATTCTGCCCCGCCTGCTCGGGTTAGAGGGTGTCTTCCTTTCTTTCCCAGCTTCCGATGCTTTTACTCTGGTTTTAACGATTATTCTCCTTATCCCCATCTTTAAAGAGTTCCGCAGGATGTCTGCGGCGGAAAAACTGGGAATCCCGGTGGCGGTTCCGGTAGTGGATGTTATCCCGCGCGGGCCGGAACTCAAATAACGATTGAATAAGAGACCACAATAAATATATGCGAGACCTTACTCATGCCCATAATGTCCTGGATACCACGCACATCGGCCGCCTGTTGATGAAGCTGACCGCTCCCATGTTTTTCGGG
>JGI20214J51088_10002691_pt1 | contig 11779 bp, 8 predicted proteins | sample WetSurMetagenome_FD_51088 | JGI IMG/M metagenome (IMG submission 51088)
TCTCAATCAGCGCTGTGCGTGTATTACAGCCTGGTGTATATCCTCTTTGACACATCCTATACGCTTGTGGCGGTTCCATACTCTGCCCTGACACCTGAATTGACCCCTGATTACAACGAACGCACCAGTTTAAATGGTTACCGGATGGTCGTTAGTGTGATCGCTGGATTGGTTGCGGCGGTGGCTATGCCCTTTTTTGTGGAACAGGTGGTGGAAAAACAGTCTGCCTACCTGAGTGTAGCTGTGGTCTTCGGTATTCTGGCGATCGTCCCCTACTTCCTGCTGTTTTTCTTCATAAAGGAAAAATTCCAGAACGTCAGCCCGGATAATTTCAATCTGTTCAAGGGCTTTCAGTTCTCTTGGAAGAATAAACCCTTCCGCTATGCCGCTGGTATTTACACCACCGCCTGGGTGTCGGTCAGCCTGGCTGGAGCGCTCTTCCAGTATTACCTCACCTTCTGGCTGCGAATTCCGGATCAGGTGGATGTCATCCTGGGGATGTTGATGATCTCAACCCTCGTCTTCATCCCCCTGATTGTTTTTCTGGCAAAGAAATACGGCAAGCAAAATGCGTATCTGCTGGCGGTGGGATGGTGGATCCTGGTGATGGTCTCCCTCTTCCTCCTACCGCCGGGATTCTCTCCAATAATTTACTTTCTGATAATTGGTGCAGGTGTGGGCGTGGCGGCGGCGCATGTGATCCCTGCCTCCATCATCCCCGATGTAATTGACCAGGACCAGCTCACCACCGGTTACCACCGCGAGGCCACTTACTACGGTTTCATCGTTTTCATCCAGAAATCCGGTTCAGCAGCAGTTCTGGCGCTGATGCAAATGGTGCTCGCGCTCAGCGGCTACCGCATCCCGCCCGACCCTTCCCTGCCGCTGGCTGTCGTCCAGCCTGAAGCCGCACTTTGGGCGATCCGCGCACTCATCGGTCCATGCTGCGCTTTGCTCCTGGGGGGGTCGATGCTGCTTGCATGGAAATACCCCATCAACCGTCAGCAGCACTTAGAGATCCGCAGGGCAATTGAACTTCGTCAGTCGGACATGGATTGAACCGGCGTTCAGGGTTAAGAACCCCAGCGAAGTCAATTTCTTTGGGGGATGATCAAATGAAGATCTTTTATTTACCATACGATTTTTGATAGATAATTTGAACCTCTCTATTTCACCTTTTTTCCCATTATTCTTAACCGCTTGAAATTTCACCAAAAAATGAGTACGCTTATTTAATAGGAGTCGATTTTTGACATAAAAGAGGAGAAAATGGCCAAAAAGATTTCCTTTCAACGCGAATTGAAAGTGCCCCCTGCTGAAGTATTTCGCGCGTTCACCAATTCGATGGCTTGCAGGGAATGGCTCTGCGACGTAGCCACGATTGACCCACGGGAAGGCGGGCGAGTTTACCTTTGGTGGGATCATGGCAACTTCATCGCGGGGAAATTCACTCATTTCGTCCCTGGTGAGAAGATCGAGATCAGCTGCCAAGGATGCAACGAACCCACACCGACCAAGATCTCGATATCACTAAAAAAGACAGACCGTGGAACACAGTTGACATTGGAGGAATCCGGTTTTTCCAACGATGATGATGGTCAGAAATTAATAAAGCGGGTCGAGCATCGCTGGGATCAGAGGCTGGATAACCTGGTAAATGTTCTGGAGAAAGGTCCCGACCTGCGGGTTGTCAACCGGCCAATGCTCGGCGTTTTCATTGATGGAATCGACGAAAAGAAAGCTGCCAGATTAGGACTACCGGTGACAAAGGGGGCGTTGGTAGGCGGCTTGGTGGAAGGCATGGGTGCCCAGCTCTCAGGTGTGCAAAAGAACGATCTGATCGTTTCCATGGATGGGAAATCTATCACGGATTTTCCCTCCCTGGGTGTTGCGCTTCAACATCACAAAGCCGGCGATAGTGTAGAGACCCAACTCTATCGGAAAAACTCGCTGGAAACGTTGTGGGTAAAGCTTTCCTTCCGCCACATCCCGGATATACCGAAAACCGCGCAGGGGTTATCGGACGCCCTTCAAAAGACCTATGATGATAAATTCTCGGACCTCAAGAAAACCTTCACTGGAGTCAGCGAGGATTTGGCCAATGCAGCACCAAAGAAGGGTGAATGGAGCGCATGTGAGGTGCTGGCGCACTTGATCCATTCCGAGCGCGACCAGCAATTGTTTCTCAACAGTGTGCTGTTTGACCAGGAGTTTGTTTCGGATGGTTTTGGGGATAACCTGAATGCTCGCGTTAAGGCTACCGTAGATGCTTTCGGTAGCTCCAAAGCCCTACTGGAGGAGTACCATCGCGCGTTGAAGGAGACGAGTTTGATGGTTGCCGGCATACCGGACGCGTTTGTGAAGCACAAAGGCAGCTATTGGCGCCAGGTGTTTAACCTCCTCCAATACCCCCAGCATATCGATGAACATATCGAACAAATCCAAGCGGGATTTGCCGCGCTGAAAAAGAAAGCAGCCAGCAAATAAAAAAGTTCGGGCGCGGGAAAATCCCGCGCCCGAATAATTTATCCGCTAATGATCCAATTATCGCCAGTGGTGGGTTGGAATGCCATCGATCACCCATTCAGCGTCGTCCTCCAACAACTCAGCTGCATGATGCTCGATGCTTTTCTTTTCCTCCTTGTCCACCAACCGCATGAAGGAATACATATAATCCCTTGCGCCTCGCGGATTATCGTTATCAAGGGCTGCCTGGGCTTTATTCAGCAAAGTTTTGAGGTCATTATAAACTGAAGGCTTAGTGATCTTGCCCTCGGAATAGAAGCGGTTGACCGCGGTTTTCAGGCTCTGGATCGTGGCACCAATATAGAATTTCCGTATTTCCTGGGTACCATTACCGAACGCATCTGCAGCCTTCACAATCAGGGTATGCTGACCCAGGTGAAGGTTCAACAGATCTACTACCTGACCTGAAGTGACAGGTTTTCCATCCAACTTGGCAGAGATCGTTCCACCGCCTACACCGGCATCCACCGCTTCGAAATCCAGGGTCAATTGATCGGTATGCAGATAAGTGGTATGCGCCGGAACAGTGATAGTGATAACCGGTGGTAGGGAATCATATTGGAAGGTAACGGTTTTTGTACCGATATTTCCAGCCAAATCCACGGCAGTGACAATAAAATCGTGGTTTCCCTGCGCGAGTTTCTGCAGATGGATCTTCTGGCCGTTCGTGACAGGCTTTCCATCCAGGGTCGCGCTCAGGCTTATCAGCCCCGAGGCATAATCATCAGGCGAGGTTAAAACATCCACCGCGCTGAAATCAAGTACTAATTTATCCTTGGGGCCATAGAATTTCGCAACCGGGGTGTTGATCGTTATGGCGGGTGGTGTTGTATCACGGAAGAGGATCCTGCCCTCGATCGCCGGGCTCACTGTCCCCATGGCTGTAACATAATCAATGACCGCGTCACGGACATAAAATTGCGTGTCATTGACTATCTGGCTCAATGGCCACAGGCTAACCCCGCTATCATTGAAGTTGCAAGAACCCGCAGCCAGGTAGTTCACGGTGGACACAAGGTAATACTTATTGGCATCCGTGAAATCCACCGGCACCCCATTGATCTCCAGCGCCACCACATAACTCTTAGTTGGATCATAGGCTGCAGGGTAGCGATCGTTATACTTGATTTTCCCGATCGAGTTCGTGTCGATCATGCAGGTTGTGTAATAGGAGTAGCCACCATAACCGGGAACATACTTGTAATAGTAGAAATTCCGGTATGCCCGTTCAAGTACAGCTTTTAGCTGCGGTCCATTCATGCTCAATGTTACGAGTGAATTCTCATAGGGCATGAGAGTGAACATATCCGCTACCTTCAAGGTCACAGGGTAGGGACCGGAGGTGGCGATGGCTTTATTGGTCATGGCGCCGGAAAGATGAACATCCGGGAAGATATTGTGCTGGTTCAATTCCCAGACAGCGGCATCTGCCTGCAGGTTGGCGCCGTTGGTTTCCTGGGTGAATGCCTGCAGCGCGTCGATCGGCACAGTAGTTTGTCCAACGACTTTATTGTTATAAGCTGCCAGTTGCGTTACGTAGGGATCAACAATCGCCTTGGTGGCAGCATCCTCAAGTGTGCTTGAAGTAACGGTTAGATACTGCCCTGCCTGGCTGACGACCTCATAACCACCGCCTCCCTTAGCCCGCACGCCCAGGATAACCTCGCCCAGGGTATTGTTATAACGGTACGCCTGGTTGATGATCACTGGCACGTTACCTGGTCCGCTCACGTAAGTCGGAAGCTGCTTGTATGGAGCTTCTGGGCTTGCAGGGTTGGTGTGGCTATGGGAACCGATGATGGCATCCACCCCCGGAACCTGGGCGGCGAAGTTGGTATCCACATTCTCGTCAACCTCGACACTCTTAGGGTTGGTGGTGAAGCCAATATGGGTAAGGGCGATGACAACATCATTATTGGCTTTCAACGTCGGAGCTAATTCTTGACCTTTGGCAATTGGGTTGCTGAATGTTAATCCGACAATGTTGCTGGGCAACTCATAATTCGGTACGCGGTGGTTCGTTATCCCCAGGATGGCTACCTTCACCCCTCCCAGGATTTTCTCGATGTAGGGTTGGACACCCTGACCACCTGGACCCACCTGGCTTAGACCATAAGCTCCAGTATCCGTGACATTCGCACCCAGGATCGGGAATTGTGCTTGCTTGAAAATCCCTTTGAATACCTCGCTTCCATAATTGAACTCGTGATTGCCTAGATCAAAGGCGTCATAATTCATCGAATTCAGCACTGCGATCATAGGGTTAGTATCCAATCCAGGAATTGGAGTCCCATCAGCTGCATTGCCGGTATAGGACGACTTAAAGTAATACATCATCGAGTCACCCTGGATCGCGTCGCCGCCGTCCAGCAGCAGGGTGCGGGTCGGGTTGTGCAGGCGTTCCTGCTTGATCAGGGTCGCCAGCTGGGTATAGCCGACAAACGATCCCTTTGCCAGATTGCCGTGAGAATCGTTGTGGTGCAAGATGGTGATGGGGATGATGCTACCACTCGTGTTATCGCCATCGCGGATAATGCGGCCGTCAAGTGTTCCATCCCCGTTAGGACCCATATATGCTGTTTCGGAGGTTCCGTAATTCGCCGCGACATACGCATCTACCGCATTCAGCATGTCCCCCCAGTAGGTGATGTTGGTCATGTACTTGAATCCGCCGTAGCCATCCCCACCTGCCGGTGCTAGGAATTCATTGGTACCCACGGAGTAGGTCTTGTTCATATCCAGTGGATCGCAAGCCTTCGTAACTTTATTTACCACGCAATAGTCGAATGCTCCCCACGCATATACATAAGGCGAAGTAGGGGTACCTGGGGGATTGACGGTGTCCTTATAGGCGAAATATTTATACTTGAGGCCAGCAGGTTGGATGACTCCGTTGGAAACCTGGGGTGCCTTGTTCAGGACTTCCAGGATCTGCGCGCCGGTCATCTTGCCAACCACGGTCGCATTCCCAAAGGGAAGGATCGTGAACATGTTTCCGTAAGTCAATAGACCTGGAACATGCGTACCGGAAGCGCAACCTGACGTAACCCAAGCACCTCCTGAATAGCACCAATCTGTGCGGATGCCGCCGGCATTGTTGAAGAAGATATCAATATCGTTGTCAGGTGTTCCATCCGTATTCAGGTAGTTATAGATCGCATCGTCAACGAAGGTGCCCATCATGTTATCAACAGTCCCACTATTGCGGGGCAAATCTACTGCGGAATACCCGATAGGTGTGTTGACGAGGGCCAAGTAAGCTGGATCAGTCGCGTAAGAAGTGATCAAAGCATCAATTGTAGGATCCTTGGAAGCATCGAGAAAATCAGTCATCGAAGCTCCAACGACTGTTTTCCATCCAAATGGTGTCGTTGCTGGTGAAGTCGGTATCTTCCATGAAATTACTTTCCAGTCAATCGATACTGCTCCGTCTGTACCTACCGTAATATCTGCTTCACCAACATTTCGGCCGTTATAATATGCTTGAACTACTTTGGTCGATCCGACTGTGGTTGCCGAAGTCAAATTAGTGTGACTATGCCCACCAACGATTAAGTTTACGGGTTTCGCAGCTGTGTTTAGTTTGCCCGCAAGGGTTTGGTCACCATATACTGGGATTCCATAACCATAACCTCCATCGGCATAACCAATATGGCTTAAGACTACGATGACGTCCGCTCCATCGGCCTTCATAGAATCATAGTAATGAATAATGGAATCGGCTGGATCCTTGAAACACAATCCTTCAGTTGCAGTCGCAACAGTTATGGTAGGAGTTTCTTGGGTTGTAACTCCAATGAAGGCAACTTTTACAGTATTTGGTGAAGTTCCAACAGTCAATAATTGATACGGCGCATCGGCGAAATCCGGTTTGGTCCAACCAGCAGTCGCACAATTCCCTGTATCATTTTTTACTATATTGGCTGTTACATAAGGATAAATTGCTTCAGCAGTTCTTTCAGCAAGGTTGACCTGACCCCAATCGAACTCGTGATTACCAAAAGTAGCTACGTTATACCCCATCGCATTAAATGTCGCGATAGTAGGGATTCCCTTCCCTGTTGCGGTCCCGTCACCTAGATTCGATAGCAGGCTACCTTGCATCTCATCACCTGCATCTACAAGGAGGACATTCGCAGCACCTTTAGAAGCACGAATGGTATTTACGACATTCGCTGTTCGCGCCATCCCAGGATTACTTGCTTTCGTTGGGTCAGTATTAGATGCTTCCAGCTGCCCATGGAAGTCATTCGTATGTAGGATAGTAAATGTCACAGGAGCAGGTGGCGCAGCTTGTGGTTGGGCAAACACTTGCAACGGCAACGCCAGGCTCAGGATCACCACGCAAACAAAAATCTTGAAGATCTTGGTCGTCATAGGATTCCCTTTCAGATTATTGAATTGTACAAAACCAAAAAATGGGGCAACGAATTCAAATCAATGGTTTATACCAATCAAGAATGACCCACCCAGTATTTATGCAATCCCCTCCTTTCGTAAGCATCCCTCCGACCTTACAATTTTGTAAGGTGGCAATAACAGTATAGACCGTTCACCCCTCTGTTTCAATATGCGGGATGATTTTTTAAGGTTGGGAGGGCATTTTTTAAGGTTCACCTGCCTCCCCGGTTGACTTTTCCTTCCCCCTCCCCTACACTTATCCCATGCTTGCCCGGGTGTTTTCCTGCGCAGTCATCGGCCTAGATGGCGTCACCGTGGAAGTGGAGGTGGATGCCGGCCGCGGGTTGCCCAAAATGACCATCGTCGGCCTGCCGGATACTGCAGTCCAGGAGAGCCGTGAGCGGGTCCAGACGGCGGTCAAGAATTCCGGATTCACTTATCCCCGAAAACCTGTCATCGTCAACCTCGCCCCCGCATCTGTCCGCAAGGAAGGTCCCTATTACGACCTGCCCATCGCCCTGGGCGTCCTCGCCATGCTAGGTATCATTCCCCAGGCGGAACTGGCTGGAAGCCTAGTGATCGGTGAACTCTCCCTGGATGGGAGTGTTCGCCATGTTCGGGGGGTATTGCCCATGGCCGCTCACGCCCGTGCGGAAGGTTTTAGGCGGGTATTTGTTCCAGCGGCGGATGCAGTAGAGGCGGCCCTTATTCCGGATCTCGAAGTGATCTCGGTGAATACCCTTGCAGATATCGCCGCACATCTCACTGGTGAGCGCCCCATTCCCCCGCAGCCATCCCTGGATCCCGATGAGGTGGAGGTTTGGGTGCAGACGGATTTCGGTGAGGTCAAAGGCCAGGAGCATATCAAACGCGCCCTGGAGGTTGCCGCAGCTGGCGGTCACAATGTCTTGATGGTCGGCGCCCCTGGTGCGGGCAAGACGCTGTTGGCACGCGCACTGCCCTCAATCCTGCCCTCCATGACCATCGACGAATCGCTGGATGTCACCCGAATCTACTCGGTTGCCGATCAACTCCCGCCGGATACCCCCCTGCTGCGCAGCCGCCCTTTCCGCTCTCCACATCACACCATCAGCCACGCAGGGTTGGTCGGCGGCGGAAATTGGCCGCACCCGGGCGAAATATCCCTTGCCCACCGCGGGGTGCTTTTTCTGGATGAGTTTCCGGAGTTCGGACAGCGTGTGCTGGAGGTGCTGCGCCAGCCGCTGGAAGATAAAGTGGTCACCATCAGCCGCGCCTCTGGTTCTCTCACATTTCCGGCCAACTTCCAGCTGGTTGCAGCCATGAATCCCTGCCCGTGCGGGTACTATGATGATCCAGTGAAAGCCTGCGCCTGTTCCAATTCAACAGTGACCAAATATCAGAAACGTATCTCCGGCCCCCTCTTGGACCGCATAGATATCCACGTCCAGGTACCGCGAGTGGATTACGAAAAGCTCAGCGGCGACCGGCTGGGCGAGCCCTCAGTGGTGATCCGCGGGCGGGTGGAATCTGCGCGCAAGTTACAGCAGCAACGCTTTGCCGGGACCAACCTGGCCTGCAACGCTGAGATGCACCCGGCAGAGGTACGCAAATTCTGCGCTCTGGATGAGAGCGGCCGCAGCCTGATGAAAACCGCAATGACCCAGATGCAGCTTTCGGCGCGAGCATATCATCGCATCCTCAAGCTTGCCCGTACCATCGCTGATCTTGCCGGTTCAGAATCAATCGCCACTTCGCACCTGGCTGAAGCTCTGCAATACCGTCCCAGACTGATCGATTAAGATATTTCCAAAAAACGGAATTGTTAGCTTCTTCATTGAGTAAGAGAATGGTGTTCTGTATAAACTTGGCTTTCCAAATTTTGATTAACGTGAGAAAAGCTAATATACTAGTCAAAACGGAGGAATCATGACTATTTTATATATCCTAAAAATAATCGCTGCTATCGCCACAATTGCAACTGGTCTTCTGGTTCTAATAAAACCCAAAGCGGCGGAGGGATTCACCGGATTGACTGCTTCTGGCCCCCGCGGAATTTCTGAGTTCCGCGCTGTGTTTGGCGGTTTATTCATCGCCCTCGGGTTATACCCTCTGGTCGCGCAATCTGCGATAGCATTCCAAATGCTGGGTTGGGGGTATTTGCTAATTGCTGTGGCTAGGCTTGCCTCTATATTTATCGATAAATCCTATGATCGATCAAATTACATCAGCCTGGGAATTGAGATCGTTCTGGGCGTGATCCTGATTGTTTGAAAGGAAAGAACATGACTGTTCGAATCGTGTCAGACAGCGCATGTGACCTTCCCGCGGAGGTGGTGGAGGATTATGGGATCGAGGTGCTTCCTCTTTACATAAATATGGAAGGAAAAAGCCTTATGGATGGGGTGGATATAAGCCGTGCTGATTTTTATAGCCGGCTTCCCAACTTACCCACTCATCCAACCACCTCCACACCAGGGGTCGAATTGATCCGCGCGAAGTATGAAGAATTGATCAAGAAGGGCGCAACCGGGATCATTTCCATCCACATCGCTGGTGCCCTATCCAATATGGTAAACCTGGCCCAGCTTGCCGCAAAGAGCATTAAAGGAGTGCCGGTCAGGATCATCGACAGCGGACAAATCTCATTGGGAATCGGGCTGCAGGTGTTGGCTGCTGCCAAAGCCAACCTTCAAGGAAAAGCCTTGAAGGAAATAGCAGATCTGTGCAGCGACCTGCGCGAAAGAACCTGGTCCTTTGCTGCGTTGAACACGCTCGAATTTATCCACCGCGGTGGTCGAATATCGAGCCCTCAATACAATATTGGCAGATTCCTCAATATCAAGCCGCTGATCATTATGCATGATGGAGTGTTGAAATTCGAACGGGTGATCACTTTCAAAAACTCCATTCGCCGGATTATTTCCGTTCTGGACGAGATAAAACCCCTGGATCAGGTCGCCTACCTGCATACAACTGCTGAAGAGCGCCTGCATGAGTTCCAAACGCAAACCGCAAGGTTTGTCCCGTCAGGTTTTCAGCCTCTGGTCGCGGAGGTAACACCGGTGATTGGAGCGCATGTCGGACCAGGCGGTATCGGGCTGGTTGCAGTTCGCACAAAGGAATAGGCTAAAAATGATTACTTCTGCTTTTCTCGTTTCTGGTCTGCTTGTGCTTTCATTGATGGTAATTCTTTGGGTTATCAGTCTGGCGCTTAAGAACTCATCGATCGTGGATATTTTTTGGGGTGCTGGTTTTGTCCTTATTGCATGGTTGACTTTTTTCCTCTTCCCCGAGGGTTACTTCGTCCGCAAGGTTTTATCACTGGCGATGGTTACGATTTGGGGTTTGCGACTTTCGGTCTATATTTTCATGCGTAACCATGGAAAGGGCGAAGATTTTCGTTACCAGAAATGGCGCAAAGAGGCGGGGCCTTCCTGGTGGTACCGGAGTTTTTTCAAAGTATTCCTACTTCAGGGTATCCTGATGTGGATCATCTCTGTTCCTGTGGTCACCGTCCAAGTCTCTCCCGTTGGCCCTCTCGGATTTCTTGATTATCTTGGCCTTTTGATATGGGGCGTTGGTTTCTATTTTGAAGCTGCCGGCGACCTTCAACTTTCAAGATTCAAGGCCTCACCCGAGAACAAGGGCAAGGTTCTTGATCATGGTGTTTGGCGGTACACCAGACACCCCAATTATTTTGGCGACGCCACGCAATGGTGGGGATTCTATCTTCTGGCGCTTTCGGCCGGGTACTGGTGGACCATATTCAGTCCGTTGATCATGACCTTGCTGTTGGTCCGCGTCTCCGGGGTGGCACTTCTGGAAAAAACCCTCAAAGAAACCAAACCGGAATATCGTGAGTATACGCAAACCACAAGTGCTTTTTTTCCCCTGCCACCGCGAAAAAAATCGAATAAATAAGGGTTGCAAAAAAAATGAAAATCGTGATCGTACTTGCGATTCTTGGCATCCTGGCGATGACAGGTATTTTGGGATTTGCTTTCACAAACGGCAATTTCCTCGCTGAAGGGGAAAAACTTATCCAGCTTCCCTGGGGAATTGTCTCGCTTGTTGACCTGTACACTGGATTTATTCTTTTTTCCGGTTGGATCGTATATCGAGAGAAATCGGTTCTCCGATCGGTGGTTTGGATCTTTTTCATGATGACTCTGGGGTTCTTTACCGCAAGTGTGTATACCCTGGCTGCTGCCCTCTCAGCCGGAGGAAGCTGGCGAAAGTTCTGGATGGGAAAGCGTTCCGATCTCGCCTGATCCAACTGGAAGGTAGGGAAAACACGACAGGACATTGAGAACTTTGCAATGATGGTACAATAATTTCATCTTTGAAATCACAGGCAGGGGCTACATGCAAAAATGGGAATATCTTTTCCTGACGGTTTTTCGGGTTGGCGATGTTTGGAAGGTGGGCATCGTGAACGGCAAGGAAATCACCAAATGGATTCAGGGTGTATCCCTTTATGATTTTGTCAATGAACGCGGCGAGGAAGGATGGGAGCTGATCAGCGCCACTTTTTCGCCCATCTTTACCGATCTTGCTCACGTGGACTCCGAGGATTACCGCCTGGTGATGAAACGTCCCAAGGGCTAAAAACCGTTTCCCGATTCACATGGAACCGCAGGCTGATCACCTGCGGTTTTTTTATATTCGACCTGAAACCCATTTTTCAACCATCGGCATGCTTTTTGCACCTTGCATTTTGGTAAGAATCCCCCATTTTCGATAAAAAAGTGGAATTGCCACTTGCATAATGCCCGCTTTTTGCGTATACTGTGGTAAGAAGTGGTAAATAGTGGGTGAAAGTGGAACGCCGGCATCCCCGGCGTTCCGGGTTAATATAGAGGATAGAACA
>JGI20214J51088_10002693_pt1 | contig 11775 bp, 9 predicted proteins | sample WetSurMetagenome_FD_51088 | JGI IMG/M metagenome (IMG submission 51088)
ATCTTTCCCCACACCATATACCCGCCTTCCCCGTCCAGCACCTCACCCGGACGGAGATCCCGCTTGGCGGTCGCCACCACGTCCGCCTGCCACGCAACCGGGCACCCGGTCGGCTCATCGCGGAGCGCGGCAGAAGCCACACTGACACCCAGTTCCAGCCCGATCAGATGCAACGGCCGATACAGACCGGCGTACTGTCCGGTCTCGTCGGGGAGGAGCCAATACTCGCTGAAACAACGCTGCGTGTACTCGCTCGGCGCCTCGTACGTCACGTACACACCCACCTGCAGGTGATTGGGCACCGGGGTCATATCCCGATTCAGACTGGAGATGACCTCGACCGTCCCCTTGTAGGGCAGCGTCCCGCCGTCGGCTCTGGGCTTCAGGAACCTGGCGACCTCGGCGGCCGGCACCGGCGGAAACTGCAAACCGTCCGGTGGCGCCATGAGTCCGGTGGCGTTACACACCGCGGTCATCTCGATGCCGGATTTCGTCCCGTCGATGAACGAATTGAACATCTTGGGGTTGGCACCCGCTTTTTTCGCCGTTTCCTCGCTCCATCCAAAAAACTTCCAGACCGTCTCCGGCGTGGACTCGTGGAAGGTCGGGTGGTACCGGGTGCCCTTCCCGGCGCAGACCACGGGGAAACCGCAGGTCCGCGCCCAGTCCACCAGTTCGCAGATGATGGCCGGTTGATCACCGTAGGCCAGGGAGTACACGACACCCGCCGTGCGGGCCTTCCTGGCCAGGAGCGGACCCGCCAGGGCATCCGCCTCGACACAGACCATGATCACATGCCGCTTGTGGGCGATCGCCGCGAGGGCATGCTTGATGCCTGCCTGCGGAACCCCTGTCGCCTCGACCACCACGTCCAGGCCGTCCGCCGCGATCAGGGCCAGCGCATCGTCGGTGATGTGGGTGCCCCCGCTCTTCAGGGCCGCCGCGAGCGAGGACGCCGCCACCTGCTCGGCCGGCCATCCGGCGCGCTGGAATGCATCCCGTGCCCGTCCCACGTTCAGATCGGCCACCCCCAGGATCTGGAGTCCCGGCGTGAGCCGCGCTTGAGCCAGGAACATCGTCCCGAACTTGCCGGCTCCGATGAGGCCAACGCGAATGGGACGCTTTTCTTCGGCGCGCCGGAGCAATTTACGATGCAGGTTCATCTCGTTCTCCACGGGTTGGGGGTAACAGGGCCCTGGCGCACCCTCGCACGTTGAGGCGAGCGGGGGTGCGCCAGGGCACGAAAAAGGATCAGGCGTAGATCTTCTTCAGCTCGGCCGTAGCCCACTTGAGGGCCTCTTCCGGCGAGGTCCCCTGGATGGCCTTGGCGTACATGTCCACCAGGACGTACTTGGCCATGGCCTCCGATGACTTGCGGCTGGCGGGTCCGGCAAACCCTGGCCAGCGAGCCTCCTTTATGACATCCCGGAAAACGACGTTCTTGCGGTCCCGTACCCACACCGGGTGGTCATACCATGCCTTCGTCGGCGGGATGGCGAACGTGTCCGCCAAGTCGAACCACTTCTCATACTGCTCCTTGGCCATGAACCACTTGATGAACTCCTTGGCGAGCATCGGCTCTTTGCAGTGCTTCATGACCATCACGCCAATCGTCGGCAACTGGTAGAACCGGCCGGCCGGACCCTTGGGCGTCGGCGCGTGGTTCATGTCTGCGTAGATATCGGGGAATTTGTCTCGCGCGACGGGATAGATGCTGGGGGAGTTCCCGGTAACCGAGATGCTGCCCGCCAGAAAGGCCCGGTTGTTGGACGAATCGTCCCAGGACAGGCCGCCCTCGTCCATCGCTTCCTTCCACATGGCGGTGTTGAGCTTTAGCGCCTCAAGGGTGCCCTTCTTGTCCAGGATGACGGTCTTCCCGTCCTTCTCCACCTCCATGCCCCCGAAACACCAGGTCAGGGCATAACAGTAGTTGTTGGGATCGTTCGTGCTGTGGCCGAAGGCGCAGCCGACCGGGTGGCCCTTGGCCTTCAGTTTCTTGCCCATGTCGCGGAACTGGTCCCAGGTCTCCGGAAACTTGTTGTAGCCCACCTCGTACATCCACGACTCGCGGTAGTTCCAAGCCCACGCGAGCACATCGTGGGGAACTGCGATCCACCGCCCACCTAAGAACGCGTTGGCCTTTGGGAGGTCATAGTACCCACCCTGTGCCTTGCCGATGGGCTCGGCGACATCGCTGACATCCACCACGCCGTCGGCCAGGAGGAGGGGAAAATTGTTCTGGATCTGGATGAGATCGGGACCCGACTTCATCTCGACGGCCGCCGCCGCGCGCGTGGGGACGTCGTTCTGCCCGATCCGCTCGACCTGGATCTCAACCCCCATCTGTTTCCCAAACTCCGCCGCCTGATCCATAAACAACTTGTCTGTCGCCGGAACGAAATGGAGCTGCATCAGGTAGTGGAGCTTCGTTCCCTTCGCATAGGCGGGAGCCTGGCCTGCCTGGAGAATACCAGGAATCCCACCCAGCGCCGCCACACCGCTGGTCGCCGCCGCCGCTTTGAGGAACGTCCGTCGGGATACCGTGACCTTACCGCCTCGCTGGCTCATGGTCTCTCCCTCCTCGTGCGTTGCCGTGTCTTCCGCCCGATGAACGACCCGACTTTCCGCTCCGTACGTGTCCTCCTCGCCGCGCCTCTGCAGGCGCTTCCGCCGTTCTCGCGTCGTCCTCCTCCGCCTCGGCCTCCAGCCGCTCGATGGAGCGGCGGATATGCACCCGCATGGCGGCCTCGCTTGCCCCCGGATCGCGGCGACCGAGCGCCTCCAGGATGGCCTGGTGCTCCGGCACGGTCTCGGCCGGCGGCCGCACCACCCCGTCCTGGTAGGCGAAGAACATCATGTTCACCGAATCCAGTGCCGCCATGAGCTGTTCGTTCCCGGCCAGCTCCACCAGGCGCCAGTGGAACATGCGGTCGCGCTCGATGTAGCGGCGCACGGAAGCCGGCGAGGGCGCGCCCTCGAGACCTCGGAACAGTGCGCCCAGGCGCCGGACCTCGGCTGGCGCGATCCGGCGTGCGGCCAGGCGGGCCGCCATCCCCTCCAGGGCTTCGCGAACCTCGAACAGTCTCGCCATCTCCCGCTTGCTGAAGCGCCGGACATAGATCCCGCGGCGCGAGAGGCAATCTACCACCCCTTCCTGCGCCAGGCGCTTCAGCGCATTCAGGATGGGTGTCCGACTGATGCCAAACTCCTGCGCCAATCGGTCGACGGGAATGCGTTGGCCCGGCCGGATTGCCCGGTCAATGATGGAGGAGCGAAGCCGCGCGTATACTTGCTCCTCCAGGCTTTCGCGCTGAATGGGGACAACCGTGGGATACGCCTGCGCTTCCCGGCGAAGAGTCGAACGATTGCGGACGCGCGTGGCGTCCCCAGAGCGGACAGGATGTGCGGAACCGGCCTTGACCATCAGACGCTCTCCAGGCAGGGACCGTGGAAGCGCTCGCCGACACCGTCAATATTGAAATGTTACGTTTTACGAATAGCACTGGCTTGGGAAGGCTGTCAAACGGAAAACCGCAGTCATCCCAGCGGCCGGGAGGGGGTGGTCGGGACCGCCGCCCGTCTGAAGCGGCGCTCAGCGATCCCTGGCGATGCGGAGCCGAGCGCTTTGCGGACCACCTGCGGCCCCGCCATCCGATTCCTCCGCGCGTGCGCGGCTCCAGAGTCGCTCGACGGATCGGCGGATGTGGATCCGCATGGCCGTCTCGCTCGCGTCGGGATCGCGACGTCCCAGGGCCTCGAGGATCGCGTGGTGTTCCGGGAGGGATTCGGCCAGGCTGCGCGGGACGCCCACCTGGTAGGCAGAGATCATCATGTTGACGGACTCCATGGCCGCCGCCAGATGCGGGTTGTCCGTCAATTCCACCAGGCGCCAATGGAAGTGCCGATCGCACTTGAGGTACCGCTGCACCTCCGCCGCGGACGGCTTCTTGCCGAATCCGTCGAACACCTTCCTGAACGCTTTCACCTCGGCCGGGGAGATCCGCGTGGCGGCCAGGCGGGCCGCGATCGGCTCCAGCCCTTCCCGCACTTCGAAGAGTTGCGCCATTTCTGTCAGGGAGAACTGTTTGACGTAAATTCCCCGGCGCGACACCCACTCCACCAGCCGCTCCTGGGCCAATCGCTTCAGCGCATTGACAAGCGGGGTCCGGCTCACCCCCATGTCCCGCGCCAGCTTTTCTTGCAGGATTCGCTGTCCGGGCGCCAGTCGCCCGTCGGCGATCATCCCCTTCAGGCGAGCGTAGATCTTGTCGTCGAGATTCTCGTGCTCAATGAGGAGGGGGTTGGTTTTCCGATCCTGTCCCACCATGCCTGTCATCCCTTCACTTCCTGAACATCAAATCTGGCAACCAGGTCGAGATCGACGGCACCAGCGTGACGATCAGAAGCGACACCAGAAGCGGCACCAGAAACGGCCAGATGACCCGGGCCATGCGAGAGAAGGTCACGTTCGAGATGATGCTGACCATGTAGAGGCTCATCCCCACCGGGGGCGTGAGCAAGCCAATCATGAGATTCAGAACGACGACCACCCCAAGGTGCACCGGATCCACACCCGCCGCGTAGAGGGGCGGCACGAGGAGCGGCGTCATGACCATGATGGCCGCAATCGACTCCATGAACATGCCGACGATCAGCAGGATCACGTTCGTCAGCATCAGCAGGACCACAGGGTTCTTCGAGAAGCCGAGGAGGAGATCCGACATCTGCGCCGGGACCTGCTCCACGGTCAGGACCCAGGCGAAGATCGCCGCCGAGGAGACGATGAACATGATGGTGGCCGTGGCCCGGACGGTCTCGCGGGCGCCCGCGAGTAACCGTTGCCAGGTCAACTCCTTGTAGATCACCGCCCCCAGGAGGAGCGAGTAGAACACCGTGAAGCCCGCCAACTCGGTCGGGCCGAACCACCCGAAGAGCAGACCGCCCACCAGGATCGCCGGTGTCGCCAGGGCGGGGAGCGCCACGAGCGCCGTGCGGAGCGTCTCCCGCCACGGGCGCACGCGCGTCTCGCGGGGGAAGTTGTACTTCCGGGCAAAGTACCAGACCTGCACGCACAGGCACAGCGTGATGACCAGCGCCGGGACGATGCCGGCGATGAGGAGCTTGATCCCCGACACCTCGGCCACGCTGGCATAGATGATCATGGGGATGCTGGGCGGAAAGATGGGGCCGAGCGTCGCCGCGGCCACGGTGATGCTGGCGGCTACCTCCTCCTTGTATCCCTGCTCCTTCATGGCTTTGATCTGGATGTTACCGAGAGCCCCGATATCTGCGAGGGCCGCCCCGGAAATCCCCGCCATCACCAGGTTGGCCAGCACGTTGACGTAGGCCAGGCCGCCTCGCACCCGGCCCACCACGAGCTTGGCCGCCTCGTAGAGCCGGTAGGTGATCCCCGTGGCGTTCAAAAGGCTGCCGACGAAAATGAACAGAACCACGGCCAGGAGCGGGAACGAATTGAGAGCATTCCCCATTCGGTGGGCGATGGTGGCCAGCGGGATGCCCGCGATGACCATGTAGGTGACGGCGGAGAGGCCCATGCTGACGGCCAGGGGGACCCCCAGGAGGCTCAGGAGGAGGAAGAGCCCGATGATCTGAAAACCGCTCACCGCCCGCCTCCTTCCGGCTGGGCCTTCATCGTCTGCACGCACTTCTCGGCAGCGGTCAGCAGCAGGAGGGCCATCCCCAGGTATGCCCCGGCAAAGAACACGATGTTGGGGATGCCGAGGCCGGGGCTCGGAACACTCCCATTCTTGGCCATGAACTGGTATTCGCTCACCAGGAAGAAGAGACAGTAGACGACGGTCAGCAGCGCGGCGAGCGCACTCAGGGCCCGCTTGAGCCTTGGTCCGGCGTGCTGGGTCAAGAGGTCGATGTTGACGTGCAGCCCCTCCCGGAACAGGAGTGGAACCAGCAGGAATACCAGGTTGATATGGGCGAACCGTGCCACTTCTTCGATGCCGGCGTAGGCCACGGACGCAAAGTTCCGCAAGAGGATTTGGGCGAAGATCAGCGTCGCAATCACGGCCAGGCTGAGCAGGGACACATACTCGCAGGCCTGGGCCGTCTTGCCAATGAGACTCACGCGCGGCGCCGGTGGGGCCATGGTCGCATCCGTCCCTTCGTCGATCTGTATCCGGCGGACGCGAACCGATCTTTTCAGCCCGCGTCCGCCGGCGTAATCCAAGATCGCGTCAGAGCCCCCAATGCCTGGACTCTTAAGGGCTGCTCAAAACGGCCCAGATGCAAGGCGGCGAGCGCAAGGCCTCGTGAGGCGTACTGGGTGGTACGCCGCAACGAGTGCCCGAGCGGGCCAACGCCGCAGATGGGCCGTTTTCAGCGGCTTGCTACTGGATGGCCCGGATCATCTTGTAGACATCACCGAACTTCGTGTCGAACCGCTTCGACACCTCGCCCTGCACGCGGGTCCGGAAGGCCTCAATGTCCAGCCCTTCCTTGGGGCCGATGACCTTCATCCCCTTGTCCGCCAGCTGCTTGGTGTACGAGTCGTCGCTCTCCAATGTCATCTGGGTCGCCTTCTTGCTGACTTCGTTGGCGGCCTCCATGATCTGCCCCTGCAGCGCGGGCGAGAGCTTCTGCCAGGCGGCCTCATTGAAGACGACCAGTTCGGCCCCCTTGATGTGGCCGGTCAGCATGAGGTGGGATTGCGTCTCGAAGAATTTATTGGCGAAGATCGTGTCGACTGGGTTCTCCTGCCCGTTCACCGCCCTCGTCGCCAACTGCGTCGCCAGCTCTGCGAAGTCCACGGGGGTGGCTACCGCCCCCATTCCCTCGACCGCAGCCATGTAGATCGGGAAGGGAATGGCGCGGATCTTGACCCCTTGCAGATCCTTGGGGGACAAGACCTGGCGATCGGCGGTGAGCTGCCGCGTGCCGAAATAGAACGTGTAGAACACGCGGACGCCGCGCGCCTTCAAGAGCCCTTCACCCAGCGTCTTCATGACCGGCGAGCTCGGGTCCGCCACCCGCATCAGGTGCTGCACGTCCTTGTACATGAAAGGGGTGTCCAGGGCCCCGAACGGCTCGTACAAGGAGCCGATACCGGCCATGGTGTTATGGTGGAGCTGGACGGTGCCCGAGCTGACCGCCTCGGCTTGCTCCTGGAGGGTCCCGAGCTGCGAGGAAGGAAAGACGTTGACCTTGACCGCTCCCTTGGTCTTCTCTTCGATGGTCTTCGCCAGCAGAGCGGCCTGCTGCCCGGCGATGCTGCTCGGCGCATTCATGTGGGCGTAGCGGAGAGTCACCGTCTGCGCGCCTGTCTCCTGCACCGCCAGGGCACCTAGCGCCAGGGTCACGATCCCGATCAGACACAACAGTCGCTTCATGGCCCCTACCCCCTTCGCGTGAATGGTGATTGCCAACGATGACCGTCCTCTCGTTCTCCGGATTGCCTGTCGTCCCTGCTCATCGTTTTTCCGCTCCCGCCCCCGCCGCGCTCACGACCCGCTCGACCGCCTGAACGATGTCCCGGACCCCTAGCCCGTACCGATCCAGGAGGGCGAAGGCGTCGCCCGACTCCGCGAACACGTCCTGGAGGCCCAGCCGCATTAGGCGCCCGGTACCGTGTTCTGCGATCACCTCGGCGATGGCGCTCCCCAGGGCGCCGTTGATCTGGTGATCCTCGACGCTCACCGCCGCCGGGCTTTCCGCAAGCACCTGCGCGATGCCCTCGCCGTCCAGCGGGCGCAGCGTGTGGACCTCGACCACTCGCCCGCGGAGTCCCTGCGATTTGAGCTGCGCCGCCGCCTCCAGGCTGCGCTGGAGCAGGTACCCGTTGGCGAAGATCACGAAGTCTCGCCCGTGGTCCTCCAGCCGCCGGACCTTCCCCAGCTCGAACGGGCGCGGCGGGTCCACGACCACCGGGTCGCGCCCGCTCCCGATCCTGAGGTACGCGGGGCCCGTCACCTTGGCGATCGCCCGGGTGGCCTGCCGTACCGCCGCGGCGTCCGCGGGCACGACCACGGTGACCCCCGGGATGCTCCGCACAATGGCCAGGTCCTCGAAGAACTGGTGCGTCACGCCTTCGCGTTCGCCGCCGAAGATTCCCGCATTCGCGCCAACGAACTTCACGTTCAGGGCCGGATACGCCACGAATGTGCGGACCTGCTCGCACGCCCGCATGGTGATGAAGCCGGCATACGTGGCGACGAAGGCGGTGAGGTTACAGGTCGCCAGGCCGGCGGCTGTCGCAACCATGTTCTGTTCGGCGATCCCGACGTCGAAGACCTGCCCCTTGAATCGCTGCAGGAACTCCGGCGTGGCCCGGAACACCTTGACCGAGTCGGCGAAGACCACGACGGTCTTCGGGTCAGCCTCCATCAACTCGGCCAGCGTCTCCAGGAACGCGACCCGCGTGCTCTCCATGCGCATACCGCTCATTCCCCCTCCCTCAGCAGGTTGCTGAGAAACACGTTTCACCCAGGCTGCTCAAAACGGTCCAGATGCAAGGCGGAGCGCGCAGAACCGAGTGAGGCGTACTCCAGGTACGCCGCAACGAGCGCTCAAGCGCTCCAACGCCGCAGATGGGCCGTTTTCAGCAGCCTCAGGCCAGGACGGCGAGGGCTGCCGCCAGCTCGTCCTTGGTGGGCACCCGCTTGTGCCAGGAATTGTCCGCCTCCATGAAGGGAATCCCCTTCCCTTTCACCGTCCGGGCCACGATGCAGGACGGCCGGTCCGTCTCGGCCTGCGCCCGCTCGATCGCGGTGAGGATCGCCCGCAGATCGTGCCCGTCGATCTCCTGGCAATGCCATCCGAAGGCTTCCCATTTCGGCAGGACAGGATAGAGGCCGCTCACTTCGCGCACGGGACCGCCGCTCTGCTGGCCATTCTGGTCCACGAAGACGATGAGACGTCCGGCCTTGTAGTGGGAGGCGGCCATGGCCGCCTCCCAGACGATGCCTTCCTGGATCTCCCCGTCGCCGACGATGACGTAGGTGAAATAGTCCTGCCGGTTCACGCGGGCCGCCAGGGTCATCCCCAGGCCGATCGACACCCCGTTCCCCAGGGAGCCCGACGTGCTGTCGACTCCTGGCGTCTTCTGCATGACCGGATGCCCCTGGAGGATCGACCCGAGGCTGCGGAGCGAGGGCAGGACATCGGGCGAGAAGAACCCGCGCCGGGCCAGCGCGGCGTAGAGGGTCGGGCAGGCGTGGCCCTTGGAGAGGATGAAGCGGTCGCGCCCCTCCCAGAGGGGCTCGGCGGGTTTCACCCGCAGGACCTTGAAATACAGCGCCGCCACGATGTCCGCCACGGACAGCGCCGGGCCGGGATGGCCGTCCCCGGCCAGATGGATCATGCGCACGACGTCGCGGCGGATCTGCCGGGCTGCCTCAGCGACCTCTCGGATATCCTGGTCCGTTACCATTACCGCCCCATCCTTTCGAGGGTCTCCTTGACCTCCAGCACGCCCCGCCGCGGGCTCGACAGGACCGGCTTCCCCGTCCGAGCGGCCAGCGCCGCCTCCATACGCGCCATGGAGCCCTGCGCCAGGACGATCACATCCGCCTGCTTCGCCACTTCCTCCGCCGCCGCCGTCACCATCGCGTCATGCTTCTCCGGCTGCTTGGCGACGAGCGCCTCGTAGGCCCCCTTGGCTAGCCCCTCGACGACCGATATGGTCCGGCCGGCCTTCTCGGCCTGCGCCTTGACGAGCCGCACGGTCGGTGCCAGGGTCGTCGGGAGCGTGGCCAGGACGCCGATCCGACTCCCGGTGCGGACGGCGTCCGCCGCCATGGCGTCGTCGATCTTCACGATGGGGATCGTGACCAGGCTTCGCGCCATGATCGCCACGTCCCCGATCGAGGAGCAGGTGTTGAAGATGAGGTCGGCCCCGGTGTCTTGTGCAGCGAGGTAGTAGCGGACCAGCCGCCGCGCGATCTCCGGGGTCACCCCGTCCGCCCGAATGACATCCTGGATCAGCGCATCCTCGATGATGCTGATCACCCGGCAATCCGGCACGAGCTCCACGAACATCTGTTTGACGGACTCGACGATGGACTGGGCGGTGAACACGGCAGCCACGGTTCTCATCAAGATCTCCTCTCGTCACTGCGGTCGGTTGCAGGCAGAAGGGCCGGTGACCCGCACCGCAGCCGAACCGATGGCGAATGGCCACTACGGATGGATTCTGTACTTTGAATTCAACATCCAATCATGGTCCCGAGTCAAGGCAAAAGTACCGATTGGTCGGTCGAGAAAGGAATTGACGGAGCAGTGCCGTCGTTGACGGGGAGTCGCGGAAGGATTTCGTCGCCGGCGCCGTCTTCTCTCGGTCTGCCGCGGTTCGGGTAATGCCCGCACCCCCGGGTTGTCGTCGCGTCCATCCGCGGGTCTACGCACCGAGGGGGCACCCAGGCACTGCCAGAAGGTCACGCGACCGCCCGAGGTCCGCTATNTTCCCATGATCGATCGCACGGCGGCGATCAAACGGTCGGCGGTTGGCCGGATCAACCCTTCCAGCGCGGGGGAGAACGGCACGGGCACGGGCGGCGCCCCGAGGCGCATGACTGGGCCATCAAGATAATCGAAGGCTTCGGTCATGATCGTGGCGGCAATGTCCGCCCCCACGCTCCCGCGCAGAACCGCTTCTTCGAAGGTGATGACGCGACTCGTCTTCTTGACGGAGGAGAGGATGGTCTCCATGTCCAGCGGAACCAGCGAGCGAGGGTCGATGACCTCGATCTCGATCCCGTCCGCCGCCAGCCGCGACCCTGCTTCCAGCGCCAGCGGGACCATGGCACCCGTCGCGATCACCGTGACGTCCCGGCCCGGCCGCGTAATCTCCGCGCTCCCCAACGGGATGAGGTGGTCGCCCGCCGGCACCGGCCCGCGCGTGTTGTAGAGGGACTTCACCTCCAGGAAGATCACCAGGTTGTCATCCCGGATGGCGGTCTTGAGCAGCCCCTTGGCGTTCGCCGGCGTAGAGGGCATCACCACTTTGAGTCCCGGCGTGTGATAGAACCACGCCTCCAGGCTCTGCGAATGGGTGGCGGCGGAGGCGCCCGTGATCCCGCCGGGGGCCCGCACCACGGCCGGCACCGTCGCCTGCCCGCCGGTCATGTAGCGGATCTTGGCGCCGAAGTTGACCACCTGATCCATGGTCAGGGCCATCAAGTCCACGAACATGATCTCGCACACCGGTCGCAGCCCGGTGAGTGCCGCCCCCAGGGCCATTCCCACCAGCGTGTTTTCAGCGATCGGCGTGTCGCGGACGCGACTCTCGCCGAACGCGGCCTGCAACCCCTCGGTCACCTTGAACGCCCCGCCGGCCCGGCCGACGTCCTCGCCAAAGAGGATCACGCGCGGGTCCCGCGCCAGTTCCTCGCGCAGTGCCTCGTTGATCGCCTCTCGGTAGGACCGCTCGACGGCCGGACCGGGTGCGGCCACCGGCCGCACGACGATCGCGGGGGCGTAGATATCCTCCGTGAGAGCCTCGGGAGGCGGTGACGGACTCTTGAGCGCCGCCTCCAGCGCGGCGTCCGCCTCCTCCTCGATCGCCGCCTTTGCCGCCGCCAGTTCCTCGGTCGTGGCCAGGCCTTCCGCCGTCAGGCGCCGCTCCAGCAGCAGGATGGGATCTTTCGCCAGCCAGGCGGCCACCTCCTCGGACGAGCGGTACCGCGCCGGATCGCTCGTGCTGTGCCCGCGCGCCCGGTACGTCACGCATTCGAGGAGCGTCGGCCCCTCACCGGCGCGCGCCCTCCGGGCTGCGTCGCGGACCGCCGCGTAAACGGCCACAGCGTC
>JGI20214J51088_10002695_pt1 | contig 11773 bp, 8 predicted proteins | sample WetSurMetagenome_FD_51088 | JGI IMG/M metagenome (IMG submission 51088)
GAACCCCTGTTACCAGGATGAAAACCTGACGTCCTAACCACTAGACGAATGGACCGTGCAAAGAACTTTAAAATGCGGATGCAAAGAAAGGATGTTTTTTTCGATCTGCAAAATATTTTGAACTAAAAATGACCAATTGGAATAGCAGCACTATTTAACCTGCTGATAAAATCAGATTTAAATAAATTTCGATGGCCAATTGAAAGAAAAACAGGACAATGAAAAGAGCTCTCCTACTAAACGTCACAAAGCAGTATGCATTTCCTCAATGAATCCAGTGTGTTCTTCTGAGATGGTACAAATTCCTGTCCGACATATCCTTTATATCCCGTTTTCAGCAGGGCTCTCATTATTGCAGGATAATTAAGTTCCTGCGTTTCATCAATTTCATTTCTTCCCGGAACACCGCCTGTGTGAATATGTCCGATATATGGACTGAATTTTGTAATTGTATCAATGATATTTCCCTCCATAATCTGCATATGGTAGATATCGTATAACATCTTTAATCTTGGCGATCCTACCATTTCGCATAGTGCATGTCCCCAGGTTGTTCTGTCACACTGATAATCTTTATGATCAACACCGTTAAGCAGTTCCATTAAAATTGTTACCCCATATTTTTCTGCAGAAGGCATAAGCCTGCGCAGCCCCTTTGCACAATTAATCATACCTTCATTATCGTCCAGTCCTTCCCGGTTTCCTGAGAAGCAGATGAGGTTGGGTACACCTGCGGCTGATGCTTTAGGTATCATTGTTTCAAAATCGGATATCAGCTTTTCATGATTTTCAACGCGATTGAATCCTTTTGGAATTCCCATGTCTGTTGCATATCCAACTGCACATTTTAATCCGGCATTCTTAACGATTGCCCAGTCTTTTTCATAGAGTAATTCGATAGATTCAATTCCCATCCCTTTGCAAACTCTGGCAAACTCTGCAAGATCGATATCACCATAACACCACTGACTTACTGAATGATGGATATTACCTTTCAGTTGAGTGCCTTCCGAAACACCTACTGTGTGAACTATGTTTAAAGGGTTTGCTGGTTTCACAACTTCTACTCCTGCAATATTTCCTGTCATTTTTCTTTTCTTCATGGTTAGTAGTCTTTGAGAAATTGAGTTAAAAGTATTAAATAACTTTGGCGCCAGACTAAGTAATTACATATATTTATTAAAAAATTGTACCTCATCCTTACCAAATTTTAACATTTCCTCTTTTTTACCTTTCGTACTCATCTCCTTTATCGCAGATACTGTCGTTAATATTCTATCTTTGTAAGAGACAAAGGCTGTTTGTTCATATGCAAATTCCATCGCGTCACGATTACAGGGGAGGGCATTCAATTGAGCTTCTGAGAAGCGGCGAAAATTTCTTTGCCACTTGCGAGAAGGTGATAGATGAGGCAAAATCATATATTCATTTCCAGACTTATATTGTGGATGATGATACTACAGGCAATCGAATTACGAATGCGCTTATCAAAGCTGCAAAAAGAGGCGTAAGAGTTTATTTTCTGCTTGACGCATATGGAGGTAGCAGTTTTTCGAAAAACCTTATAGACAAAGTTGAAAAAGCTGGGATATTTTTCCGGCTGTTTTCTCCGCAACTAATTACCAGGGGCTTTCAGTTAAGTCTCAGACTTCATCACAAAGTTTTGCTCGCTGACGGTGAGATAGCAATTATTGGAGGGATGAATATTGCAGATCGTTATCGGGGTAAAGACAAATTAAAAGCATGGCTCGACTTTGCCATTCTAATAAAAGGTCCGGAATGTGCTCATGTACTTTTCATCCTGAAAAGACTCTGGAATAAAGCATTTATTCCACGGAAAGAGAGTTCAAGGGAAAGAGTACATTTTCCTGTGGAATACAATGAAAATGTAAAAGTGAAAGTCCTGCAGAACAATTGGGCCAGAAACAAAATTGAGATTTTGAAAAGTTATCGTTCAGCTCTCAAGCACGCACAGGACCACATGATTATTTTTGGAAGCTATTTTCTGCCAGGAAGGAATGAAAGAAGGCTTCTGAAGAATGCCAGCCGGAGGGGGGTGAATATTAAAATTGTTCTGGCATCTGAGTCTGATGAGCCTGTTTTCAAAAGGGCGACAAATTTTCTATATGATTTTATACTACGGAACAATATAACAATTTATGAATATCTCCCTTCTAACCTGCATGCCAAAGTAGCAACGGTTGATGGGAACTGGAGTACAATAGGCAGTTATAATATGAATCACTTAAGCGATTATGGTAGCGTTGAAATGAATGCAGATATCCTCGATACCGGTTTTTCCGAACAATTTGAAAGGATTCTTCAGGGGATAATTGAAAAGGATTGCCGTAAAGTGAACTTTGAGGAGTATATCAGGCGCAAGACCTGGTTTTTCCAGCTTACCGACTGGTTTTCGTATCAGATGATAAGAATCCTGATGCGACTCATGTTTGCGCATGCCCCAAAAAAATCCAAACCGCGTTACCCCTGATATGGATTGATGACACAATAACCTGCGGAGAGTATTATCTCATATCGGCTCAAGAACTGAACGAACGGCACCATATGGCAGAGTCTCATTAAAGAAAAATATTCATTGAAAAGTGGTTTAAAAATAAAAAATTAATGGAATTACAACTATTTAATATTGCGAATTTCAAAGTTGATGGCGGCGCAATGTTCGGCGTTGTACCAAAAGCTCTCTGGTCGAGGGTCTATCAATCGGATGAGAATAACCTTATTGACCTTACATTGAGGTCCCTGGTTGTGGAAACAGGCGGGCATGTAATTCTGATTGATACCGGTTGGGGTGATAAGCAGGATGAGAAGTTTTTCAGGCATGTAAATCTGCACGGAGGAGAGGGTCTGATAGCCGGACTTAAAAAAAGAGGATACAAAGCAGAAGATATTACCGATGTTTTTCTTACACACCTGCATGCTGATCATTGCGGAGGTGGAGTAAGTAGAGCGAAAGCCGGGAATAGTTATGAATTGACATTTCCAAATGCCAAATACCACATTAGCCGGTCGCAGTGGGAATGGGCTATAAAGAATAATCTTCGTGAAGAGGATTCTTTCCTTGAGGAAAATATTTTGCCAATAGGGCAAAGCGGTCATCTTAATCTTATTGAGAAAGAGGGTGAACTTTTTCCGGGTTTTTCAATAATGATATGTTATGGGCACACTCCGGGATTGATGATCCCGATGATTAAATACAATGGGAAAATAATTGTTTATACAGGCGATCTTATTCCGACAATTGCGCATTTACCGCTTATCTGGAACATGAGCTACGATCTGGAGTCTCTTAAAACAATAGAAGAAAAAGAAAGACTGCTGACCGCAGCTCTCTTAGGTGGATATATTATGGTATTTCAGCATGATGTACACGTTGAATGTTGTACCCTGGAAATGACTCCCAAAGGGATCAGGGCAAAGGATAAATTTGATTTTTCGAAGATACTGTGATGTAAAATAATTTAACCGCAAAGTGCATAAAGTGAACTTGACCCCTGTCTCGCTAGCGCGAGACTTCCCCCTAAAGGGGGACTAATTCTCGAACATGAAAAAAAGTAGTTTAAAATATCAGGAACTAACCCCCCTTTAGGGGGGAAGGGGGGCAATAAAGATTCGATATCTTTGCGGTTAATGGATTTCAATTATGATGTTCCTTTAATATCTTATCATCAATAAATTAATACCTGGATATATGGCAGAATTCATTTACGAGAAACCATTTCAGACGGAGAGGGACTCTACTCCTTACAGATTACTGACAAATAAATATGTAAAGGAAGTCGACGAAGGAGGAAGAAAAATATTGACCATTGACCCGCAAGGTCTGGTATTACTTGCAAAAGAAGCCGTTTCAGATCTTTCTTTTTACCTCAGAACATCTCACCTTGAAAAACTTGCGGCAATACTCGACGATCCGGAAGCTACCGATAATGACCGTTTTGTTGCATATATGATGCTTCGTAATACAGTTATATCCTCTAAGGAAGATCTGCCATGGTGTCAGGATACTGGCACCGCAATAGTTATTGGTAAAAAAGGGGAAGACGTCAGAACAGGAGGAAAAGATGCAGAACATCTTTCAAGAGGAATATTTGAAACATTTAAGGAGAAAAATCTCAGATACTCCCAGGTGGTCCCGTTTTCAATGTTCGAAGAAAAAAATACCGGTACAAATCTTCCTGCACAGATAGATATTTATTCTACTGAAGGAAATTCCTACGAGTTTTTATTCATTACAAAAGGAGGAGGCTCTGCGAATAAAACATTCTTGTATCAGCAAAGCAAATCACTTCTTAATGAAGAGTCTCTTATAAAATTTGTAAAGGAAAAAATTAAAGACCTCGGCACTTCCGCCTGTCCTCCTTATCATCTGGCTCTGGTAATAGGAGGTACCTCTGCCGAAAGTACATTGAAAACAGTAAAAGAGGCTTCAGCAGGATATCTTGACGAACTTCCGGTGACCGGGAATATCTCCGGAAGGGCATTTCGCGATATTGAGTGGGAGAAAAAGATAGAAAGAATATGCCATGAATATGGAGTTGGAGCTCAGTTCGGAGGGAAATATTTTGTTCACGATGTAAGAGTTATCAGGCTGCCACGTCATGCAGCCTCATGTCCTGTAGGCCTTGGTGTCAGCTGCAGTGCAGACAGGAATATTAAAGCTCATATAACCGGCAAAGGGATCTTTATTGAACAGCTTGAGAAAAATCCGGCGCGTTTTATGCCATCAAAAGCACCGGAACTGGAAAAACCTGTTGACATAAATCTCGATCTTCCAATAAAAGAGGTTCTGAAAGAACTTACAAAATACCCTGTAAAGACCAGGCTGAATCTTTCCGGAACGCTTATCGTTGCCAGAGATATTGCTCATGCTACAATAAAGAAGATGCTTGATGAGGGCAAGCCAATGCCAGAGTATTTTAAAAATCATCCTGTTTATTATGCCGGTCCGGCTAAAACACCTGAAGGTATGCCGTCGGGCAGCTTTGGTCCGACTACTGCAGGACGAATGGATACTTATGTTGATCTGTTCCAAAGTCTCGGCGGATCGTTGATCATGCTTGCAAAAGGTAATCGTAGCAGACAGGTAATCGACGCATGTAAAAAATATGGTGGATTTTACCTCGGATCAATCGGAGGACCAGCGGCAATACTGGCTGCCGAAAACATTAAATCTGTTGAGATAGTTGATTTCGAAGATCTTGGAATGGAAGCAATCAGGCAGATCCGTGTGGTTAATATGCCTGCCTTTATCATAACTGATGATAAAGGGAATGACTTTTTTGATGAATACAATAAATAGGAATTTGCCCCCCTTCTCCCGCTTAGGCGGGATTAATTCCTACTGTTTAACAGAAAACTGATTATGTCTCAGAATTAGTCCCCCTTTAGGGGGAAGTCACGCGTTAGCGGGACAGGGGGCGAGCCTACTTTGCGCCCTTTGTGGTTAAAAGATTTCGTTCCTGTTTTCTATATTTCCAGAAGGCAAGAAAAAAAGCCAGACAAACCCATGCTGTTAGTACAATAAAGCTCAGGTGGAGTGATTTTAATTCAGCTATAAAACCCAACACAACTGGTCCTGCAAGAAAGCCTATGTTTGTTGTTGCTGCTACAAAAGAAACACCTTCTGCTGTATTGATGCCTTCAACTTTAGATGCCAGCCGGTATACTTCCGGAACAATAACTGAAAAGCCGAGTCCAACTATGAAAAACCCGGTTATTGTAAAAGCAGGATTGAGTATTAGTACCATCAAAAATCCGGTGATTGCAATTAAACTTGCATAAGTGATCAGAAGCCAGGAACCAAATTTTTTACTTAACGAATCACCTGTAAAACGACCAACCATCATTGCCAGGGCAAAGGCAGAATAACCAAATCCTATATATTTAATATTCAGGAGGATAATCTTCTTAAGGTATAAAGCGCTCCAGTCTGCTATTGCGCCCTCCGACACCATAACAACCAATCCGACCAGGGCGATTATAAGCAATGGCATTTTACTTTTCGACTTTTTCTTTTCAANTGACAGATGCTCACCTTTTCTGAAAAAATATTGTGACCTTAATTTAAATTGGATAATTTGAATGACAATGACAAGAACAGCAATATGTAAAATCGGACTTTTTAAAAAGGCAGCTATAAAACTACCTGTTGCCGACCCAATCATTCCGCCTAAGCTCCAGAACCCATGACTACCCGTCATTATATATACTCCGTCCTGTTTTTCAATTGTAGCAAGTAATGAATTTAATGAAATTGCATACGACGAACCAGCTGCCCCGAAAATGAATAAACTTATACAAAGAGTAACATAATTATTGGCCAGAAAGGGACCAAAGAAGCAGATGCAATATGCCATTAAAGCAAAATATGTATATCTTCCCACACCTACCCGCTCAATTAAGTGCCTGCAAATGCGGATCATGAAAAATGCGCCAAATCCTGAGAAAAAAATCGCCTTTCCTATTCGTCCTTCTGTAATTCCGATTTTTTCAGCAATGTGCGGAATATATGTTACCCAGGTACTGAATATCAAACTAAAACAGGCATATAGAAATGCCGAAGCAAAGTATTTTTTATTCCGGAAGAAAAATTTCACCGAGATCATACCTNTCCAAAATCAAATGTGGGNAATAAACATATGTTAAAACTGTTGANTTTTTTAAGGCTGTAAAAATACAATTATCTNGTTACAATTAAGGAGGTAGTTTTAAAAGATTTAAGTAGNTGATCACAAGATTTCGGCTCATATTTTGATGTATCTTTGACATTCTTTAAGCATNATTATTATGAAGGATAAAGCGACTTCCCGTTCCAATGTAATCTTGAAAAAACACATAAGTTCATCGAATTTTGCAATTGCAGTTCTTCTTATGTTATTTATTGTCTTGCCTGGTTTCAGAAAGGATAACAGAAAAGCTAATAAAAACTACGTCCTGCTTGTATCTCTCGATGCCTTCAGATGGGATTACAGCAAAATTTATAATACTCCGAATCTGAATAAACTGGCAAAAGATGGGGTAAATGCGGAGAGAATGTTTCCGTCATTTCCTACCGTGACTTTTCCTAATCATTATTCAATTGCTACCGGACTTTATCCTGATCATCACGGTATAATAAATAACAGTTTTCCGGCTCCCGATCTTGGACTTTTTTATAGAGTTAGTGACAGAACTGCAGTGGAAAACCCGGCCTTTTACGGTGGGGAACCGATCTGGGTTACTGCAGAAAAACAGGGGGTCCGATCAGCTTCTTTCTTCTGGGTAGGATCTGAGGCACCAGTAGGAGGCATTCATCCTACATACTGGAAGAAATATGATGAGTCGGTAACTTTTGAAGCCAGGATCGATACTGTAATAAAGTGGCTGGGTTATCCGCCGGAGAAACGTCCTGAACTCGTTACATTATACTTTGATGAACCAGATGCAACCAGCCACACTTTTGGACCGGTATCTCCTCAAACAGAGAAAATTGTAGCTCGGCTTGATAGCCTGATAGGAGTGCTTAGAACAAAACTTTCCACATTACCTGAGGCAAAAAGAATTAATCTTATCATATTATCTGATCACGGCATGTCGGCTGTCTCTCCGGACAGATATATTAATATTAAATCGTTGGTGCCAGATAGAATGATAGCTTCAATATCGGGAGGGAATCCTGTTTATCTGATCAATCCAACCGAAGATAAAAAGGACAGTGTTCTGATTCTTCTTAACAGGTCGAAAGGACTGAAAGCATGGCCCCGAACGCAACTTCCAGCGAAATGGCATTATGGGACTAATACAAGGATCCCTGAAATCGTTGTTGTTGCAGACAGCTCATGGAGCATAGGCACACGGTCTGATGGTTCCTCAATCAGAGGAGGCGCACATGGGTATGATAATTCAAACTCCGATATGTTTTCGATATTCTATGCAGTTGGTCCTGTATTCAGGAGGAATTTTAGTTTCAAGGAACTTAATAATGTCGATATCTATAACCTTGTTTGCCACATACTTAATCTGGCGCCGGCAAAAAACGACGGAGATCCGGAACATATCAGAGAGATTCTGAGATGACCTTTGCCCCCTTTTTATTCCCCCCACAGGGGGGAAAAATTGCGTTGGGTTATTGTATTAAATCTAAATATCTGAAAGTTTTTTCTCCCCTATCAGGGGAGATGTCGCCCTTGCTCCGCCGAAGCGGCTACGCGAAGGCGAAGGAAGCGACAGAGGGGTTTTACTCCCTTAGTGAAATCTGGTCCAGATTTTATTGTTTTTCCCAAAATTTCTCCGTATAATTATTATCAAAATCAGATCAGTTATGGACCGCCGGAAATTAATCTCAGAATTGAAAAAACAGTCAGAGACAGTTTGGGACATAATTGTTGTTGGTGGAGGTGCTACCGGTCTGGGAATAGCTCTNGATGGAGCTTCCCGTGGATATAAAACTCTCTTACTGGAACAATCTGATTTCGCAAAAGCTACCTCATCGAGAAGTACAAAACTGGTTCATGGCGGCGTTCGTTATATGGCTCAGGGCGATCTTTTACTTGTTATGGAAGCTTTGCATGAACGTGGTTTGTTGCTGAAAAATGCTCCGCACCTTACATTCAATCAGGAATTTATTATTCCGGTTTATACCTTTTGGGATTCTTTAATGTATACTGTGGGGCTTAAATTTTATGATCTCCTTGCCGGCAGGTTGAGTATGGGTAAGTCATATTTTATAAACCGTACAAAGATATTATCGCGTTTGCCATTGTTGAATCCGAAAGGATTAAAAGGTGGTGTTGTTTATCACGACGGTCAGTTTGATGATTCGCGTCTTGCATTTGCACTGGCAGAATCGTGTACAAAGAGGGGAGGTATTGTGCTCAACTACTTTAAAGTTACAGGTCTTTTAAAAGATACGAACAGTAGAGTTAACGGAGTAAGTGCANTTGATGTCACATCAGGAGAAGTATATAATCTGAAGACTAAACTGGTTATAAATGCAACCGGAGTATTCGCTGATGATATTGCACGGATGGATAATCCTGAATCTAAGCCTACCATCAGACCAAGTCAGGGAGTCCATATTGTTCTCAATAAATCATTTCTTCAGAGCAATTCGGCGATAATGATACCAAAAACTGATGACGGAAGAGTCCTTTTTGCTATTCCCTGGTATAATGAAATTGTGGTTGGAACTACCGATACTCCTTTGGATAAGATTGGTTTAGAACCTGTAGCGCTTGATGAGGAGATTAATTTTATTTTACAGACAGCCGGAAAATATCTTGTTAAACCTCCAGGGCGGGAAGATATACTTTGCATTTTCGCAGGACTGCGTCCGCTCGCTGCAAATCCCGATAACCCGGGTTCAACAAAAGAGGTTTCGCGACGACATAAGATAACTCTGTCTNCAACAGGTTTGCTNACAATTATTGGCGGTAAATGGACAACTTACAGGAGAATGGCGGAAGAGACAATTGACAAAGCAATAAAAGCTGGCTTCCTGAAAGAGGCCAAATGCATTACTTCAAACCTGATGCTGGTATCACCCGTTTCAAATGATATTTCAGACAGATTACATATCTATGGCGATCATTCATTTGATATCGAAAAGATAATATCTGAAAATCCAGGATTAGGATTTCCTCTTGACTCCAGATTGCCTTATACAAAAGCTGAGATACTCTGGATCTGCCGGAATGAAATGCCAGTGAAACTTGAAGATATTCTGGCACGAAGAACCCGTTCTTTGTTTCTGAATGCACATGTAAGCGCAGAGATAGCTCCTGAGGTAGCGGGATTAATGGCATTGGAATTCGGATACGACCGGGCATGGGAAGAGGAACAGGTTGAAAACTATTTAGAGCTGGTAAAAAGTTATATGTAGATGATTGAAATTCAACCAATAACATTGAATAGATGAAAGAATATATTTTAGCGCTCGATCAGGGAACTACAAGCTCCCGTGCCATTGTGTTTGACCATGACGGACTTCCTGTAGCTACTGCACAAAAAGAATTTACCCAGATATATCCGAAGCCCGGCTGGGTAGAACACGATCCTGAAGAAATCTGGTCAACACAGGCAGGTGTTGCACTTGAGGCTATTACCAAAGCGGGACTGGAGAGTGTCAGTATTGCAGGGATTGGTATTACTAACCAGCGTGAGACAACTGTAGTATGGAACAGGGAGACTGGGAAGCCGGTCTATAATGCAATAGTTTGGCAGGACAGGCGGACAGCAGATTTTTGCGATAAGCTGAAAAATGAAGGAGAAAGCACGAAAATCCTTAAAAAATCAGGCCTTATAATTGACGCTTATTTTTCTGCAACTAAAGTCCGGTGGATACTTGATAATGTTAAGGATGCAAGAAAACTTGCAGAGGAAGGAAAACTTGCATTCGGAACTATCGATACATGGCTCATTTGGAATCTTACACGCGGGGAATTGCATATTACTGATGTGTCTAATGCTTCAAGAACGATGCTGTTTAATATTCATACTCTCCGATGGGATGAAGATTTACTGAGATTATTCAATATACCACTATCAATGCTCCCTGAAGTCAGGTCATCAAGTGAAATATATGGGAAAACAGAAGGTGTATTCTCCACTTCTATTCCAATTGCAGGTATTGCAGGTGATCAGCAGTCAGCTCTTTTCGGTCAAATGTGTATTGAGCCGGGAATGGTTAAAAACACCTATGGGACAGGATGTTTTATGATGATGAATATTGGTAATAAACCAATTGAGTCGAAAAGTAAACTTCTGACAACCGTCGCATGGAGAATTGGAACGGAAACTCAATATGCACTGGAGGGTAGTATTTTTATTGCTGGTGCAGTTGTTCAATGGCTAAGAGATGGATTGGGAATAATCGAAAAATCAGTTGACGTTGAGAAACTTGCTGCCAGAGTAAAAGGCAGCGATGGAGTATATTTTGTTCCAGCTTTCGCCGGATTGGGCGCTCCACACTGGAATCAACATGCGAGGGGAACCATAGTTGGCTTAACGAGAGGTTCTAGTTCGGCACATATAGCCCATGCGGCCCTTGACAGTATTGCTTATCAGACTATGGAAGTACTTCTTGCAATGCAAAAGGATTCAGGAATTGAAATCCGTGAGTTGAGAGTCGACGGGGGAGCAACCGTTAACAATCAGCTTATGCAGTTCCAGTCAGACTTATTACAGGCAAAAGTTGTAAGGCCAAAGATTACTGAGACAACTGCCCTTGGCGCTGCATACCTGGCCGGACTTGCCGTGAGTTATTGGAAAAACATAGGTGAAATTCGGAAACAGTGGCAGATGGATAGGGTCTTTTCCCCTCAGATTGAAGCGAGTGAAACTCATTCGTTAGTGAAAGGATGGCACCGGGCTGTAAATGCAGCTAAAGCATGGGCGGATGATTCAGAATAAACGTTGCGATGTTGTAGGGACGTAGCGTACGGACGGTGCATGCTACGTCCGTACATATACACAAAACACAAATTAACTTTATAATGTGAACCTAAAAACTGACCTATATGAATGCATTTTTTGCTGAATTCTTCGGAACTGCGATAATTCTTGTTTTTGGAGGAGGTGTAGTAGCAAACGTCGTTCTTGATAAAACAAAGGGGAACAACAGTGGTTGGATTGTAATAACTTTCGGTTGGGCTGTCGGAGTTTTTACTGGTGTTTTAATTGCAGCACCATTTAGTGGAGCTCATTTGAACCCTGCAGTAACTCTTGCTCTGGTACTGGCAAATAAATTTTCAATTAAACTTTTGCCAATGTACAT
>JGI20214J51088_10002696_pt1 | contig 11772 bp, 3 predicted proteins | sample WetSurMetagenome_FD_51088 | JGI IMG/M metagenome (IMG submission 51088)
CATCACGATATAGGCGGGAAGCGACGGCGCGATGTTTCCCGCCGTGTCGACCGCGCTCACGATGTAATAGGGTTCCATCGGGGTGGCGGCCGTGTCGATGAATTCATGCGCGCCCTTCGGCAGTTGCTTCTCCTCCAGCGGGTGGAAAAACCGCACGGGGTTTTCGCTGCGCGTCACGATGAATCCGTGCAAATCCGGCGGCACGGACGGCATGTCCCACGACAGCTTTACCTTGTGCTCGCCCACGCGCTTCGGCTTTGCGATGTGCGGCGGCGGCGGCGGCGTCATGTCCCGACCGAAAGCCTCCAGCTCGACGGGCCGCGAGGTTTCGGCGAACGGCGTAACCGCGGTGAGCCGGTAGCGGTAAGGGCGGTAATTCACGACCGCGGTGTCTGTGTAATGCATATTGTCTCCGTTGCCCGCGTGATTCTTTACGGAGACAAGGGGAACGGCGGTAAGGCGCCTCCATTGGGAACCGTTATCGTCGGAACGTTCGAGATAATACCCGGAAAACCGCTCCGGGAGCGTTGAGCTCCAGGTGAGCATAATGCGTTTTTCACCCCCGTCGGCGGAAAAGCCGTCGGGCGGTTCGACGGGCGCGGCGCCGGTAACCTCGACGAACACCGCCCCGGTATCCAGGTGATAGGCGGTGTCGCCGCGCGGCGTGAACACCCGGTATATCAGCTTCTCCCCCGCCTTCACGTTTTTATCGACGAACCTGAGGCCCATGCCTACGGCGACATGGGCGCTGTTGTCGGCCGCGAAGAGCCCGAACCCCCATCGGTTCTCGAGTTCCTCGGATGCGAACTTGAGATACGACAGGTCGTTTTTGCCGTAGGCGGCCTTGGTCACCATCTGCTTGCCGTAGAGAACCTGGGCCGCGATGGCGCTCAGGTGATCGTCGGGAGAGCTCCGTTTTTTCCATTCTTCGAGGGAAAGCGGTTTCAGGGGGACCTGGGTCAGGGCTTCGAACACCGGACGCGAAGGGGCCGATTCGGAAAGCCTCGCCCGTTCCACAATGTATCCGTTTTTATTGCCGTACAGCCATCCGCCCGGTTTCGAAGGCGCCCAGCGCAGCACGACCGAATCGCCCATCGACCGTGCGATGACGGCGATGTGAGCATGCAGCGGCACGTCCTTTTTAGCGGTCGAACCGCTGTCCTGGACATAGGGGGACAGCCGCGCCAGGGCCTTCTTCCGTGCCGCGGACGCGGCGTCCGGCACGGCCGGGCCCTGCGCCGCCGCGGTCTTGCCGGGAGCGGATTTTCCGGGAGGTACGGCGGCGAACCCGCCCGCCGAGATCGAAGCGGCGAGTATCATTGGAAACAACAGCTTGGCATTCATAGGCGCCCCTTATCGGGAAATCCCCCGTAGGATAGGTGCGACGGACTTGATGGCCGGCGCCGGCGCGCCGTTGACGAAACTTGCCGGCAGTTTTGTCCCGAAGAGCCACGCTCCCTCGGGGTAATTGTACGCGTATTCGATGCGGTAGGTGTCGTTCGGATATATCGTTTCGTACGGTTTGTACAGCACCGAATTGACCCAGGTGATGTCCGACAGCAGGGCCGGCAGCTTCCAGATGTTGGCCATGCCTTCGGCGATGTTTTGTTTGACAAGGGCAAAGTCGCGCGCCGCGATGATGTCGTGGTTGTAATCCAGGTGGAAGTCGCCCGTCGGCACTGCCGCGGCCGCGACCGCCCGCACCGTGGCCGCGCTTGCGGCCGAGAAATGGGTCGCGGCCGACGCCCCCGAGAACGCGTAGGCATTGGTGCCGCCCATGACCGACGACGAACTTCCGGTCGACACCGCCGCGATGCCGCCGCTCGCGGCCGGGATGCCGAGCGAATGCAGGGCCGCCGCGCTCATCCAGGGAAGCCTCGGCGCCAGTTCGTAGTCCTGCAGCGGCTGCTGCACCGGCACGTCGAGCTGCGCCAGCGGCATGTCGAGGTTGAAGACGGCCCTGGTGAGCGACGTCTGGCTTCCGTCCCACACGCCCTTGTTCTGCAGCCTGGTCACGGCGTCGTAGATCCACGGCGCCACGAACTTTTTGTGCCACGGACTCTCCATCCAGTACGCCGCCACCTTGACGAGCGCGTGCTGTATTGCGGTGGCGCCCCTGCCCGCGTCGAAGCTGTAATCGCGGACGTCCCACGCGTCCCAGCCCTCGCCGCTGTTGTAGTTGACCTGCACGAGCCGGCCCGCGTCGGCGCGCCGGTCCGTGACCCCGAGCTGGCCGAGCGACGAAATCTTTTCCAGCAGCGTCCCGTACTTGCTTGTCCTAAAATAATAGACGTAGAGCAGCTTTTCGCCCGATCTCACCTGCACGCCGGGCAGCTGGCGCTGCCGCACGTTTACGTGGACGGCCGCCGTCAGCGCCGCGTTCGTGAATGTGAGGTTCTTGGTGCGTATCTGCGCGCTCACCGCGTCGGCGGCCGCGGGGGGCGCCAGGGATGCGCCGTGGAGAATGGCGTAATGCTGGTCGACCCTTTCCTGCCGCACGATCTGCAACGCGTAGATTTTTTCCTTTTCGAGCGGCGGCACGGAGAAGGTTATGTTCGGTCCGTCGAACCCGAGCGGCGATTCGACCTCGGCGCCGCCTCCGATGAGCGGAACGAACCGGGCGACGAAGGTCGTCGTATAGCCGCTTTTCGGCTCGAACAGGTACTGCTGGCCGATGCGCAGCGCCACGCGGCCGTCGTGATTCTCGTTTGCAAGGAAGAACCTCTGTCGGTTGAACGGATAGCTGTACATCACGTTGCGGCCCGCGATGGAATCGGGCCTGTCCCCGGTGGTGAACGTGACCGTCACCTCCTGCCGCGTGGGCGAGCCGTCGGGCCGCGTCGCCTGTACCCAGACGCCGTTTTTCAGCTCCTGGCCCGTCGCCGTCACGTGGATGGTGTGCGGTGCGCGCGGCGCCAGGCACTGCTGCGGCGTGAGCGTGGCCTGCGTGCCGTCGGAGGCGACCCCATACGTGGCGGGCACCGGAGCAGAGCCCTGCGCCATGGAGAAATCGGTGAGCATCACGCGGAAGGTTCGTATCATCGACTGGCTCCCGTCGCCGGAGAGTTCCGTCACCTCGATGTTCTTGCCGATGGAGAAATTGAACGCCGCCTGCGGCTGCACGAACACGTCGACCCCGCTTCCGGAGGCCGGCTGCACCGACGAGATGATGTCTATCTTGTCAAACGGCGTGCCCGCGTCCGGAATGCACACGTTGCCGATGGTGAACTCGAAATGGCAGCTGCCGCTCACCAGGCCGTCGAGGATGTCGTAATGGCCGTCTATGCCGCCTTTGACCCATGTGGGGTTGGGCGCTCCACCTTCGATGACGGCCGCCATGCTCAGCCCGAGGATCTCGAAATCTCCGGACGTGAACCATACGTCGACATGCAGGCCGATGGAAGCCGACAGGTATGTCCACATGTCGCCCGAGGCATACCAGCCGTTCATGCCCACGGGGCCGTCCACGTTGTCGCAGATGTGCTGCGTGCCCACGTCGATGAGCGAGATGTCGAACCCGACCGCCGCGTCCACCTGCCCGTAGAATATAAGGAACGTCTGGCGGCCCGTATGGAAGCCCGCGCTCACGCCGAAGGCGAACCCCGCGCCGCTGCCGATGAGCGGGCTGCGCGCCGCGTCGAAGGTCGGGAAATGCGCCTTGATGGTGTCGGGCAGTCCCGGCGGCGCGGGGATGCTGCTGCCTGTCATGAAATACGCCTTCACCTCGACCAGGCTTAGTATCTCCGCGGTGATGGGCTCGTCCGGCGTCCCAACCGTGAAGTACCACACGGCCGGGTCCGCGTGCGCCACCATCTGGCCGTGGCTCGAAATTATCGGGCTCACGTCAACGGTATAGTTGAATACGCCGTGGAAGGTCGACGTGGTAAAATTGTAGTCGATGGTCACGCCGGCAGTGATGGTGTTTCTCCGCTCCGACGGGCTGGTCATCATCCAGGCGTGGCCCGACAGGGTCATCTCGCCGATGCCGGTGCTCACAAACTGCATGTCGAGCGCCACGTCGCCGTTGAACGCGGAGTTTTCCGGCGTGGACGCAAGGGTGATCGCCGCGTGCAGCCCGAGTTCGATGCTCTGGTCGGGCGTGAAGGTGTAGCCGGATGCCGTGGCGCCTGGCGAGGCCGCGGCCATCTGGTCCGCCGTGGGCGGCGGCACCTCGGTGACGCTGCGGCGCATGTGATACCACGCTCCGCCCCCGAACCCGTACCACGCCAAGCCTGTTGATATGATGATGCCGGGGCTCGGGAACATCGCCGCCGCGTCGACGTACCAGTAGCGATAGCCGTGCACCGACCCGAACTGCGCGGTCGACTGGATTTCCACGCTGTGCAGGAACTTGGCGTCGATGGCGCCGCGGAACCCGTCGCCGTAGGTGGCGTCGTTGCGGTAGAAGCTTATCCTTCCCGTTATGTCGACCGCGCCAAGGTCGGCGTGCAGGCCGATGGAGTCGAGATCCACGCCGTCGAACGAGAATTGCATGGGCCCGCCGCCCAGGTTCATCTTGCCCCATACGGTGAGCCCGGCGTTGCCGCTCAGGTCGTCGGAAAGGTTCACGGCGAAGTTCATGGCCAGCCCCACGCCGAAACCGCCGCTGCGCGGGCCGCTGGCCAAGCCGATGTTGGTGATTGACACGGGGAATCCCATCACGCCGTGGTCGGGGCTGGCGAACGACCAGTGGCCCACCGAGACGTAGGGCGTGTCGGTCTGCACCGTGAGCCCGTTGAAATCCATGAGGTCGAAGTTCATGTTGTTGACCCCTCCGACGTTCCCCGAAATCGATATCTTGCCGTTCAGCACCGCCTGTGCCTTGAAATTGCCGCCCGGACGCTTTGCGAGCGATATCTGCGAAGTGTGGTCCACGGTGAGCGTGGCGGCCCAGATGGTGGCCGGAATGTCGGACACGGGCCGGATGGTGAAGGAGAACGCCACGCCCGAATCGGGCACCTGGTTGAGCAGGGCCTGGTACGCCAGGGCGCTGTCGCTGATCGGCATCTTGATGCGCCCGTCAATTTGGCCGTGCGTGAGCGAACTCTTGACGAACTGCACCCCTATGGAGTCCACGCTCGCTCCCCACTCGCCGAAGTTGCCCTGCGGGTAGTGGATTATGTTGCGTCCCGTTATCGTCGCGCTGAACCCCTGATCGTCGATGATCACCCCCGTGAGCGCTATGGACGGCGGCGTCGACGAATCGAACGTCGCCAGGTCCTTGGGAAGCGAGACCGAGATGCCGCCGATGTAGAACCCGTGCCAGTCGGGCCCCGTTGCCGACGACGGATAGCCGTCGGGGAAGCGGATGCCGGGCGGGTTGCTCACGTCGGAATGATCGTAGGTCATGCTTGCGGCGCCGAGTTTCATGCCGTTTGATCCCGCGATTTCGCACGCGGGAAGGGACGCGCTCGCGAGGAAGTCGCCGCTCTTGCGGATGTCGGCCGCAAACGCGGCCCGCACCGTGTCGCCGTTGTCCGGGCTGGGCAGCAGCCAGTCGCGCGGGAATATCGCCTGCGCTTTCAGGTGCAGGTACTGGAACCCGCGGCAGTCCCAGTGGAGGTAGGTCCCGGAGTCGCCTCCCGTCGCGCCCTTGAACACGAAGCCGAACGAACCCGGCCGGGCATACCCGATGTCCTGGGACAGGAATAGGGAGCCGGCGCCTGTCCCCAGCCCGTCCGGATGGAAGCAGATGTCGCGCGCGCCCACGCCGATGCCCACGTTGGGCCCCAAATCCGGGAGCGGGAACTGCGCCACCGCGTTGAGGGTCGCATGGTGCGGGGTGAACTGCATGCCCATCACCGCCACGGTCATGTTGACGCCGTCGATGTAATTGTCGAGTCCCAGCGGGAGCCCCACGGGCACGGTGCCGGCAAGGGCGCTCACCAGTTTTGCCGGCTGCCGCGCATAATTGCTCACCGCCTGTATGTCGGATTCGGACATGCCGAGGCTGCCGCTCGCGTTGGCCACGGCGTCGGCCACGGGCGAACCCGGATCGGTCTTGGCGCTCACGGTGCCGTCGAATATTTCGTTCTGCGCGTTCACCTTGACGCCGTTGAACGTCACCATGATGGGCGCGTGCAAAAACGGCACCTTCACCGTGCCCTCGCCGCCAAGCGCAAGGCCCGTGGCCGACGTCAGGCTGGTGACTTTCAGCTTGAACAGCCCGATGGTGAGTGTGTCGTTCACGCCGAAATTTCGCGACACCGCGACGGTGGAATGAGGCGAGGGCGCGTCGCAGTTTGCGACGCAGCCGCTCCCGGCGGTGTCGGACGACGCGTGCGCGGTGTCGGCCGAGCTTGTGTCGTGTGTGGTGTCGGCAGTCTTAAAGAAGAACGAGAACACCTCGCTTTTTCCCTCGTTGCGGCCCAGGGGGTTTCCGCTGTTGTCAAGGGCGGTCACCTGCCAGGCAAAGCCGACGGCCCCCACCGACGAGCCAAAAAGCGGGTCGGACGGCAGGTAGACGTAGGAGCTCGTCGTCACTTCCTTGGACACCAGCGGGAGGTTTATCGTGATTGCGTCTGCCGCACTCTGCGAGTTGAAGCGCGGCGCTATAACGAGCCGGTACTTGGGGATCACGCCGAGCTGGTTCACCGGCGTCCAGCTGAACACCGGCGGGGTCATTGACGAAAGTGAATCGCCGTCGGCGGGCAACACCAGGGACGGCGGATCCGGTATCGTAATCGTGAACTGCTTGCACAGGATGCCGGTGGTGGTCACCGTGTCGCCGTTTCCGGAAAGCAGCGCCACGCAGAATTCGTAGTCGCCCTCGGGAAAGCTGTTGGTGGTTATGAGCGAGGCGTTGAGCACCGGGTCGATGTACAGCGCCTGGCGCGTGACAAGGTCCGGAGCGAACCTGACGACGGTCGCGCCCGAAGCAAGGGTAAACCTCGGTTCGGCCGGGTTGTCGTCCAGCGAGTGGGCCACAATCTGGTCCTTGCCCATGTCTCGTATGGTAAAGGAGACGTGCGCGTCGGGGTACGAGGTCGCGGTCGCGTTGGTGATGATCATTTGCACCACCGTCTGGTCGTGCTCCCACACCGACAGCTGCGGGGGCGCGGGCTGGCGGACGATAAGCGTCACGTTCACCTGTCCGAGCGCGGCGACCGCGGCGACCGCCGAAATCCACCACGCCGTTGCCGCGGTACGCAAAAAACGGTCCTTTCGCATAATGCACCCCTTCAGAAGCTGAGCGTGTACTGCAGCGTGCCCTGGTACTCCTGGAACGATGGCACCGATCCCGCCGCGCCGTAATCGTAGTGATTGCTCGACACAAGGATCGACACCGCTCCCCAGCGCGGGATTTTGTACGACGCGCTCACGCCCGCGGTGAGCTGCCAGTCGGCCTTCCCGGCCTGGATCCAGTTGAAGCCTACGTTCGCGTTCACCGAAAGCGCGTTCTTGTCGAAAAAGGAACGGCCGCCGGTGACGGTGGCCCCCGCAATCGTGGTAGTGACCTGCGACGCGACGGTCGACACCGCGTTGAGGTTGGCCGCAAGCGTCAGGGTCGAGGGCCAACTGAGGTTCCACAGCGCCGATGCGGAGTTCACCGTGAACTTGTCGAGGTTCGCGGTGACCACGTTCTGGTCGGTGAAGTCCTGGAACGCGTAGGTCGCGGTGACGATCTGGACGGCCTTCCAGGCGGAAAAAGTGTAATGCGGCGTCATCGTGAACGACTGCGAAACATTCGACACTCGCAGCGTGTCGTTGCGCGCGTTGGACGACGTTCCGTAGTTCGTGTATTGCACGTCGCCGCCGAACGCCGTGACGGGTTGCACGACGCCCGTGAACGCATAGATGATCCGCTGGGTCGTGGCTATCCTGGTGTCGCGGAGGTTGTTGTACCGCATGCCGAACGACGGCTTGAGGACGTATTTGCCGTTGTCGAAGCGGAACGATGGGGCGACGGTGAAATCGAACACGTCGCTGGCCATGCCGTTGTACCCGAGCGTGACGTAACCCGGCCCGACCCAGCGGCCGTTGAGTCCCAACTGGAACATCTTCGCGGGCGCCCAAACCACCGAAGTCTTGGCGGCGGCGTCCATCTGTGACGAACTCCGCGGCGTGAAAACGGGATCGATCCACGACGGAATTGACGGGGACCTGACTACCGAATCGGTGGCGTCGTTCGTGAATGCGGATCCGGCCACTTCGCCCCGCCAGGTCAAAAAATTCTTAAGGATGGATACGGCCCACGACAGCGATGCCACAAGGTTTTCCTTGGGGCCGTTGTAATACTTCGCTAGGTTCGTGTCCGCGGCGGCAACGGCACGCGGATCATGCAGGGATGCAGTGTCGTCGGCCACGCGCAGCACTGCAAGAGCGAAATGCGTCCCGTCCTGGCGTCCCGCGCCAATGAGCCCGCCGGCCACCCAGCGGTCATAGAGCCCGTGGAGCCCGACAACGGTGTCGGCCTGGCGGGCCTTCTGGCTGCGGCCGTATAAAAGGACAAGGCGGAAAAGCGAGGGATGGAGATCGATGCCGCCTCCCAGCAGGCGCGTGTCGCCGAAGCTCAAGTCGGTGAGCTGCGTGCTGAAATAGCCGCCGTGCAGGGTGAGCCAATTGCCGATGTGGGGGCTCACGCCGAACTGGTCGAACGGCTGGCGATAGCCATTGCCGCTGCTGGACAAATAAAGCTCAAAGGGCAGGCTTACCTGGTCAAAAATAGAAACGGTGGGATTGAGAGCCAGTCTGTACTGCGCAGGATCCTGCCGGTTCGACGTCCCGGTAGCGGCATAAAGGCCGCCCATAGCGTTGAACGAACCGCTAAGTCCGATCGGCTTCACTTCCGCGGACGCCTGCCCCTGCGCCGCTGCAAGGACCACGAACAGGACGCGGAACGCATCCCGAAACCGTCCCGCCTTTCTGCGTGACCCCTCACGGAAAAATCCGTTTCCCGCGTCCATGGTAAAAAAACCTTTTATCGATTATACTCATTGTCCGATTCCCCGGTCAAACCGCACAACAATCTAAAAACCCCTGCTCCACGCATTTGCCATTCGTACGTATTCCTCATCCTTCGATATCGCGGCTTTTTTTCAATATTTTTGCAAAAACAGCAAAGAACATGCCGCCGGAAATGATTAACCGCTGCGAGTAATCGCCGCAAACGTGTTGCAAGAATGTGTTTGTCAATTCCGTAAAATATTCCGATTTTAAGAATGTTTCTCCGGGCTGCGCTGCGCGAACGCCTCCATGCGTTTGCAATGCCCGGCCAGCGATCCGCCGCTTACTTTTTCTCATATCGTTGGATACACAATGAAAAAAGATGTATATTTTCCCGCGTCAATTACGCACCATTAGCTCAGCTGGTAGAGCAACTGACTCTTAATCAGTAGGTCCCAGGTTCGAATCCTGGATGGTGTAAAAAGAGCTTTTTCCCTTTTGGGAAAAGGCTCTTTTCTTTTGATGAGAATCCGGGACTTCCGTTGACTACATAAAAACAAATGGTTCTAAAACGACTACGTATCTACGTCGGTAAGCAGAACCAAGTACAACCACGTTACCTGCTTTAGCAGCCAATCCCGGATGATGTGAAAACCTTCCCTGCGCATGTGGGAGAGGTTTTTGTTTATATATAGCGCATAAACCCGCAAAAGCCAAAGGACGACTATAACGGTAAATCTATTCTTTCGCTATTATGGCCTTTACACACGTTAGGAAGAGGACGGAACGAATGAAAACAAGATTGGGAAAAACATTCTTTCTCGTGACCTGTATTATCTGGCCATATGCGTTTGCGGGCACCTGGACGTGGCAGAATCCTCTGCCCCAAGGCAACGACCTCTGGGATGTGAGATTCGTCTCGCCCGCCGTCGGTTGGGCCGTGGGCAGCGGAGCGACCATACTCAAAACGGAAGACGGAGGCGCCACATGGCTTCCGCAGCAAAGCTCCTCCCAAAGTACCCTCAATTCGTGCTGTTTTTCCGATTCCGTAACCGGATGGATCGTCGGGGACAGCGGAATCGTCCAGAAAACCCATGACGGGGGCCGGACATGGACGGCCCGGCAGAGCGGAACGTCTTCGCACCTTTACTCCTGCGCTTTTCCGGATGGACAAAACGGCTGGGCAGTCGGAAACGGCGGCGCCATACTGTATACGAACAACGGCGGCGAAAGCTGGGCGCCCCAACACAGCGAAACGAGCGTGTCCCTTCTGTCGTGCTGCTTCGTTGATCCCCGTAACGGCTGGGTCGTCGGAGGCCGTTACAACATCGAACATCCAGTGATGCTCGGCACCAACGACGGCGGAACGACATGGACTTTGCAAAATCGCACCGACATCGCCTCCTATACATCGTGCGTCTTCATGGACACTCAAACGGGCTGGGTGGCTGCGAACGGAATTCCCAGCTCGATCCTCGGCACAAAGAACGGAGGTCAAACCTGGGTCTCCAAACCGGACACGGGTTTTCCCGCCGGACTTTCGTCATGCTGTTTCGTGAACAGCCGTATCGGTTGGGTCGCTGGTTCCGGCGGGACAATCGAATATTCAAACGACGGCGGGGCAACGTGGACAAAACAGGAGACGGGAACAACGGCCGGGCTCCACGCCTGCCGCTTCAGGGACTCGCTCTTCGGCTGGGCCGTGGGCGAAGCTGGAACCATGCTCGGCACGGTCGACGGCGGAAAATCATGGAAGCTCCAATCCGATATAACCCGGCAATGGCTTTATACATGCTGTTTCGTCGACTCCCTGCGCGGCTGGGCCGTCGGCGGCAATAAGATATTCAAAACCCGGGACGGCGGCACCACTTGGGAATCCCAGGAGAACGGCGTCACGACGGGTCTGTATTATTGTTCATTCGTTGACTCAACCACGGGATGCATTGTCGGCCCGTACGGTATCGTGCTCAGGACCACCGACGGCGGGAAAAACTGGGCGCGCCGGACGACAGGCAGCAACGACCTCAGTTGCTGTTTTTTCACCGATCCGCACAACGGTTGGGCAACGGGAAGCGGCGGCCGCGTCCTGAGAACCCATGACATGGGAGACACCTGGACGCCGGAGTCGTCCATGACGAGTTCCTGGCTTTTCACGTGCGGCTTTGCTGATTCGCAGACAGGCTGGGCCGCGGGATTGACCGGAACCATTATACACACCGACAACGGCGGGAGAACCTGGATACCCCAGGCCAGCGGAACGACCCGAGACATCTATGCGCTCTGCTGCGCCGGCTCCCAAACCGTTTTCGCCGTCGGCCAGTATGGTACGATACTCAAGACCGTCGACAACGGCGCCACATGGACGGCCCTGCAAAGCAATACCTCAAAAACTTTTCACTTCTGCCGTTTCATCGATCCGCAAAGAGGATGGGTGGGCGGGGAAAACGGTCTTGTTCTGTCAACGTCCGACGGCGGCGCCACATGGACCCGCGAGAACGTCGGAACCGTGAATTACATTTACGGCGGTTGTTTTCTCAACGACCGGATGGGATGGATCGTGGGAGAAAAGGGCGCCATTCTCAAATACGTGGACAATGGAGCGGCGGTGAAAAATGTCGCGGCAAAAACGAGGGCCGTTAAACAGTACCGCCATGCGGGGCTTGCGTTTGTGCCGTCCAAGAGTCCCGGTTTCAAAAAGGCCTTTCCCGTCTCGGGAGGGTATACCGTTACGGGGCGGCGATGCAACAGAATACCCGCGGCGGGAGTGTATTGCGTTCCGCGGGATCGGGGCGATGGAAAGGAAACGAGCCGGCGGGGACGATAGCGGCGAGAACCTCCGCTATTTTTGACGGCGCACGGTTGCCGGTGAACCGCCGTTTGAAAAGG
>JGI20214J51088_10002697_pt1 | contig 11770 bp, 12 predicted proteins | sample WetSurMetagenome_FD_51088 | JGI IMG/M metagenome (IMG submission 51088)
AGGTGATTCCGAAGACCTTGTTTTCATCTTCATTCACAAGGGAGAGCAGGTCCGTGCCTGTGCCCACGTGCCGAAACATCTCCGCTCTGCTTTTGAGCTCTGGGATCTCGCGAACCCACAGGCTCTCAAACCCGTGACGAATGCTCATAGGGTCTTCTCCAAAGACAGTGCGCTAATTCGTAAGAAAGATTCTCGCCCAAGCAGGGAAACGGCTCCCGAAGAAGATTAACGAGGACTGAGGACTGAGTGCTGAGCATAACACCAGCTTCCTTCTTGTTGGTGTCCACTCATTCCTCATTACTCATACCTCAGTCCTTCTTCTGTGCGCAGATGGACGTTTTTCATCAGCCTGTCATGAAAAGAAGTAGGTGTGCGTCGGGCTGAGCACATGAGGCCTGGAGGAGGTGCTCCGCATGGTCGCACACCGGCTCCGGTTCAACCTCTTCAACCGGTAAGAGTCAAAGAAGCGGATCTGTTTGTCCGTGATGGACTCGACAATAGACCAGTGATCCCACATAGGTCCGCCGACTCCGATGAGGATGGCCCTCCGTTCCCCTCCGCACAGGAAGGCCATCATTTCATTCCAGAACTGATCCAGCGGAGTTTCCGGGCTTTGCTTGAAGGGCATGTAACGACTCTTGATCCTTTCGCAGACCACTTCGCCCAGGATCCCTCCGATCGTCAGCAGGTCAATGCCTTCGATGAGGAGTTTCCCCAGGTCCTTCTTGGTCTCCAGATAGCAAATGATCTCTCTGAACAGCTCCTTCGCTTCTTCTTCTCCTATTCCCGAAACAATGCGGGTCGCGTTTACAATGCTATAGACGGCACACAATCCATCCAGAGCCCCTTGTGCGTAAGGTTTCATTTCCAAACTCCTGAAGAACTCCGGGGANGATGCTTGACNGCCCCGGGGCTCTTTCTTTTAACATCGCATAAAACATAGTCCTTCCCAAAGCAATCTTCAACCTTCATTACGAAGAGGNCCTAACTTTCTGTTATGACGGTTTTTTTTTGATTCTTGTCTGTGCGTTGCAGCGGGGCGTCAGGGGTGCAAAATAGGGTGGCGGTGGGCAGCAAGATTGACCATCTGGCTGAGCATGGCGCCGTAAGAGTACCCTGCCAACTCTGCGGCAAAGGCCATGCTGGTATCGGAGCTGACGTCCGGGTTTGGGTTGACATCGAGGACGTAAAACACACCCTCGCGCATACGGATATCGAATCGGGCGTAGTCNCGGCACCCGATCACCCGATAGGCCCTCTGCGCGACCCGCTCCAATTCCTTGTATTCCGCTTCGGATAGAGAGGCCGGTACCCTTACGCAGATTTTTTCATAAGCCTGGGAATCGGGCCTGTACTTGGCGTCAAAGGTGCACAGACGATCCTGAACGTCATTAAAGGCTGAAAAATCCATTTCAGCCGGAGGAAGCATCTCCACGGTTTTGTTGCCCCAAAGAGACACGTGGAATTCCCGGCCGTCAATGAAGTCTTCGACGATCGCCGGCTGCCGGAATTCGTTTAGAACGTAGGCGATTCGAGGAGCCATTTTATCATGGGACAGAACCACCGCCTCTCTCGAAAGGCCGCAGCTGGAGTGCTCGCGGGCCGGTTTCACGATGGCCGGAAATTTTCGCCACCCGTTCATACGAGCGGAACTGAAAATCTTCCAAGCAGGGATCGGCACCCCGCGGCTTCCGAGCCGTTTCTTGACCTTGGCCTTGTCCCATCCGGTGGCAAGAACCTCAGGGGGAGAGCCCGTGTAGGTGAACCCCATGGAATCGAGAGTCTCTGCCACCGTGGCTTCGCTGAGCGGGATTCCAGGAAAGCCTTCGCAACCGTTGAAAACGATATACCCGTCGGGATCGTAATCTTTCAAGCGGCTCACCAGGTCGGAGTCGTAGACCGGAATGTTCGTGACAGGGTGTCCCTGGCGGCGCAACGCTTTTTCAAGGTCATCGACTTCGTCGAGCGCCTTTTCCAGGTCCGCCGGTTCCCAGGTATCATCGAGATTGTGAAGCAGCAATACAGGCAGGTCCGTCCGCCGGTTGCTCTTGGGCAGGGGGCTTTCTTTTTCCAGCTCTATTTCAAGGGCTGCTAACTGCGTACTTGTTGGGGCCATGGATTCTTTTCTGTCTAGTCATCGAGCGAAGCATTCGTCCCTAAAGACCGGGAAGATATTCCATATAAAACCGGTAGAAGGCTGCCAAGACCAGGGCATGGGTGATTTCTCCGTCCCGAATCAGATCGGGGATTTGTTTCAGAGATCTCACCACCACCTCAATGTCTTCCTTTTCGTCCTGTTCCTGCTCCTTCATACGGGAGACACCCTTGGCCACAAAGGTGTAACATCGATTCGTCAGGAANGCAGGGTTCGGATGAACACTTCCCAGTAGCTGTATCTCTGACGCTTTGTAGCCTGTCTCCTCGATCAACTCTCGACGCGCCGCATCTTCAGGCGAGTCGCTTTCTTCCACGATCCCCCCGGGGATTTCGAGGGTGCTCTCCCGAATGCCGTGTCGATACTGCCGGATCAGCACCACCTCATTGCGAGGCGTGAGGGGAATCACATTAACCCAGTCCGCCGATTCGAGGACGTAAAAATCATACGCTTCATTCGTTCGCGGCGAACAGGCACGNTCTGTACGCAGATTGAATATCTTGAACGATTCGTTTCGCTGACTCGAGATGAGTCTCCATGGCTTTATCGGCATTATTCCGTACCAATGGAAACAGTATAACAAAGGCATTGAGAAACGTAAAACAAAATTCGCACAAAGATGAGATTTCCGTTCGTTTTTTTTTGCCGGATGATCGCTCTTCCTGAAATACGACTCCGTCCGGATTTCAGAGCGGTTGGAAGAAGCGACGGATGGCCTGAAGATCGTTGCTGAGAGGCATTCTTGGAAGACTCTCAAAGAAGAAGCGGCCGTAGCGGCTCGTCCTCATCCTCACATCAAGCACGGAAAGCACTCCCCGATCCGCACTGTTCCGGATCAGCCTCCCCAGCCCCTGCTTGAGGGTGATGATCGCGGCAGGAAGTTGATAATCCATGAAGGGATTGCCGCCCTGACTGCGAATCCGGTCGATTCGCGCNGCCACCAGAGGATCTCCCGGCGAGTCGAAGGGAAGCTTGTCCACGATGAGACAACTGAGCGCTTCTCCGGGGACATCCACACCCTGCCAGAAAGACCCGGTGGCGAGAAGCACCGAATGGGTGTCGGTGCGGAACTTATCGAGCAGAAGGGACTTGGGCGCGTCCCCCTGCTTGAAAAGGGTGTAGGGAATCCGGCCCTGTAGGAGCCGGTGGACGACGTTGAGATTGTTGTGACTGGTGAAGAGCACCAGCGCGCGGCCGGCCGTGATTTCGAGGATCTCCAGGACCCTCTGGGCCACCTTGGAAGTGAAGAGAGGATCTGTGGGAGGTGGCAAATCCGTGGGAACATAGAAAAGAGCGTTGGATTCGAAGTCGAAATGAGAGGGGTACACGCCTTCCAGGATGCCTTCCAGCAGGCCCAAACGGGAACGGAAATATTCGAAATGGCCGTTGGTGGAGAGGGTTGCGGAAGTGAAGACAAGGGTTCCTGCTTTTTCATAGAGGAGATCCTTCATGCTCTGCGAGATGTCGAGAGGTGAAGCATGAAGNACAACCGTCTTTTTCCGCCTCTCATACCACCTCAGCCANTCGGCGTNGGACGAGCCAAGGATCTTGTCCATGGATTGCCTCAACTCTTGGGCCCTGTTTGCGAGGGACTGAAGGGCCGGGCTGTCCTCTTCCGTGAAGCCGGATTTGCCGTGGATGAAGTCCAGGCCCTTCTTGATTTCCAAGCACGCGCCTTTTTCTAAGCCTTCAAGGCTCTCCTCCACGAGCCGGCTTNTTTCTTCGCCCTCCCTCAGAAGGTCCCACAGATGCTCGGCACCTGCCTTGATCCAATCCAGGTGTCTTCTCACCTTCTTTTTCTCCTGATTCGGGAGATCGGCGATCTCCTTTTCGACGTCGTTCACAAAGTCCATGAGCTGGTTGGTGCTCAGGCTTTTTCCGAAATAGGTCGTGGCAATGTCTTCCAGGGTGTGAGCTTCGTCGAAGACAACCGCCTGGAACCGGGGGATGATCTCTCCGAACCCTTCTTTCTTGACCATCAGGTCCGCGAAAAAGAGGTGATGGTTCACGATAATGATCTGGGCCTGGGCGGCCGTCTGTCGCAGACGGTTGAGGAAGCAATCCTCATAGAACATGCAGTCGGTTCCCACGCATTGATCCGAAGTGGACGAGATGGAATCCCACAGGGGGTCGTCGTCCTTAAGCCAGGCGAGTTCTGCGCGATCTCCGAACTCCGACCGGTCGATCCACTTCTGAAGAGTGCCCCTAACGTCGTCGAACTCCTTTCTCAGAAGGAAAGGCTGAAGGAAATACTGGTCGTAGCGATAACGGCAAAGATAGTTCTTCCTGCCTTTCATCATCACGGCATCGATCTCCCGACCGAGCGCCCTGGAGAGGAGGGGAATATCCTTGTGGAAGACTTGTTCCTGAAGGTTCTTGGTTCCTGTAGAAATGACGGTTTTCTTTTCGGAGAGAACAATGGGGACCAGATAGCCCAGGGTCTTGCCGGTGCCTGTCCCGGCCTCGATCACTGCTTTCAATTTGTCCCGCAGCGCCTTGTAAACCATCTTGGCCAGCTTGAGCTGGGAGGGGCGAAACTCAAAGCCCGCAATCGCTCCGGCAAGAGAGCCCTGAGGTCCGAGGATCTTATCGATGTCATCGAAGGCATCGGTACTCATAGAGTAAATATATTTTTTCCAGAATAAGCCGTCAACGAAGAAGATGTGAGCTTCCGTTCCCGTCATAACGTGCAATTTGTTCGCGACCTGCCGGAAAGTTTTAGCGGGGCATTGGTGTCTTTTCTGAAGTGACTGGCGGGAGGCCTTCCTCATTTCATGGAGTTACGGAATGGGGGACCCGATGGCCCCGAGCGGTAGCGAGGGGAACAGCGAGGGGGAGGTGCATGAGCAGGCCGGGAGACTTTGGAACGAAAGAAATGATACCAATGACCCGCTGAAGGAGTATGGTTGCGGCCAAGGGCTTGTGATGGGTTGACGTGTTCCAGAAAATGAGCGAGGATATCTTTGATTATGAGACCACATCGCCTTTCACTTTTTCTCCTCTCCACCGTCTGCTTCCTGTTCCTGTCCGAAGGGAATGCCTTTTCCCAGGACTCCATCTCTAACCTGGCGGAGAAGTACAAAACATCCGTGGTCGCGGTGATCGCCCTGGACCAAGAGAACAGAACAATTCGGACAGGTAGCGGATTCTTTGTGGACCGTCAAGGTGTCATTGCCACTAGCCATCACGTTCTTGAAGGTGCGGCAAGGGCGATGGTCCGGTTGAGCGATAGGCAGGAGGGGGAAGTGCTGGACATCCTGAGCGACGATCCTGGCTGCGATCTTCTCATGGCCAAGACGTCGCTGCAGAACACCTCCCCTATCCCTTTTGGAGATTCCAACAGGATCGCAGAGGGGGAAGAGGTGCTTATCATCGGCCACTCCCCAGGGTGGGAAAGAATCTTTTCTGCCGGTCACATCCTTGGCTCAAGGAGAGCAGCCGACCTGGAGCTTCTGCAGATTTCAGCGCCCCTGTTGGCCGGGTGCAGCGGGGCACCTGTCTTGAACAAGAAGGGCGAGGTTCTCGGTGTAGCCACAGCTTTTGCCGATCTTTCAAGGGAGCTCAATTTCGCGGTTCCCATCCACTATCTGAGGACGCTCAAACCCGCTCGGACAAACTGGAGATCGCTTCGAGAGAAATCCGTTCGGTTCCAGGCCTCCATGGCAGATGCCACGGTCACTGAAATCCTGGTGACCCGCGATCCAAAACGGGAGGGAGAGGATACTGCCCGCCCTTTGAGGACAAGATCTGCTTCCCGTCCCGGCACCGTGTATTTCAAAAACGGGAGAGAAGTCCTCTGTGACGCGGCGTGGAAAGAGGGCTTGACGATTTTTCTCGTCATTCACGGTAAAGGGTACGCTGTAGGCTACAACGAGGAAGAGATTGATATGAAGAAATCTTTCGAACTATGACGAACGCCAACGCCTTTATGTTTTTCGGGCCAACGGAAAGAGCCCTATTCATTTCCAGACCAAACCGTTTTGTGCTCACCTGCAAAGTGAGAGAAAAAACCGTCCATGCCTTTCTGCCCAACCCGGGAAGGCTCTCGGAACTGCTTCTTCCTGGAACGCCCATCTATCTCGAGAAGACATCCAATCCCAACCGTTCGCTTCTTTACACTGCAGTAGCGCTGGAAAGGGATGGCCTTCGAATCGTTCTCCACACTCACAGGACCAACGACGTTGCCAGATATCTGATTGAGAGCGGATCGGTCCCTGCACTCAGTGAACATGAGGTGGTCCGGAGGGAAGTCACCCATGGCAACAGTCGTTTTGATTTTCTTCTGAGAAAGGGCGGACAGGATATGTTCCTGGAAGTGAAGTCCTGCACCCTTTTCAGCAAAAAGGTGGCCATGTTCCCGGATGCCGTCACAGCAAGAGGGAGGAAGCACCTTGAGGAATTGACCTGTCTGGCCGAAGGGGGTGCCTCCTGTGCGGTTCTATTCCTGGTTCACTGGCCAAGGTCAGAGGTTTTCCTGCCTGATTTTCACACGGACCTTGAATTCTCAAAAGCCATGAAGGATGCGAAGAACAAGATCCGGTTTTTTCCGGTTTCCGTGGAGTGGAGAGAAGACCTGTCCATCGTTTCGGGTCGAACCAAGATTCTGCCGGTGCTTTGGGACGCCCTGGAGCGGGAAGCTGAAGACCGTGGGAGCTACCTGATCCTTTACTCACTTCCAAGGAAGAGACTCATCGAGATCGGCGGGCTGGGAAGGGTTTCATTTCATCAGGGTTATTACATCTACGTAGGATCAGCCATGAAGAACCTGAGCAAGCGGGTTGAGAGGCATCGAAGGAGCAGGAAAAAACTTCACTGGCATGTAGACTATTTCAGCGGTCTTGCTGATTTTCGGACTGCCCTACCGGTGAGGTCAGAGGACGATCTAGAGTGCGAGCTTGCCTCGGCCATGGGCAGCATTTCAGAGTGGTCTGTTCCGGGATTTGGTTGCTCCGACTGCTCCTGTTCCTCCCATCTCTTCGGTTTTTCCTCGGATCCCATGTCCATCAGAAAATTTCACGACCTCCTCCAGTACTACCGAATGGACCGGTTGCTGGAGAAGTATCCCCTCAGTTAGCCTCTTCACTTTGCGCCCTCTTGCTCTTACGCCAGGAGCCCGGCTTCCGGAAAGCTGAAATGGTGCAACCAGTGATTGCACAATTAGCGGGTTAAGTAATGCCCCGAAAACAAAAGGCCGTTGCGAAATGCCGAAGAATCTGGTACTGATATGGCCTGACTCCCATAAAAACATTCCTGTAACCAAAGGCCAACTCAAAAGGCCTTTATGGATGGAGGGAAGGCATGCCTGGGCCGCTACCGATGTCGGGCATCCGAGATAACCATACCCGTGGTAATGTCGCGGAATTCCTGAAATCCCACATCCAGGAAGGCTCTCAGCTTTCCGTCGTTTCTGCTTTTTTCACGATTTACGCCTATGAAGCACTCAAAGAATCCCTTGATCGCATCGATCATATGGATTTCCTTTTCGGGGAGCCTCGATTTCTCCGCGCCCTTGATCCCGACAAGACCGAAACCAAGTCCTTCATTATTGACTCAACCGGATTGAGACTCGCGAATACCTTAACCCAGAAAAGAATAGCTAAAGAATGCGCCGACTGGATCCGCGGCAAGGTCTCCGTAAGATCTATCAAGCAGGCGAGTTTCCTCCATGGCAAGAATGTATCGCATTTCGAACAATGGGGTGGATGAGGCTATCCTCGGCAGCTCCAATTTCACAGTGCATGGCCTTGATCTAGCGAAAGGAAACAGGGTATTGAAGTCCCGGACGGGGAATGGCAAATCAAAAAGTGGGCACCCGAAGAAATGAAATGCGAAATAGAGGCGTTGTCGAGAATGTTTAACATTTTTTGAAGAGGTCCCGTGGAGTGTTCGGTTGTGGGAGGGTTTTTGGATGACAGACGTGAACCTCAGTCAAGGTGAAGCAGATGCATTGATTGCAATGAAGAAATATCGTATCAATGAAGCCCAATGGGATTACCCGTCTCTTGGAGGAACGGTCTCTATCCCCTTGCGGTCAGAGGACAAGAGGGAGGAGTTCTTCCTTGATATGAGCCGCGGCAAAATTGACCTCAAGAAAACTAAATATCAGAATCGAGCCCGACACGTGGTGGTCTTGGTCAGGGCAGACCTTGGAGGACCTCCTCACAGGAACCCCGACGACACAGAAGTAGCCACTCCACATCTGCACCTATATCGGGAGGGATACGGGGATAAATGGGCCACCCCTTTGTCCAGTGATTCTTTCTCGAATATTGCTGACCAGTGGCAGGTTCTGCTGGATTTCATGAGGTTTTGTAGCATTGTTGAGCCACCACTAATCCGTAGGGGGCTGTTCACATGATCGCAGAAATGCAGACTTTGATCGACAAGTATGTCGCCTGGCTTAAGGACAAGACCTCATTGCGCCAGCTTGAGGATTGGATCGAGATAACCACACCCTATCTTGATCGGCACAACGACTATCTGCAGATCTATGCCAGGAGATTGAATGGAGGATTTCTTCTAACTGACGATGGGTATGTTCTTGAGGATTTGCATCAATCCGGATGCAAGATTGAGACCCCAAAGAGGCAAGACCTATTAAAGGCTACGTTGGGAGGATTTGGAGTGAGGCTAAACCAGAATGCCATGGAGGTTCTCGCCTCAGCAGAAAACTTCCCGCTCAGGAAACATAATCTCATTCAGGCAATGCTGGCGGTCAACGACTTATTCTACCTTGCCGAACCGATTGTTAGAAGTCTTTTCTACGAAGATGTCATCGCATGGATGGAATTGCACGAGATAAGGTATACCCCCCGAGTTAAGTTTTCCGGTAAGACCGGATATGACCATCTATTCGACTTCGTCATTCCGAAATCACGTCAACTCCCCGAGCGCATCCTTCAAACCATCAACCGCCCAAGCCGGGACACGGCACAATCCTTGGCTTTCTCCTGGATAGACACGAAAGAAGTCCGTCCAGCCGACTCACGCGCCTATGCAGTTCTGAACGATTCTGACCAGACCGTCCCCTTGGGTGTCATCGACGCACTCAAAAACTACGACGTGACTCCTGTGCTCTGGACCAAGCGAGAGGACGTAAGAGAAGAATTCGCCGCATGAGAACAGGAAAACTCATGAACCTTTTTGGGTAAGCTACGTTTATAACCAGGCATGAGGAAATGTCAAAATGCTTCTTCGATTGAAAGTCAATGGTTTTAAGAACTTGATGGATGTGGACGTCCGTTTCGGTCCTTTTACTTGTGTGGCTGGCGCTAACGGTGTGGGCAAATCAAACCTTTTCGATGCCATGCGTTTTCTAAGCTTGTTGGCCAACAAAACCCTCACTGAAGCCGCCTTATCAGTGCGGGCCGAGGGTGGCAGCGCGTCTGATCTCCGCAGCCTCTTTCACCGTGTGGGCGATCGTTACGAGGACTGCATGTCTTTTGAAGCTGAGATGATAGTTCCCGCAAAAGCCGTTGATGATCTGGGACAAACGGGGGAAGCGAGCATTACAATATTGCGATATTTACTTGAACTGGGTTATCGCCAGGATGTTCGTAACAGCGCGTCGCTTGGATCTCTTGAAATTCTCAAAGAGGAGCTTTCGCATATCAAGAAAGGTGAAGCGGGTAAGCATTTAATCTTTCCCCACAGTCGAAAGAAATGGCGAGACGGGATTGTGGTCGGCGCCCGGCGGTCTCCGTTTATTTCAACGGAGGGAGATGGCGAGGCGCGTGTCATTAAGCTCCATCAGGATCGCAGCGGTACAGGTCGCGGAGGCGGTCGGACCCTGGCACGGTCCGCGGCAAACCTCCCACGTACGGTTCTTTCAGTTGCCAATGCCGCCGAGAGCCCAACTGTGCTTTGTGCTCGACGTGAAATGGAATCCTGGCGCATCTTACAATTGGAGCCTTCCGCTCTGCGTAAACCCGACGAGATAAACGCGTCGCCTCATCTTTCCATCAATGGGGCTCATCTTCCCGCGAGTCTTTATCGCTTGGCCCATACCGCAGTAGTACATTCGAAGGATCAGGAGTCGGTAATCGACCCCGATTTCATTTACAGCAAGGTCGCCAACAGGTTGACCACGCTGATTGGTGATGTTCGCAAGGTTTGGGTTGACCGGGATGACAAGAGAGAAACGTTGACACTTCAGGTCACAGGAATAGATGGAACGGATCATCCCGCTCGGTCATTGTCTGATGGTACTCTGCGTTTTCTGGCACTATCCGTTCTCGAATTGGACGTCACGGCTCAGGGATTGATCTGTCTTGAAGAACCTGAAAACGGGATACACCCTGAACGTATTCCAGCCATGCTGCAGTTGCTTCGAGACATAGCAACAGACCCGGATGAGCCGGTAGACGAGACTAATCCTTTGCGCCAGGTCATTGTTAATACGCATTCTCCCGCGGTTGTAAGTGAAGTCCCGGATGACAGCCTGCTATTAGCGGACATAGGAGAAGATGTGCGGGACCGCATGAGATTTAAGAAGGTCAGTTTCAGTTGCCTTTCGGATACCTGGCGCACTAAGGCCCCCGAAAAGCCCCCGATCGTTTCCAAGGGAAAACTCATGGCATATCTCAATCCATCTTCACCTCCCAAGTCCAAGGAGAATCAACGCTTAAGACGTGTTGTCGACCGCGATGACCTCCAGATGCTAATTCCACTTAGGGAACGATCCAATGGATGAGATTCGCTATACCCTAATCTCCGACGGCCCATCGGATCGTGCCTTGATTCCGATACTCACGNGGATATTGCGTGAAAAGGGTGGTGTCGCCAGAGTTCAATCTGAATGGGCTGACCTTGCTCGTTTGCCAAGCCCTCCAAAAGGCCTGCGTGATCGCATTTTAGTGGCTATCGAGTTATTTCCCTGCGATCTCCTCTTCGTCCACAGGGATGCAGAACGGCAAGAGCCCGAGAGACGTTATGAAGAAATCCATTCTGCAATACGAGACGCGGCTTTGCAGGGATTTCGAACACCAGCGGTTTGTGTCATCCCTGTCCAAATGACTGAGGCTTGGTTGCTTTTCGATGAAGTCGCTCTCCGGCATGCGGCAGGTAATCCCAATGGAACCAATCCCCTGAATCTTCCAGAATTATCCAAGATCGAGCAAGTCACAAACCCTAAGGAGATATTGTTTCAGGTTTTGCGTGAGGCGAGCGGGCTCACCGCCCGACGTTTAAAGAAGTTCAACCTTGCTGGCGCTCAAATCCGCATCACGGAATTGATCGCCGATTTTTCACCTTTGCGGGCATTGCGTGCATTTCAAGCACTCGAAAAGAAAATTTCGGGATTAAGCCAAAATGGTTGGATTTTCGATGGTAGCGCTGAAACGGCGTTTAGGTCTTGATGAAGTGAGGTGAATTGGGCTTATAGCTCGACCATTGGTCGAAACCTGAAGGGCTGTGGCATTATCTTCTAGAATATACCCTGGACCTCGTAAAAAGAATGAGCGGAGGGATATGCAGATAGGGACTGGTAGATTAACCTGGCTTGATGGCTTATATGCGCTTAGGAAGGACGAGAATGTGTTGAAGGCGGAGGGTTTGAGTAAAGGCGCGGTGAGGAATGCGGGTGACATGCAGAAATGAAAGAATACCTTGATCTCT
>JGI20214J51088_10002698_pt1 | contig 11769 bp, 8 predicted proteins | sample WetSurMetagenome_FD_51088 | JGI IMG/M metagenome (IMG submission 51088)
TTCAAAAGTAAGATTTAAACTATTATGCAGCTTTAATTGACTCATTAACTTTGTTGAATTCCGCAAGTATTTCAATCTTCACTTCGTTGCTAACTACAATGCCGCCTGCTTCGGTAACAGCGTTCCACTGCAAACCAAAATCAAAACGATTCAGCTTTCCACGCACTTCAAAACCGGCAACTGTACTATCACCAAATCCAGAGACAGTTCCATTGTATATTACATCTAGTGTAACTTCTTTGGTAACACCGCGTAGTGTTAAATTACCTTTTACCTTTATTTCAAAATCAGATATTTTCTCAACTGATGTTGATTTAAAAGTCATCTTCTGATGATTTTCAGCATCGAAGAAATCTGCGGATTTTAAGTGTGCATCCCGCTGTTCGTTTTTTGTGTTGATACTGTTTACCTCTGCTTCGAATTTAATAACTGCATCACTAAAGTCTTCTTTATTTGTTTCGATTGTTGCATCGAATTTATCAAAGTTACCTCTTACAGTTGAAACCACAAGGTGTTTTACTTTGAAATTTACTTCAGAGTGTGCTGCGTCGATTTTCCATGTTGTCATTTTATTTTTCCTTTGTTTTTGTTTGAGTTTACTTACTTAATACTAACCCAAACTTAGGTCAAAAAGTTCACTGGTACATTAACATAAGGTAAAAAAGGGAGTTAACATAGGGTAACAAATAGAAACATTAACTCATGCTGTTCGCCGCAGCGAATTAGTTTCAGCATCTGCATTTAGTAGGAATATTCGGAAAGGCAATCTACGAGCATTTATTTTTGCGAAAGTTCTTTTCTAATTCTACTTAGCGATTGGGGGGTAATACCAAGATATGATGCAATCTGATTCTGCGGAATCTGCTCAAAAAGTTTTGGATATGTTTTTATAAATTTAAGATAACGTTCCTCGGCTGAAGCGCTTAGCGTATCAGAAATTCTTTGATGCGAGGCTACATGATTTGCTTCTATAAGCAGGCGGAAGAATCGCTCCATCTTTGGACAAGCATCAAGCAATTTTTCTCTCGTAGATTTTTCAATTAAAAGAACTTCAGAATCCTGTAAAGCATCAATATTGTAAGTTGCAGGTAAACCCGTAAGAAAACTATGGGGGTCTGAAATCCACCAGTCTTCAATTGCAAATTGGATTATATGCTCTGTCCCTTTGTTGTCAATTGAATACTGTCGCAAACAACCGGAATTTACAAATCCCAGGTATTTGCACACATCGCCTTCATTTAAAAGAAATTGGTGCTTTTTCAATTTCTTAGAAATAAAGAATTTTGTACAGATATTAAATTCTTCATCCGTAAGAGGTACTCTGCTGTTGATATGTTTGCGTAATATTGAAAACATTTTATTTGATGTTTTTTATTTGTAAAAATACCAATCATTTATTTAACAGCATAAGCATTTTATGGACTTGTGATGAGACAGAATATTTATCTGTTTCTGCAAAAAAAAGGGAAACAAAGCTTTACTTTGATTCATTAATTTTCAGAAGAAGTTTTAAGATAACCGGATATTTTTAATGAGTGATATTAAACGATCTGATATAAAAACAGGAATGCAAGTAAAAATAGTTATGAAGGAAGACCAGCGCACAGGCAAACTGACCGAAGGTATTGTTAAAGATATTCTTACAAAATCTCCCAGGCACCTGCACGGAATAAAAGTAAGACTTGAAACAGGTGAAGTTGGGCGTGTTAAAGAAACATTGGATTAAAACATGGGGTACTATGGTATAAATAATATTTCTCTACGACATTTTAGAATGTGACTCTGGGAATCTACCGTAATGAAATTTTTCCAAAAATACTCAAAAGTGTGTGCAACCTATTTAAATGGTAAATGAGAAATTAATATCTCAGGTTCGTAACCATCTTTGCTCAGACTATAATTAAATGCAGCCGCCCATTCATCCGGTCTTTCTACTTTTGGACCCAATGTAATTTTCTGAATTACAGGTCTAATCGAAACTAATTCTATATATACTCTTGGGGGACATAAACTTGAATCAATAATTTTTTCAAAACCAATACCTTTCACTACAAGCCTCACCTCAAACTCATGCTGGTACTCAGCGCTTTTAAATAAGTACGCGATTTCATTTAGTAATTCTGCAACGTTTTGAGTATCGGAAGATTCCTTTCCTTCTTTTAAGTTAAATGCCTTAACTGCTGCAGACAGGTTATTCATATATTCATTTAATTTCTTCTCTAACTCATCATCAGCACCGGGAATAATAAACACATTTTCTTCACCTTGTTTTCTATAAGCTACCCTGTAAAAACTAAATTCTTCATCGGTTTTTGATGAGGCAGCTGTCTTCCTATCGGGGCTCATTTTATCTAATAAATTATCAAGTAACTTTTTTATATCAATCGTTATAGCGCAGCCTTTAGCTTCCTCCTTTTCTTCTTTACCATACATACGCCATAAGGTTAAATCATCGTGTTTAATTTCAGAAACAAAACTTCCGATAAAAGGTTTTTGTGTAAACGGTGTGGCTACCGTATCGCTCCCGTTATTAGAAGAAAAATCAAAGGATAAAAATTTGAACAGCTCCCTGCCTTCAGAGGTATCATTAAGAAAAGCACCCTCTGACAACCTGAATAAACTGCCATCTAAAATCAAAGCTTTTGCAACAGATAGCCCAGTATAATGGGTAATGCGCCCTTCATTATAAAGAAGGAGCTCTCTTATTTCATTAACTAGTTTGCTTATTTCGCTATACGCTTTATTATCTAATAATTTATTTAATTCAGTAATTCTTGATTCAGCAATTGAAGTGTAATAATCAGGACTGGATTTGGTAAGCTCTACATACTTCTTAAAAGTTCCCAGTGCATTGTCATATTCTTTAAGTGCATTGTAGTTAATCCCTAGTCCGTAATATGCGTCTGCATATTTCGGATCGATTTCTATTGCCTTGTTGTAATACTTTTTGGCTTTCGCGTATTCTTTAAGAGTATAGTACGTAAGACCTAAGTTATAATATGGGTGTACAAATTTCGGATCAATTTCTATTGCCTTATTGTAAAAATCTATGGCTTTGTCGTATTCTTTAAGATCATAGTAGGTACTAGCTAAGCCATTATAAGAAGATTCATATTTCGGATCGATTTCTATTGTCTTATTGTAAAAATCTATGGCTTTGTTGTAATCTTTAAGTTCATTGTAAACATTACCTAAACCTAAATAAGGGCTGGCATATTTGGGATCGATTTCTATTGCCTTATTGTAATAGACAATGGCTTTGTTGTAATCTTTAAGTTCATAGTAAGCATTACCTAAGCCTGAATAAGGGTATTCAAATTTCGGATCGATCTCTATCGCCTTTTTGTAATAATCAATGGCTTTGTTGTAATCTTTAAGTTCATCGTAAACATTTCCTAAGCCATTATAAGGATTTGAATACTTCGGATCGATTTCTATCGCCTTATTGCAATATTGTATAGCTTTGTCGTATTCTTCAAGATTGTAGTAGGCTTGACCTAGTTTATAATAGGAGTAGACAAAGCTCGGATCAATTTCTATTGCTTTGTTGTAATACTCTATAGCTTTATTATATTCTTTAAGTTCAATGTAGGTATTACCAATGCCATGATAAGAGTATACATATTTCGGATCAATTTCAATTACTTTGGTATAATACTCTATGGCTTTATCATATTCTTTAAGCTCAGAGTAGGTATTACCTAAGTTAATGTATGGTTGGATAAATTTCGGATCAATTTCTATTACTTTGTTGTAATAGTCTATGGCTTTATCATATTCTTTAAGATGAGAGTAGGCATTACCTAAACCATTATAAGGGTCCGCATATTTCGGATTAATTTCAATCGCTTTGCCGTAATACTCTATGGCTTTGTTGTATTCTTTATTTTCCAAATAAAAATTGCCCTTAAAATGATTCCCTCTTGAATGTTTAGGATTAATAGCCAGGGCTTTGTCTGCAGCCTCACTACTGGATTCATATTTCTTTAATCTATAATATGCCTCAGCCTTTTCTGCAAATAAATCAGCATTATTATTAGTTTCAAGAAGAGAGTCTGGAAGTAATTCAATTACTTTATTATACTCTCCTTCTTTATTTAAAGCTTGCGCTTTTTTTAAGAGTTCTATTAATTTAGCCATTGTTTTTTATTAATAATATTAATTATTAAAAAGGTTTGTTCTGTCTTTAACAAACTTCCCAATTCTTTCCAAAGAAAACAACGGCCTAAAATAAAAAACCGCAGAAGTTTTCTCCTGCGGTTAAATAAGTTTGTTGGCTCGCGCAGCCTCAGCGTTATATAAATTAACGAAGTAGAATCATCTTTTTAGCCTGAGTAAACGAGCCGGCTTTTAGTTGACAAAAATAAACACCGCTTACCAAGCCTGATGCATCGAATTTTATTTCATAAGTTCCCGCTGGTTTATATTCTTTAACCAATGTTTCTATTTCTGTTCCCAACACATTATAAACTTTGAGTGAAATAAATCCGAAATCTGCAATCCGATATTCGATATTAGTTGTCGGATTAAATGGATTTGGATAATTCTGTTCTAAGATAAAACCCATATCGTTAAGAATATTCTCATCGCCGGAAACCGATGATACATTTGTCTCTCTTATGACAATTGCATTCGGAGTTATCAGACCACCTGATCCGTTGGGAATAAAATCTTCTATGTAAACACCGTTGCTGTCAAACATCTTAACCGAATGAGTTGCGCCATTACCGACAAGAATATTTCCATTGGAGAAATAATCAACTCCCTCAGATTGACTCAGCCCGGTTGCAAAATTATTCTGAAATACTCCGTTTGAATTAAATTTTTTTACGGCGGTTCCGTCATAATCAGAAACTAACAAATTGCCATTGTTATCAAACCAAATATTTGTTGGTCCGGCTAAGTTTGAAGTTACAAAAAGTCCTAAATCGTTTCCGTTCGGCTCAAACTTTCTAACATTATCTCCCGTGTACGATGAGACATACAGATTTCCATTGCTATCCCAATCCAATCCAATGCTTTGCGGAACGCCAACACTCGTAAATTCTCCAACGTAAGTACCATCCAGTTGATATCTTCTCACATTTCCATTTCCGCTCCACTGCAAAACATAAAGTAAACTATCCGCACCGATTTTCATTCTTGTTGGTCCCGCAATACCTGTTGCAAAGTTTTCAATATAATCTCCGGTTGATGAATTGTATTTTGTGATTCTTCCCGAATTAAGATTTGATATTAACACAACCTGTTGATCTTCTAGAAAAACAATATCCTGCGGCCAGGCTAGAACAGTATCAATAAAAATTTCCGGGTTCTCGCCGTTTTCATCAAACTTTAAAATTTTCCAGGGTGGATTAGAGAAATTTCCAGCATCGCTAACATAGATTTCTATGTTCTGACTAAAAACATTTGTAGATAAATAAATAATCAATCCAATAATTGAAAATGAAAATGTTTTGTAAAAAGCTGTAACATTTAACATTCTATACCTCATAAATTTTATGATAAAATTGTTTTTGAACTACTTTGCTTGATGTCTGGCAATAATATTCGAATAGAAACTATACAAAGCAGGCAATAAAGGATAGGTGGAAAATTAGTGTTTTAATTTGAAAAGACTTAAGGATAACAAGAATTGAATCAAGATGTATTGATCTTCAATGTGATTTTATCTTTAAAAATCCCTGCTTTACTTTTTAATTTCAAATGCACATATTTGCAACCGACTTTTTTAACAAAAGAACGATTTAAAATTATGCTTTATAATAAAATACATACGCCGATTAAATCGTTCGGTATGCTGCAGATATTTAGGTAGCAGATAAAACCTGATTTCCGCTCATCCGAGCGGATTTAATCCATAATATTAAAATTTTTCCTCTTGCGGGATTGGTGTGTTCTGTAAAAACAAATCAAGCTTTTAGAGAGAGATTCAAATTAATTAGTAAAAATCAACAATCAATAAAGAAAAAACTATATGTCTATTACATTGGCAGACAGTTATTATTTGAAAGCGCTTAATTTATATCCATATGAGTTGGATCGTGTTATTGAAGCACTTAATTATGCGATTAGCTATAATAGTGAGCATGCTGGAGCTAACTATCTTTTAGGTTTAGTTAATATGTACCAGTTGGGAAAATATGCTGAGGCCGAAAATCACTTTGAAAAAGCATTAGCCGGAGATATTAATTATACGGAAACTTATTATGCTTATATTAATTTATTGATTCAGATTGGTGAATATGAAAAAGCTTTGAATCTTAATGATTATGCTTACAATGTTAAAGGAATTAACGTTTCTAGATTGCGACACAATGAAGGATTGATCGCAGAGATCAAGGGTGATCTATATAATGCTAAAGAATTTATGAAATTAGCTTACAATGGATCATACAGAAAAAATGAAAGAGACTATCTGAAAGATGAATTAGATAGAGTGAATTCAAAAATTAAGTCTTCAAAAAAACAAGCGCCAAACAAACGGGAGGATTAAAAACCTCCCGTTTTTTATTTACCAAACACCAACCCAACCTTCTCACTAACATTAGCTTTAATAGTATCACCATCAACAAAGTTACTTGCAAGCAATTCCTGCGAAAGGGGATTGATAAGATATTTTTGTATTACCCGTTTTAGCGGACGTGCACCGTAGTTTACATCATAACCAAGTTGCGCAAGCCAGTCTTTTGCTTCATCGGAAACTTCAAGAATAATTTCTTTATCCTTTAGCATTTTCTGCACACGCTTAAGTTGTATATCAACAATCTTTCTAATTTCTAATCGTGATAAAGGTTTGAACAGAACAATTTCATCAATCCTGTTTAAAAACTCCGGTCGAATTGTTTTTCTCAGCAAGTCGTGCATTTGCTGTCTAAGCTCACCCATAAAAGTTTCAACGTTCTCTTCATCAAATGCTTCAAGTCTATCCTGTATCAAATGTGAGCCAAGATTTGATGTCATTATAATAATTGTGTTTTTGAAATTTACAGTTCTTCCTTGATTATCGGTTAACCTTCCATCATCCAAAACCTGGAGCAGAACATTAAACACATCGCTATGAGCTTTTTCAATTTCGTCAAGAAGAACAACTGAATACGGTCGTCTTCGTACAGCTTCGGTTAACTGTCCGCCTTCTTCGTATCCAACATAACCCGGGGGTGCCCCGATCAATCGCGAAACAGAAAACTTTTCCATATACTCACTCATATCAATTCGTATCATTGCGTGTTCATCATCAAAAAGAATTTCTGCAAGTGCGCGTGCAAGTTCTGTTTTACCAACGCCGGTTGTTCCAAGAAAAATAAAAGAACCGATTGGTTTATTTGCATCCTGCAACCCGGAACGTGAACGACGAATAGCATTTGAAACAGCAGATACAGCTTCATCCTGTCCAATAACTCTTTGATGAAGTTCGTCTTCAAGTTTTAAAAGTTTGCTTCGCTCACTTTCCAGCATTTTGCTAACAGGAATTCCGGTCCACTTTGCAACAACTTCTGCAATATCTTCAGCATCAACTTCTTCCTTTAACATTTTTTTATCCTGCTGAGCCAGCGCAAGCTTTTTAGTTTCATCTTTTAATTGTTTTTCAAGATTTACAATTCTGCCGTAACGAATTTCTGCAACTTTACCCAGATCGCCATCGCGTTCAAACTTATCTGCATCCTGTTTTAGATTTTCAATTTCACTTTTCATTGTGCGGATTTTCTGAATCTTCTGTTTCTCCATATCCCAATGTGTGCGAAGTGTTGAACGCTCAGAATTTAATTCACTTAACTCCTCTTGCAGTTCTTCAAGTCGTTTTGCAGAAGGGTCATCTTTTTCCCGCTTTAAAGCCTCACGTTCAATTTCAAGTTGTTTAACTTTTCGTTCAAGCGTATCAAGCTCTTCTGGCATAGAATCAATTTCAATCCTAAGTTTTGAAGCAGCTTCATCAATCAAATCAATTGCCTTGTCGGGAAGAAATCTATCTGTTATATATCTTTCGGAAAGCTGAGTTGCGGCTATAATAGCTCCATCAGTAATTCTCACGCCGTGATGTACTTCGTAACGTTCTTTAAGTCCACGCAAAATAGAAATTGTATCTTCCTCGGATGGCTCACCAACAAGAACAGGTTGGAAACGTCTTTCAAGTGCAGCATCTTTTTCAATATGTTTTTTATATTCATCAAGAGTTGTAGCGCCGATTGCATGCAGCTCACCACGAGCCAATGCGGGTTTTAAAATATTTGCGGCATCCATAGCGCCCTGTGTTGCGCCTGCACCAACAAGTGTGTGAAGCTCATCAATGAAAAGTATAATCTCTCCATTAGCTTGCTGAACTTCTTTAATTACTGCTTTTAATCTTTCTTCAAACTGTCCACGGAATTGTGTTCCCGCAACAAGAGCACCCATATCAAGCGCAACGATTCTTTTTGTTTTTAGATTTTCAGGAACATCACCAGTAATAATTCTGTGTGCGATACCTTCAGCGATTGCAGTTTTACCAACGCCAGGCTCGCCAATTAATACTGGATTATTTTTTGTCCTTCTCGAAAGCACCTGAAGTACTCGTCTTATCTCTTCATCTCTGCCAATAACAGGATCAAGTTTTCCCTGCTTCGCAAGTTCGTTTAAATCTCTTCCATACTTTTCTAATGATTGATAAGTATCTTCAGGATTCTGTGAAGTTACTCGCTGCGTTCCGCGAATTTCTTTTAATGCGGAAAGAATATCTTTATAAGTTATTCCATTATCTCTTAAAAGCTGTCCTGCTTTTCCCTTATCGTTTGATAAAGAAAGCAAAATATGCTCGGTTGAAACGTAATCGTCCTTTAAGTTACGTGCTTCTTCAGCGGCATCATCAAAAAGCTTTGCAAGCGATTGAGACATTTGCTGATTACCCAAACCAGTGCCGCTTACTTTGGGAAGCGTTTCAAGAAGTTGTACCACTTTTAATTTAACAGCGTTAAAATTTCCACCGGTTTTTTTTATAACATTCTCGGCAACATTTCCGCTTTCCTGAACAATTGCCGCAAGAACATGTTCAGCCTCAACAACCTGGTTGTTATAATTTTGTGCAATCTCAATTGCGCTTTGCACAACTTCCTGTGCTTTTACTGTTAGTTTATTTAAATTCATAAAAAAAGCCCATCTCCTAACCTCTTCCCTAAGGGAAGAGGGATAGGAAAAATTATTCTATATATAATTCTTTCTTCATTCACATTTTGGTTTGCAAATTATTTTTGCTCCCCTCTTTTGGAGAGGCTGGGGGAGGCAACATACAACTCACTCGCATCCGTTAACATTATATTTAATCTGTTCACAAGCTTATGCGGATCTTCAAGATTTCCTTCAAGCAGCAATGCTGATTCATAGAGTTGTTCAGTCGTATCCGCAATAAATTGATCACTTTCGTTTTTCTTAAATACATTCATCAGATTTTTTATAAGCTTATGATCTTTATTTATCTCCATCAATCTTTTTTGTGGCGGCATTGCCATTCGCTGATTCGACATCTTCAAAATCTTTTGCATTGTTGATGACATTGTATCATCTGGATTTATCAAGCAAGATGGACTTCCTTTTAACCGCTTTGATTCGTGAACTTCAGTAACTCTATCTCCAAGTATTTCTTTCATCTTTAACAACAACTTGCCAAATACTTTATCATCTTCTTTACTGAATTTTTCTTTTGGCTCTTCGTTCTTTACAACATCTTCAAGTTTGTCAAGCTCTTTCAAATCAACACCATCAACAGATTTGAAATCAAAATCTTTATGCTTACGAATTGATGAAACAACAAATTCATCAACAGGATCATACAAGTAAAGAACTTCTAATCCTTTTGATTTAAATATTTCAAGATGCGGATTTAAATCAATCGCTTCTTTACTGTTTCCAAGCGAGTAATAAATTTCTTTTTGATCTTTCTTCATTCTGCCAACATAATCTTCAAGCGAAACAAGTTCTTTTTCATCTTTACTTTCAGAAGAATTAAATCTTAAAAGCTGTTGATATTTTTCAGCATTGCTAAAATCCATATAACCAAGCTTGAAAATTCTTCCATGCTCTTTCCAGAAACCAACATAACGTTCTGGGGAATCTTTTGCAACTTTTATCAAATCAGTAAGAATATTGCTCGCAACACTTTGGGCAATTTTTGTAAAGATAATATTTTCCTGTAGAGTTTCGCGGGAGATGTTTAAAGGCAAATCTTCAGAATCAACAACACCCTTAACAAAACTTAAATACTCCGGCAGCAATTCTTTATTTTGATGTTGAATAAGAACACGACGAACATATAAATCCAAACCGTAATCTTCGCGGTTAAATCGCCAGTACTCATAACTCTTTTGGGGAATAAATAAAAGCGAGCTAAATTGTATCGGCGCATCAACAGAAGTGTGAATAGTTTCAAACGGTTCTTCGTTATCGTAAGTTAAAAATTTATAGAACTCATCATACTGTTCTTTTTTTAGTGTAGATTTTGGTTCGCGCCAGATTGCAGCGATTGTATTAATCTTTTCATTCTCCAAATAAATCGGGAATGAAATAAAGTTAGAATGTTTTTTAATGATGGATTCCAACCGATACTTCTCAGAGAATTCTTTGGCATCATCTTTTAATTGAATCTCAATTATTGTTCCGCGATTTATTTGCTCATCAAGATCTGATATTTCATAATCTCCAAGTCCATCTGATTTCCATTCAACGGCAACCTCATCTTTTTTATAAGATTTTGATTTAATGATAACTTCCTTAGCAACCATAAAAACAGAGTAGAAGCCAATACCAAATCTTCCGATGATATTGTTAACTGCTTCTTTGTTTTCAGAAAGCTGCTTCAAAAATTCTTCTGAACCAGATTTAGCAATTGTTCCGATGTTTGCAATCATTTCATCGCGAGTCATTCCAATTCCTGTATCAGAAATTGTAATTGTGTTTTTCTTATCATCAAATCCAATCTTTATCTCTAAAACCAAATCTTTGTCTACAATATCAGTTCCTTTGGTTGATTCAAAGCGTAGTTTATCTAAAGCATCTGATGAGTTAGAAATTAACTCACGAAGAAAAATATCCTTGCTTGTGTAAAGTGAATGAACAAGAATATCTAATAGTTTTTTAGTTTCAGCTTTAAACTCAAATTTAGTTTTGTGTGTTTCGATCATTGTTTCTCCAATTTATTTTCGTTTAGTCATCCCGAACTAGTTTCGGGATCTTTGTTCTTTTTTAAGATGCTGAAACTAGTTCAGCATGACTTATTATTCATTTCTTAATGTTTTTAGTTTTTTAAATAATTCTTTTTCTTCTATGTTCAGATCTTTAGGAATAGTAACATGTATATTTACAAACAGGTCCCCTCGTCCTCCATCAGTATGCATTCCTATATTTTTTAATCTTAATATTTTTTCTGATTCAGTACCTTCGGGAATATTTATACTAATTGTTTTTCCATCTAAAGTTCTGATGTTTTCTTTTCCACCAAGAACAGCGGTGTATAAATCAACATCAAGATTATAATATAAATTGTTTTCTTTAATTTCATAAAACGGATGTTGAAGAATATGGAGGTTTAGATACAAATCTCCTTTTGTCCCTTCAGCAGTTTTAGATCTACCCAATCCTTTTAATCTAAGCTTCTGTCCATCTTTTGTTCCGGGATTTATTTTTATTTTAAGTTTTTTCCCCTCGACTGAAATTTGTTTATCACTTCCGATAAAAACATCTTCAAGCGTAACATTCATGTTTGCTTCAACATCAATAGCAGTTTTTTGCTGTTGAGTTCTT
>JGI20214J51088_10002699_pt1 | contig 11766 bp, 12 predicted proteins | sample WetSurMetagenome_FD_51088 | JGI IMG/M metagenome (IMG submission 51088)
CAATTGTTCTGCAGGATGTCTTTCTTTTCTCCGGCACAGTTCAATCAAATATAAATATGGATAATGATGAGATTGGAATTGAAAAAATAATGGACGCAGCAAAAACTGTTGGGGCAGATAAATTCATATCTAATCTTCCGAATAAATATGAAGAAGAAGTTAAGGAACGCGGTGCAACTTTAAGTGTTGGACAAAAACAATTAATTTCTTTTGCACGTGCTTTAGCTTATGATCCAAAAATCTTAATTTTGGATGAAGCAACTTCAAGCATTGATACTGAAACAGAGCAGTTGATTCAGACAGCTATTGAAAAATTACTTGTTGGAAGAACTGCAATTGTAATTGCGCATCGTCTTTCAACTATACAAAATGCTGATAAAATAATTGTGCTTCACAAAGGTGAAATAAGAGAAATCGGAAATCACCAGGAGCTGCTGGCAAAACGCGGTATTTATTATAAACTGTATCAACTCCAATATAAAGATCAGGAATTAATCAATTCTAAATAATCACGAACCATTTTGGGAGAGCAGAAATGGAAAAAGTAAAATTTAACACACTTGCACGCCACATTTATGAAGAAGAAAGAAAGTATCCGCAGGCAACAGGGGAATTGTCAGACCTGCTTCACGATCTTTCTCTTGCCGCCAAAGTAATTTCACTTGAAGTAAACAAAGCAGGACTTGTTGATATCATTGGTTTTACCGGTGAGGAAAACGTACACGGAGAAAAAGTAAAAAAGCTGGATATATTTGCAAATGATATGATGATTAAAGCTATGGACCACGGCGGACATCTCTGTGTTATGGCTTCAGAAGAAGAAGAAGACATCATCCATATTCCGCCTGAATTTTATCTTGGTAAATATGTTCTTTTATTTGATCCTCTTGACGGTTCCTCAAACATTGATGCAAACGTTAGTATTGGAACTATCTTTTCCATTTATAAAAGAATTTCTCCTGAAGGTGGGCCGGGAACGATGGAAGATTGTTTACAGCCAGGTATAAAGCAATTGGCAGCAGGCTATATAATTTATGGATCAAGTACAATCTTTGTCTATACTGTCGGTAATGGTGTGCACGGTTTTACTCTTGATCCATCATTTGGTGAATTTATTCTTTCACATAAGGATATTAAAACTCCAAAGAAATCAAAAATCTACAGCATTAACGAAGGGAATTATCTGTACTGGCATCCGGGTTTGAAGAAATATATTAAGTGGCTGCAGGAAGAAGATAAATCAACCGATAGACCATATTCATCACGTTACATTGGCTCAATGGTTTCTGATATTCATCGAAATCTTTTGTACGGTGGAATTTATATGTACCCGGCTGATTCAAGAAGTCCCAATGGTAAACTTAGATTGATGTATGAATGTAATCCAATGGCTTTTATAGTCGAGCAAGCTGGAGGAAGAGCTTCCACCGGAAAGCAAAGAATGTTAGAAGTTCAACCGACATCTTTGCACCAGCGAACACCAATATTTATTGGTTGTGAGGAAGATGTTTTGCTTGTTGAAAAGTTTATGCGCGAGTATGATCCGATTGAGGTAAGATAAAAACGAGACCCCTCTAAAGATCAGAGGGGTTTTTGAATTTATTTAATATTACTTAATGCCTCATCAAGTTTTTTTGCAAGTTCGTTTTTTGAAATTCCCTCATAATTTATCTTGGAAGTCTTTAATAGAATTATTGGTGCATCACCTTCACCATTCAAATATTTAAATAAGCAATAGGATAACCTGTTTCTATCACTTGCGGTTGGAATATATTCCTTAAACTTTTCTACCATCGTATAAACTTTAGATTCTAATGAATCTTCCGGAGCTTTTTTTACTTTTGGAGGAGGTAACGTTGACATACAAATCCTTATAAATTTTCTTTGGTAAAATTAGCCACTTAATTAAAAAGTTCAAATCAAATTATGGATATAACTTGAGGAAATGATAAATTTGGCTTAATTATTTTGTAAGGATTTACTTGACAATCGAAGAATTACCGAAATTTAAAAAAATACTAATTATCAGGCTTAGCTCGCTTGGTGATATTCTTCTTACGACACCTTTTATTCGTTCGATTAAAAGTCAGTTTCCAAAAATTGAAATAGATTTTGTTTTACGCACACAATATTCTGATGTATTAAAACTAAATCCTTACCTAAACAAAGTATTTAGCTTTAGCAGGATTGAAAAAGATAATTTTGAAAAACTTAAAGAGATTAAAAATTCTAAGTATGATCTGGTTATCGATCTTCAAAATAATCTTCGATCAAAAAAAATAGTTTCTAAAATTAAAGCTCAATCTGTGAGCTTTTCAAAAAACCGTTGGAATAAATTTTTATTGGTCAATTTCAAGATCAATAACCTAAAAGATGCTTCGCAAATTCCTGTTAGGTATTCACAAACAATTCCGGGTTTTAAATTAGATGATTATGGTTTGGATCTTATTACAGATAAAGCTGTTTCTGCTGAACTTGTCCAAAAAGAAAATCTCATTGGATTTTGTCCCGGTGCCAGACATTTTACGAAACGCTGGCCCATAGAATATTATATGGAACTTGGGAAAATGTTGACTGCAAACGGATACACAATTGTTTTATTTGGAGGAAATATTGATAAAGAAATTTGTACGTCAATAGCCAATGAAATTCCAGAAGCAATAAATTTATCCAACAATGATGATATTCTTCAAACAGGAGCAGATATGAAGTTATGCAAGGCTATTGTTTGCAATGATTCCGGATTAATACACACTGCTTCTACTGCTGGAACAAAAGTTGTAACGATTTTTGGCTCATCAGTAAAGGAGTTTGGATTTACGCCATACAATTGCACAAATTTAATCTTAGAAAACAATTTATTAACTTGTCGTCCGTGTTCGCACATCGGAAGAAGCAGTTGTCCTAAAAAGCATTTTGATTGTATGCAATTAATTAAACCGCAATTTGTTTTTGAAAAAGTAATCTCATTCATAACTGATAAATGAAAATTATTTTCTACATATTTTATAATTATCTGGTACTGCCGCTTTTATATTCGATGCTTCGCTTTGCAGGTTTGTTTAATAAAAAAATCCACACAGGAATAATTGGCAGAAAAAGAGTTTATGAAGAATTGATTTTGAATGCCACATCGATAAATAAAAACAAAAAATTAATCTGGTTTCATTCATCATCTCTTGGTGAATTTGAACAGGCAAAACCAATTATCGAACGCCTTAAACAGGAAAAAGATGTAAATGTTCTTATCACTTTTTTCTCTCCTTCCGGATATGAAAATTCAAAAAAATATCCTTACGCTGATCTTATTTCTTATATCCCGTTTGATACAAAATCAAACGCAGAAAAATTTATTTCAATAACAAACCCTACACTTGTAGTTTTTATGAGATATGATGTATGGCCAAATATTGTTACATACTTAAGTAAAAGAAGTATTCCTATTTATTTAGTTGATGCAACTTTAAGACATAATTCGCCAAGAAAATATCCATTGTTAAAATCCTTTCACAAAATCTTATTTGGGTACTTTTCTAATATTTTAACAGTATCGGAATCAGATGCAATAGAATTTAAAACTTTCGGCTTAAATGAAAATAAAGTTAGAGCTGTTGGTGATACTAGATTTGACAGAGTTTATCAGCGAAGTTTGTTAGCAAGAGATAAAAAATTGATCAACGAAAATATTTTAAAGAATAAGAAAATTTTTGTTGCCGGCAGCACATGGGAACAGGATGAAGAAGTTATTTTTCCGGCACTGTTAAAACTTGCAAGTATGGATGATAGTGTAATAATGATAATTGCACCACACGAACCAACTTTACTCCATCTGGAAAAAATTGAAAATGAATTTGCAGGAAAATTACGAACGATTCGCTTTTCACATTTAAATAATTACTCAGACGAGCGCATTGTAATTGTGGATTCAATTGGAATACTCCTGGTGTTATACACTTATGCTGATGTTGCTTATGTCGGCGGCGGTTTCAAACAAAATATTCACAATGTGCTGGAAGCTGCCGTTTATGGCGCGCCGGTTCTGTTTGGACCAAAAATTGAAAACTCTCAGGAAGCAAAGAAACTTACAGAAATTGGTGGTGGAATTATTGTAAATAATAAGAGGCAAGCCTACAGGAATCTTAGAAAATTGTTTTTAGATCAGACTTTACGAAATGTGACAGGAAAAATTTCAGCTTCTTATGTTCAATCAAACATAGGAGCTACACAAAAAATTCTGGATGCAATTTATAAAGTGATTTAATCGATCAGCGATATCTTTCCAATAAAATGTTTAAGTGATGTTTCTCATGTCCTGCGGTCATATACATTAAAGCTAAAACGGTAACTTCATAACCGCTTGCTATTCCTCTATTATTCAAAACAGATTTATCAAAACTTCCGAACAATAGTATATTAGCTTCACGCACTAATCTATACTCATAAATCAAATCGAATAATTGTCTTTTATTAAAATATCCGTTTTTTACATAACTGTCTTGATCCATACCTGGTAACGGTTTTGTCTCTCCACGTGCAATTGCCAAAGCACGATAGGCAAATATTCTTTCAACATCCATCATGTGCCCTATAACTTCTTTGATAGTCCATTTCCCTTCGGCATAACTGTAATTGCCTTTACTTTCTGAGAATGAGTTTAAAACATTTTGTGATTCCAGATTCTGTTCAATCAGAATTCTAAAAATATCCTCACCCTTTATAAGATCAAGATAACCTTGATAATATTCGTTATAATCTCCTTTAGCGGGACGCATAAATCCTCCACCTGAAATTAGTTAATAATTATTTCCATATTTCAACCTTAAACATACCATTTGAATTTGCTACTGCCCTCATCATACTAACTGTATTAAAAGGCATTTCAATATTTCCATCTTTATCGAGTGCTATAATTCCGCCGCTTCCTTCAGGCAATCTTTTATAAATCATTTCATCGCATGCTTGTTTTAATGTATAGTCCTTATATTCCATCAAAGCAGAGATATTAAACGCAACAGTGTTTTTTATAAATAACTCACCCCAACCAGTTGCAGAAACTCCACAAGTATTATTATTTGCATAAGTTCCAGCACTAATTAGTGGTGAGTCACCAACTCTGCCGGGCATTTTACTATTTCTTCCGCCTGTTGAGGTTCCTGCCGTAATATTTCCATATTGATCGAGCGCAACACAACCAACAGTTTCACCTTGCTGTTGTTTGATATTTGATTTAAGCCACTTTTGATATCCTGTAGAATCATGGAAGTAAGAGTTAGGCACAATCTCAACACCCAATTGAATTCCTAAATCATCAGCACCTTTACCTGCAAATAAAACGTGATCAGTTTTTTCCATAACTAAACGTGCAAGTGAAATGGGATTTTTGATAATTGTAACACCTGCAACAGCTCCACTTGAAAGATCTTTGCCTTGCATTATAGAAGCATCAAGTTCGTGTTTGCCTTCTGATGTAAATACGGCGCCTTTTCCAGAATTGAAGAGAATATTATTCTCCAAATAATTAATTACTTTTTCAACAGCATCTATACTTGTTCCGCCGTTTTCTAAAATATTTTTTCCAATATTCAAAGCTTCAGTTAAAGACGAAATATATTGCTGCTTAAGTTCTTCTGGTGAATCTTTAGGAAAATATCCAGCTCCGCCGTGAATTACAATTGTAAATTTACCGTTTAATTGTTGAGCATAAAGATTTGAATTTATTTGTAAGACAAATAAAAGAAGAAAGAGAATAGAAATAATAAATTGGTTCAGCCGATACATCAGAGCTGGCTCCTATATTCAATAATCTAACTGAAAGTTTTTAACTGAGTATAACTTAATAAATTTTTATTTAATAATCTTTGATTGAAATATATTTTGATAATTATTAATTGGTTTGAGATGAAAATAATTTTAATCCAACAATTCCAATTACAATAAGGAGAATGAAAAATACTCTTATAATTTCTTTGGATTCATGAAACAATATTATGCCAAGCATTGCAGTTCCAACTGCGCCAATGCCTGTCCATATCGCATAAGCTGTTCCAACGGGAAGATATTTGACAGCGTATGCCAGTAATCCCATGCTAACTACCATACATACAATAGTAAACACTGACGGCCAAAACTTCGAAAAACCTTCAGTATACTTTAATCCAATCGCCCAGGCAATTTCAAATAATCCAGCTATGAATAAAATAATCCAATGCATTTTTAGTTACCTGGAAAAGAATTAATAATTTCCCGAACCTTATCCTTGTCTGAGGAAAATGAAAAAGCATTTATCAAACGATGCGAATTATTCTTATCAATAATATTTGGATAAGTATATTTTATGGTTTCAATCTTACTACCAGAAAATGGAAGTATGTCAATCAATTGCAAAATTTGCTCTACTAAGAAGAAATGATATTTTGCAGCTATTGATATAACGCTGAGTTTATCCTCTTCGAAACCTTCATTCTTAATACTTTCAACTAATGCTGCAAAATCGGAATTGCTTATGGGTAGCGGTTCTATATATTCATTTTGTTCCGAGAGCGGAATTGAATTTAGAAGATCATAGCTTTCAATCAATAATGATTTTGCCCGAACATAATCTCTGTAACTTAATTTTGTCAGATATTCTCTTTCAAGTTTTTCAAAATTAGAAGAAATTGTTGCAACGATTTCACGAACAGTTAAATCATTTGGATTAATGCTTCTATCATTATGATCAAATTCTTGTGCTACCGTAATAATTGGAAATAAAATAAATATTGCGACGACTTTAAATTTCATTTTTACCTCTTAGTTGATTTTTCCATTTGTTATTTCATTACTTAAACGATTTGCTTTATAAAGATCACGAATAGCTTCGATCATTCCAAGAGCACTTACACATACAGTTCGATTTGCTTCTGTTGTATATATAAAATTACTCGGCAAACTTTCAATATTTCCATCGAAAGCTAAACCAACAATTTCACCATTTATATTTAAAACCGGACTTCCAGAATTACCACCAACAATATCATTTGTACTTATGAAATTCAACGGAGTTGATGGATCAAATTCATCTGGTAAATCCTCAAAATATTTTGGAAGGTTGAAAGGAAATTTTTTATCGAATGAATAATACCGATCCAACGCTCCGTAAAAAGTTGTTTTGATTGGTGCACGGGTACCGTTATAGTCATATCCTTTTACAATGCCATCCGCAAGACGTAATGTGCCAGTTGCGTCTGGTGGAATTGCATCACCATAAACTTTATAAAGTGCTTCACCCAACATTTGATTTAGTATTTCTTCCTTATCTGCTCTCGTTTGATTTTCATCCTGCATCTGTTTCAATTCATCCTGTGTATTGAGTACATAATAAATAAAAGGATCGTTTGAATTTAGAACTTCATCATATCCCCCGTTTGCTAACTCTAATAGTTTATCTTTTGAAGTAAAATTAGATTTTAATAATAAATCTGCAGCAGCTTGTTCAGTAGGTTTGCCATCAATTAATTCTTTAACAACATTATCGCTTGCAGGCAGATTATTTTTTAGAATGTTTAATTGCAAGATTGCTAATTTATCCTGTAGCTCTTTATTAAAATCTGCAGGAAATATTTTTGCCGTCAATGAGTCAAATTTCTCTTTTGTTATTTCATCATTTTTTAACTGCTTTGCATAATTTACAAGACTTCTCGCCATAGTCAGATATTGAGGTGAATAAAAATTACTTAAACTATAAGCATAAATTTTATGTGCATCTTTTCTTGTCTGGTTACGAGATGTTTCAATTTCATTCCAGATGTTTCCATACTTTTCATTTAACTCGGGATTTTTATTTACAGATTCTTTAAAATTCTTTTCAAAATCTTTTTTACGCGCGACTAAAAAAGGGTCAAGTAGAGCTTTGTATGTTCCGGAATAAACTTTAAGTGCATTACCAATTGAATACAATCTGGCAATCAATTTAAAATCTTCGGCTTTGGTTTCTTTCACCATTTTATCATAAATGTTGTAAATCTCCTGAAACATTCCAACTAACATCGGATATTGAATATCTCTAGCATACTCAATCTGTGCCATTGTGTTTATTCTATCCGTACCACCCGGATTTCCAACAACAAACACCGGCTGATCTTCAATCACTCCATCATTACTCCAGCTAAAATAGAAATCTGATTTTATTGGCTTTCCGTCTTCATAAGCACGAAGGAAAGCACAATCTAAGCCGTAACGTGGATATGTAAAATTATCAGGATCACCGCCAAGCTTTGCAACAAATAGTTCGGGAACAAATACTAAACGAATATCATCATAAATTTTATATCCATACAAAGAATATTTGCCACCGTTGTAAAGTGAGGTAATTTTAAAAGTAAGTTCTGGATGTTCATCAGAATTTATTTTTTTTAACTCATCAATTTTCTTATTCCTGATATCAATTTTATTTGAATCACTTTTAACCTCATCCATTGCAGATTGAATTTCTTCAGTTACATCTTTGATAATAATTAGTTGCTCGATTTTGAGATTTGGAACTGTTCGTTCTTCTTCTAAAGATTTCGCATAAAATCCATCGCGTAAAATATTTTCCTCTCCTGTCTGCATTGAAGGAAGAATACCACGCACACAATGATGATTTGTCATTATTAATCCATCTTCCGAAACAAAAGAAGCTGAACAGCCACCGCCAAATTTTAAAGCACTTTTTTGAAACTTCTCTAAAAGTTCAGCAGAAGGTTTAAATCCATATTCTTTTTCAAAATAATCAAGAGGCAGATTTTCAAACGTCCACATTTTACCCATATCAAACTTTTGCGCTTTAACTGTGTCGGGATTTATTCCGTAATAGGTTTGTGCAAATGTTGTTTGAGCTATTAAAAAGAGGATTAATAAAAGTGCTTTTTGAAGAATCTTCATTCTCATTTGTCTTTTCCAATTTGATGATAAATTAAATGCAATTTAAAAATATATGATGGGATTCGGAAACCATTCATCAATTCTTTCAAATCAATTTGTATATATTTAAATGAATATTTCACAAAAGTTTAATCAATTATGAACCTCCAGATAATCGGCACAAAGAAGTGCAAAGAAACACAAAAATCAGAACGTTACTTTAAGGAAAGACGAATTCCATTTCACTTTAGAGATTTAACCGAAAAAGGTTTAGCCAAAGGTGAACTCGATAATATAACAAGAGTTATTCCTTTAGATGATTTGATTGATAAAGAAAGTAAAAGATTTAAGGACCGCGGAATGCAGTTTATGGTTTTTGATATTGAAGAAGAATTATTGTCAGATCCATTTTTACTTAAAACCCCAATTGTAAGAAATGAAAAACTTGCAACGGTTGGATATCAGTCGGATGTCTGGAAGGAATGGTTTAAAGTATAGTCATTGCTAGTAAGTCTTCGAGCGAAGCAATCTCTCAGAAAAAATGGTAGATTGCTTCGCCCCGATAAATCGGGGCTCGCAATGACGAATAAAAGATCAATTAAACATCATAATACAAACCAAACTCATAAGGATGCGGTTGAAGAGCCATTGGTTTAACTTCTTTATCCATTTTATATTTTATCCAGGTTTCGATTACATCTTCAGTAAACACATCGCCTTTTAATAAATACTCGTGATCATTTTCCAAAGCTTTTAATGCTTCCTGCAAACTGCCGGGAGTTGATGGAACATTTTTCAATTCTTCCGGTTCCATATCGTAAATATCTTTATCAAGCGGTTCACCCGGATCGATTCTGTTTATCACTCCATCTAATCCTGCCATAAGCATTGCAGAAAATCCAAGATAAGGATTACCTGAAGCATCCGGACATCTAAACTCAACACGTTTTGCTTTTGGAGATGATGAGTACATAGGAATTCTGATTGAAGCACTTCTGTTTCTTTGTGAGTATGCAAGATTAACAGGAGCTTCAAATCCCGGCACTAATCGTTTGTAAGAATTTGTAGTTGGATTTGTAAATGCAAGTAAACTTGCAGCATGCTTTAACAATCCACCGATAAAGTATAAGCCCATTTCACTCAATCCAGCGTACCCTGATCCCGCAAAAAGTGGTTTGCCTTTTTTCCAGAGTGAAGTATGAACGTGCATACCGCTTCCGTTATCACCGTAAATTGGTTTAGGCATGTAAGTAACAGTTTTGTTATTCTTTTTTGCTGTGTTCTTTACAATGTATTTAAACATAAGTAACTGATCAGCAGCTTTAACAAGAGGCATAAAACGTAAATCAATTTCGCACTGCCCGCCGCTTGCAACTTCGTGATGCTGTGCTTCAACATCAATACCGCAGTTCATTAAGTTCATTACCATTTCATTTCTTAAATCCATTAACGAATCTGTTGGAGGAACAGGAAAATATCCTTCCTTAAATCTTGGTTTGTATCCAAGGTTTGGATTTTCTTCTCTTCCGCTATTCCATTTTCCTTCAATAGAATCAACAACATAAAAACTTCCGTTTGGCTGGGAATCAAATCTTACATCATCAAAAATAAAAAACTCAGCTTCCGGTCCGTAATAAACTGTGTCCGCAAGTCCGGTTGAGATAAGATAAGCTTCTGCCTTTTGTGCAATGTTACGCGGACAGCGTGAATATTTTTCTTTCGTTGCCGGTTCGTAAACATCACAAATCAAACTTAGTGTTGGTGCTTCAACAAATAAATCTACAAACATTGTTTCAGGATCAGGAATTAGAAGCATATCACTTTCGTGTATCGCTTTCCATCCACGGATTGATGAACCATCAAATCCAAACCCATCTTCAAATGATCCTGCATCAAACTGTGTTACAGGAACTGTAAAATGCTGCCACTGCCCGGGAAAATCCATGAATTTCAAATCCACAAATTTTATCCCTTTATCTTTTATAAACTTGAGCACCTTTTCAATTGCTCCATTAGAACTTTTTGCCATAGTTTTTCCTTTCTGATTAGTTTTTAGATATTAATTTCAAAAGTTTCTTTTACTGTTGATAGAACATATGTTGTTTTTGTACCGGTAACTCCCTGCCACGATTGAATTTCCGAAAGTACTTTTTCAAGTGCTTCAGTATTTTTAACTAAAGCTTTTAATAGATGAGAACCCTCACCAAGTACAGCATGGCACTCAAGAATTTCCGGCATCTTTTCAACTTTAGATATTAGAATTTTGTAATGCTTTGATGAATCCATCATTACAAGAATGAAAGCCATAATATCATAATTGAAAGCTTTACGGTTTAACTTTGCGTAATATCCTTCAATGATTTGTTTGTCTTCCAATTTGTTCAGTCTTTCGCTGACAGACGGAATTGAAAGCTGGACTTCTTCAGCTAATTCATTTCTTTTTTTTCTGCCCTTTTTTTGAAGAGAACGGAGTATTTTTAAATCTGTCTCATCAAGCATAAAATTCCTTAATTATTTAGGGTAATTTCAATTATTGGTTGCGAATATAAGGTATGGCAAATAATGATCCAAGCTTATTTTAGCATTTTTTAAAGTTTTTACTAAAATAATTGAGCCAGATTGAGATTTTGTATTACTTTTTATGTGAGTTAAAAAGAAAGAATGTTAAAAAGTTCAAGATGTGGGGACAGGCTTCTTCCTGACCCCGTACGTAAAGAATTATTTTAAAAGTAGCATCTTCTGCGAAGCAGAAAAACCATTTGCAATCATTGTATAAATGTAAACACCGCTTGGCAGGTTTGCTGCATTCCAATTCACTTCATATTTACCCGCCGGTCTGTATTCACTCACAAGTGTTGAGATTTCTTTTCCAAGGATGTCGTAAAC
>JGI20214J51088_10002701_pt1 | contig 11758 bp, 18 predicted proteins | sample WetSurMetagenome_FD_51088 | JGI IMG/M metagenome (IMG submission 51088)
GACGGACGATGCTGCGCATCCTGATGAGCTTGAGCTATTTCCATGTGACAGACACTCTTGCTGCTCCTTAAGCTTCAAGGCTTCCCGTACACCCCAAAGAATTCATTACGACGCATCGGGTCATGGAGTTAGTCAATTTTCTTCATCCAAGATTACAGGGAGTTTTTCCACGAACGCTTTGATTTCATCGCCAACGCGCCGGTAGTGACCCATCGCTTCTTCTTCTGTTTGAGCACCTGTTGCAAGCTTTGGGGGATCATCAAACCCCACGTGCAATACCCTGGTTTTGGCCGCAAAGACAGGGCATGACTGATGAGCATGATTACAGAGCGTTATGACATAATCGAATTCTATGTGTTCGAGACTATCAACATCCTTCGATGCTTGGCCCGAAATATCAATGCCGACCTCAGCCATGGCTCGCACCGCCCTGGGGGCGACCCCGTGGGGCTGGACACCGGCCGAATAGGCCTCAAGCCGATCATCCTTCAAAACGCGAGTCCAGGCTTCAGCCATCTGGCACCGGCAGGAATTGCCGGTGCACAAAAAAAGGACCTTCAGTTTCACTGCTTTTGCAGTCATCGCTTCATGCCTCCCGCCCGAGGAGCATTTTGATCTCCCGAGCGCATCACCTCTTCCTCGGGCTTAGCTCTGCACATTTCGCAACCGTACAGGCTCCGGTCGCAGCTTTCAGTTGTTCGAGACTCCAGGTTCCAGCCTGAATTGCATCAAGGATCTGTGCTCTGGTCACACCGGAACAATAGCAAACCATCTCCTCCAGAGGGGCAAAGAGAATGTCTTCTGAAAAGTGAATCCGATTAGAAGGTTCAACAGGATTGATCATTTTCGCTTCATTAAACCTTTAGTAGGCTGCATGTCTAACATAGCAACAAGCAGGCTATTTGAGCCAGAGCAAGACTTCTCCCTTTGAAGGGATCTTCCCCGTAGCCTTAACAACGCCGTCAATCACCACTGCCGGTGTTGAGAAAATCCCGTGCCTGGCAATCTCTGTGATATCGGTGACGTATTCAACCTCGGCGGTCATTCCAGCTTCCGCAACTGCCACTTTCACGATCTTCTCCGTTTCGTGACATTTCCTGCAACCGGGTCCCAAAACCTTAATCTTCATTCTTCTCTCCTTGGTTTACTGATCTGTCGGTATCGATTCCGACGCATGATCGTCAGATCAGCATGTTGAACAAATAGCCGACAATGATAATCCCTACCGCGACCACCGCGGTAAAGACCATGATGAGCTTCGGCTTGAGGACCTTGCGCAAAATGACCGTCTCTGGAAACGAAATGGCTACCACCGACATCATGAAGGCGAGGACCGTTCCCATCGCGGCGCCCTTTTCAATGAGGGCGGATACGACCGGTATGATTCCTGCCGCGTTGGAGTAGATGGGGATGCCGATCAGCACCGCCACGGGTACCGACCACCAGGCCCCTTTGCCCATGATCGAAGCCAGATAACCCTCGGGCACATAACCATGAATGCCTGCCCCAACGGCAATGCCCACAATGACGTATATCCACACCTTGCCGACGATATCACGCACGGCCTCGAGGCCAAATTGAATGCGATCCGCGAGACTCTTCCGCTCCTCATCATAGACGCCACTCTCGCCCACCTGGATTTGATAAACCCAGTCCTCAAGGTGGTGTTCCATCTTCAGGCGGCCAATCGTCCAACCCGCCAGCATGGCAATGATCAATCCCGTGCTCAAATAAATGGCGGCGATTTCCTGGTGTCCTCTGAGCAAGATGATGTATTTGCCTTCATAAGCTTACCGGGTAAGCAACTGCAGTCTTCTGCCTTAACGGTCCTCATGCTTTTCCTCCGGCTCTCAACTGATTGGCGTCGATGAGCCATTCTTTGAGCTTTTTCCTCGATGGAACTGTGCCCACGGCCATGATTCTTCCGTTGATCACCAGGCCCGGTGACCCCATGACGCCATATTCTGCGATTTCTTTAATGTCGGTGACATGATCCAGGTCCGCGGGAAAACCCAGTTCCGTCAGGAGTTCCATCATGGTTTGTGTCAGTCTGTGACACTGGGGACAGCCCATACCCAGGACCTTGATTTCCAGTCCCCGGGGAGGCTCGTCCTGATAGGGTTGCCCAGTGAATATGCGCAATTCCCTGACGAAAGCTCTTCCATATTCCTCTTCGGCGCCGCTCGGGATGTAGTTGTCATGGCTGAGACGCTCCAGCATCATAGCGGCGATTTCCGCGTCCTGTTTGTCAGCATGGGACAGGGACAGTTCGGTCATGACCTGTTTGATGCCGGTAATGCTGATATCGAACTTTCCAACCTTGATTTTGGTGATATCTTTCTCCGTCATGCTTGACCTCACATCATTTCAAAACAGTAACTCATGTCCCTTCGGGACACTCCGAAATATGAAAAGGGCCGGGGCGAACCCGCAACCCGCAACGCGAAACCCGCAACTTTCCGAAGCGAAAACCGTCATTTCTTGCAGATGTCTTCGCGGCGTATGAAAGGCAGCCGCTCTACCAGGCGCGCGACCTCGGGATCATCCCGTAGCCAGTGCTTCAAGTTGCCGAGGAGCGTCGCCGCATAGGGACTGGTTCCCCCGTCGGCAAGCTGGTAATTGACCCAGAGCCCGCTCTTGCGACATCCAACCAAGCCGGCATCCTCGAGAATCTTCAAGTGCTTGGATACAGTTGGTTGGGCCAGTTGGATGGCAGCCTGGATCTCGCAGACGCAGAGCGATTTGTGCTGAAGCATTTTGACGATCTTCACGCGGCTGGGATCTGACAGAGCCTTCATGACTCTTAGGAATTCTTTCATCGAGCCTCCCTATAATATGGTTGAATAGGAATATAGCGAATCATACGCCGGGCTGTCAAGAGCTTGACCTCAGCAAAACTGGACATCTTCCTTTCTTTTCATATCGACAACGGCCTTTAATCTCAAGTCTCTCGATGGCATAAGGACAAGGAATCATGGTTTTGTTGAGTTTTGGACAAGGCTCGTGTTAAGATTCGGAGTCAGGGTTGGCCGATCATGCTTTGCGAGTCGGTTTGAGGGCTGCGGGCCTCCGGCTTCCCGACCGCGCACAGGAGGGCCTTCGTGCCATGAGCTGTCGACATGGCTACCAGGCAGACGGCTTTAGTTCAGTCGTTCGAGCTTTCAGAGAAAGACAGCAGCAAGGGAGAGGCGTTCATGTCGGTTGGCGAATTCTACGATCTCATCATTGTGGGTGGCGGCCCCGGCGGCCTCACGGCAGGCATGTATGCCATGAGGGCCGCACTCAAGACGGTGCTTATTGAAAAGGGGGTGCCCGGCGGTCAGGTGGCCATTACCAAAGGGGTGGAGAACTACCCGGGGTTCATCGAGATAGGCGGTTTTGAGCTGTGCGACAAATTTCTGCAGCACGCCAAATGGTACGGCCTGGAGATAATTCAGCAGGAGGTTGTGGCGGTGGACCCGGGGCTCGAGTTTCATTCCGTGCGCCTTGCCGACGGCACCGTGCTCAATGCCCATGCCGTAATTCTGGCGGCAGGCGGCAGTGCTCGCAGGCTGAATGTCCCCGGTGAGAACGAAAACTTCGGCAAAGGCGTCTCCTACTGCGCCACCTGTGACGGTTTTTTCTTCAGGGACAAGGTGGTGGTGGTCGTCGGCGGAGGCGATACCGCCCTGGAGGATGCCCTCTACCTCTCCAAAATCACCCAAAAGGTATACCTCGTCCATCGCCGGGACGCCTTTCGAGGCAGCCGCATCCTGCAGCAGCGGGTCCTCGCCGAATGCAGCATCGAAGTGCTCTGGAATACCGTGGTCACCGCCATACTATCCAATGAGCAAGGAGTATGCGAGGTCTCGCTCAAGGATACGAAGACCGGAGAGCAAAGAGAACTGGCAACGGACGGTGTGTTCATCTTCGTGGGTTTTTCTCCCAACAACCAGCTGGTGCCGGCAGGAATCAAAGCCAATGCCAACGGTTATGTCATCACCGACGAGAAGTGCGAGACGGCTATCCCGGGTATTTTCGCCGTCGGCGATCTCCGGCAAAAGTATGCGAATCAGATTGTCATTGCTGCGGCTGACGGCTGCATCGCCGCGCTGGCGACTGCTCACTATGTGGAAATGAAAAAGGCAAGCGCCGCTTGTTCCATGCCTCCAACCACAGGTGCCACGGGCTCGTAATAAACGAAAACCTCTTCACCATCAAATTTGGCGGAAATAATACGGGCAATTTCATGAATTCAAAGGCGAATCACCAGATAGCGGCGATCAAAGCATCCATTCTCCTCGCCTTCATCGTCGCAGCCGTGGTTATGGTCCGCTTCACTCCGGTGAGAGAACTCCTGAACGCCGAGAGACTCGCTGTTTTTCTTGATCAGTCTGGGTTTTGGGCGCCGTTGCTCTACATCGGGGTATACGTGGCGGGGGTTTGCCTGTTCGTCCCCGGGACGCTTCTGACGACGCTGGGTGCTGCCATTTTTGGTCCCTACCTCGGGTTTGTGTATGTCTGGGTGGGTGCAATGCTGGGCGCCTCTCTGGCCTTTTTCATCGGACGCTACCTCGGCCGGGATTTCGCCGCGTCGCTTATCGGCGACCGATTGAAAAAATACGACGACGGCATCGAGCGCGAAGGCTTTGCCACCGTGCTCTACCTGCGCCTCATCTATTTTCCCTTCAGCCCCCTGAACTTTGGCATGGGATTGACCAAGGTGCGGTTCCGGGATTACTTCTTCGGTACTGCCCTGGGCATCATCGTCGGCACCTTTGCCTTTACCTTTGTTGTGGGGACCTTGAAAGAGGTCTGGGCAAGCGGTCAGTGGGTCGAGTTGCTGAGCTGGAAGATGCTTTTTTCTCTGATGCTGTTCCTCTTCTCGTTTTGCATCCCAAAGATCATCGACAAAGTTAAGGGGGCGCTGGGGGTCAAGATCGCCTGAAGGAGTCGAGATTATGCCATCGAAGGACTCTAATCCCGGAAGGCTCGGGATCAAGTCAAAGGTTTGGATTGTGGATGAAAACGGTAAAGTCGTTTTCGGGGCGGGGCGATTGCGTATTTTGGAGTTGGTTGCAGAACACGGGTCGATCCATGCCGCAGCAAAGGTACTGAAGATGAGCTACCGGGCCGTCTGGGGCAAAATCAAGGCCACCGAGGATCGTCTGGGGCAGACCCTTGTCAGGAGAAAGCCCGACGGCGCCAGGCGGGGAGGCTCGGAATTGACTCCTTTCGCAACAACGATCATGGACGGTTTCCGCCAGCTTCAAACAGTCATTGAAAAAGAAGCGGACCTGCTCTTCCTGAACGCTTTCACCAGTGATCTGGACCGAGAACCCACCTCGCGGAGCGTCATTCAATAACCGCCAAAGTCCCCCTCACCCTCTTTCGAAAAGAGGGGAACTTTGCGCTGTGTTGACGCGAATGGCTTTTCTCATGAAAGTCCACCCGTCATACCGGCGAACGCCGGTATCCAGGCTGTTTTTCTGGATTCCGGGATCCGCCTGAATGACGAGGAGACGCCTCGCATGACTTTTATTGTTCGTTGTGACCCCCCGGTCATGGCGCTTCGCCGGAATGACCCGATGGTTATTACTTTGGGTATCCCCAAAGGACATGAGCAACTGCTCTACATCTGTTTGCCGGCGTCCGGGAAAAAGAGCGGCTGGCCGTATTTCTCCTTGCCGAAGCTGCCGATTATTTTCTGGGTTTCCGGTGTAATCATGAACTCGACAAAGGCTTTGCCTCCCGGTCCGTTGACCTTGGTGAACTTCTCGGGATTGACCTGCATCACGTGGTAGATGTTGAGGAGAGACTTGTCGCCTTCGGAGAGGATGTCCGACTTAAGATTTGCTTTCTGCGCAAGATAGGTGCCCCGATCGGTGAGCGTGTATGCCTGCTTCTCGGAGGTCATCAACAGGGTTGCGCCCATTCCCTGCCCCGACTCCTGATACCATTTCTTTCCCTTGGGGTCGATTTCCGCCTTTTTCCAGATGGAAAGTTCCTTCTTGTGAGTGCCGGAATCGTCTCCGCGTGAGACAAAGGTCGCTTCTTTCTCGGTGATGGCCTTGAAGGCGTCGCCGCTCGCTTTCCCCTTGATTCCAGCGGGGTCGCTTGCCGGCCCGACAATGACAAAGTCGTTGTGCATGACGAGTTGATAGTTGGTCGCCTGGCCACCATCGACCAGCTTCTTTTCGGCCTCCGGAGCATGAACCAGCAGGACGTCGGCCTCCCCCTTTTCGCCCATGGCCAGGGCCTGCCCGGTGCCGGCGGAAATGGTCTTCACCCGATAGCTGGTCTGTTTTTCAAAAATCGGGACCAGAACATCGAGGAGCCCGGTATCCACGGTGGAGGTGGTGGTTGCCAGGATCAGGTCCTTGTTTTCCGGCGCCTTGCTGCCCGCGGTCTGAGCCTCGACCTTGGTCAAGGCCAAGAACAGCACCATTACCATCATCAAAAAAAACAATAAGCGTTTCGTCATAACCGATCTCCTTCTTATTCGAGTGCCATTGAGTGTATTGCAGTATCCAGACTTCCCGGGGCCCTCACGCAACTCAAGGTGTGGGGGCGCCGGTTCCGGGATTGCCGCCCGGCGTAGGGCAACACCCGGACGGGATATTGCCCTGAGTTTCTCTTTGCCGGCGTTGAAAAACAATTTAGACTTTGCGATCCACTTCCTCAGCTACCGGGGTCCTTGAAAAATCACACGTCAGTGGTGCGCATCCAGGCTTAAGGAAGGAGTTTTTACAGTAGCAAAGGAGAGTTGTTAGGTCAAGACTGACATATGTCGGAGAAACTCCAACTGAGAGTCTTGTCCAGTTTCAAGGAAGGGGCCGAGTGAGGGAACCACCTTGCACGTCTTTCTCCCGAGGCTGAGACGTGCCTGAAAACTCGGCTTTGTCGTTCGCTTCAAGTGCATATCCAAAGCCGTTCCGTGGCATTTTGCCGACCTGCCGGCTTTCTAAAAAAACAACCTGCAGTATCGAGCTTCCCACCCTCGAATTAACTGCTACGACGCCATCTTCTGATCCTCCGCCTTAACTCTTTTTCAACCGGCCGCATGGTAAACGGAAATCAACTTGGAAGAGGTGCAGATTTTCAGCGAACAGAACCGCAAGGGAGGTGCCATCATGTATCTGGAATACTTTGAGACCACGGCGGACGATTTCATGGATCAGTGCCACTGGGATGAAGCGCTTAAAGAAAGGACGCGCGAACCGGTGGCTGCCAATGGCTTTCACTCTTTCAACTCCAGACAGGCAGAGAAGATGATTGATCTTGCCTGGTTTGAAAACCCGCGCCGCCCGGTGGAGGTTTCCATCTGGGACGAAGTTGCCAAGAGGAAGATGCGTGAGCCCGTGCTGAGCAAGGTCTGGTATCATTCGAATGATGAGGTCGTCAGAAACCTGATCGGGTTCGCAGCGTTGTATTGATGCGAACTCAATGAACGGATCATCGCTGCCCGGGGATTTTCTGATCTCGCCTGCCCCCTCCGGTGCGGGGCAGGCAGGATTCCAATGTCTGCCCGCCGCCAACTAATCAAGACCTGCCGTACCCGAACCCAACGATTGACACACCCGTCTCGGATCTCTATCCTCAAAGTGACAACGCGGAAGGAGTATTTTGATGGATGGAGAAAAATACAGACCACTGCCTCACCGGCAAAATGACAACTGCTTCGCCTGCAGTCCTGGAAATGCCTCGGGTCTTCAGCTGCGCTTTTTTACCAATGGCGAGAAGGTCGTCTCCCGACTCAGGGTGCCAAAGCTTCTCAGCGGTTGGGATCACCTCCTCCACGGGGGAGTGATCGCGACCATGCTCGATGAAGTCATGGGCTGGACCGCCCTCCATCTCTTGAAGAAGATGACCTTGACGAAAGCAATCACGGTTGAGTTTCTGAAACCGGTTTACGTCGACGAAGACATCAGGATTGAGGGGAAGGCCTTTGAAGTGAGGGGCGACCGGGAAGCGGTGATGCAGGGTGTTCTCTACAACAGGGATGACGAGTTGTGCGCCAGAGCGACCGGCAATTTCGCCCTCTTTACGGTGGAGGCAATGCGTGAGCGGGGTGTGGTGGATGAGAAGATCCTGGAGAGTGTGGAGCAGATCATCTCCGGATGAAGGAACAGGGCACGACATTTTTCCTTATCGAAGGCTCTTCCTTTTGTTTGATATGCAGGTTCTGAAATGGGAATCATTATGATGCGTCACGAATTTGTTTCCACCCGCAAAGACAGCCTCCTTTTGGTCATCGATTTTCAGGCGGCCATGCTGAAGGTTGTCGAATCGTGGGAACAGACCGCTCTCAGGGTGAATCAGCTCACCCGGGCCGCTCAGGCTCTCGACGTTCCGCTTCTGGTGACCGAGCAGTACCGCAAGGGCCTCGGTGAAACGATTCCTGAGGTGGCCCGTGAAATGGAGTCTCCGATCGTGTTTCATAAAAAGCACTTCAGTGCGTGCCTGGAGAGAGACTTCCTTGCCACCCTGGGATCGTTCGATCGCACCAAGATCGTGCTGGTGGGCATGGAAACCCATGTGTGCGTACTTCAGACGGGTCTCGACCTGATCAAAGCGGGGTACCAGGTTCACCTAGTGGCGGATGCCGTGGCATCTCGAACCACAGAAAACCGCGACCTTGCCATTGGAATCTTCCGAGAAGCCGGCGCCATTATTACTTCCACGGAAATAGTCATTTTTCAGTGGGTGCGCCGCGCCAACAGCGACGATTTCAGGAAGATTCTTCCCATCGTGAAATAGGATTTTGACTGTTCGAGCAGGTCTGATTCTGAGGCATAAGTGGAACATCAAGATGAATCCGATAGGATCATGCGGACAATAAGAAGCATTGCCTTCTCTCTGTCGATCATCTCGCTCATCGTGTTTGTGGTTTTGAAGATGACAGGGGGTTAGCGCTTTCGCTGTTCTCAATCGAAACCGGTTAATCCAAAGAACGGGACTGTTGGTTGTGCCGTACCCACTTCACCAAGGCCCTACAGTCGTGAAAAGAATGCCGCGAACAGATTAGGAGGATACCAAGATGATGACAGATTTGGTGAGACGTAACCGAAGCTACCGGAGGTTTTCCCAGAAAGATGCGGTAACCATCCAAACACTGAGAGAGTTGATTGAGCTTGCACGATTGTCACCGTCCGGGGGGAATCTGCAGCCGCTAAAGTACGTCCTTTCCTGTGATTCTTTGACCAACGAGGTGATTTTCAAGCATCTTACCTGGGCAATCTATCTCAAAGACTGGCCGGGGCCGGGCGAGGGCGAGCGGCCGGCTGCTTACATCATCATCCTTGGCGACAAAACCATTGCCGGTTCCTTCGGCTATGACGCCGGCATCGCCACTCAGAGCATCCTGCTGGGAGCGGTCGAGAGAGGTCTGGGGGGATGCATCCTCGGTTCGGTGGCTCGCGAAAAACTTAAACTGGCACTAGACCTGCCTGAACACCTGGACCTCCTTCTGGTTTTGGCTCTCGGGAAACCAGTCGAGGAGGTGGTCATCGATCCCCTTGGACCTGACGGAAGGATTCAGTACTGGCGGGACGGCCAGGACGTTCACCATGTGCCCAAACGGGCCGCAGAAGAACTCATCTTTAAAGAGCTCATTTAGCCGAAAGAGAAATCGCTTCATAGGAGAACATCGCGTCTTCCGGCGTTTCTCATCTGGAGAGGTTGCTCCCGGAGGTGGCATCACGTTTGACCGCGACAAATCATGGGCATCTTTGAGGCACGAGAAAGTGAAGGGTTTTTTCACCTTGACACCACCCATGAAATTGGCTAGGTTTCGTCCGCTGATGCTGGGCGGCAACAATATCCAATATTTCCTTCCGTCGTGTCATGCCGGAACGAGTCGAGTACGGGCCGTTAGCTCAACTGGTAGAGCAGCTGACTCTTAATCAGGAGGTTGGAGGTTCGAGTCCTCTACGGCCCACCAATAAAATCAATGGGTTACGGGTTTAGGTCCGTGACCCATTTTCGTTACGCGCACATTACGCGCACAAGTGAGAAGTGGACGTCCAATCACCCTCTTCACTCTTTCATCAAATAAAAAGTATTCCTGAACCGCCTTTCTCCCAAGCGTGAATTCAATGACACGGGCCGTTAGGCAAGACCCACACTCAGGACGATTCACGAGGCTGGGCTGAACAATGCCTCTTCTCTTACGCTCGATCTTCACAAACCGGGAAGAGGCCACTTCAATTTCCTTGCCGAGCATGAATTGGCTGAGTCGCTCTGGCCAGATCCAGTTCTACCCTACTTCTAATAGTTCATCTTCTCCGGAACCACGCCCCTGACACCACCTCGCGGATTTGGAGTATCACCGTCTCTCTCGGGATCAGGTGAAAATGGGCGTGCATGATGTTCTGGCCAGCCGATTGGCCACAATTCATGCCGATGTTGAAGCCGGTAATGGTCGGGTCTTTGGATGGAAGATACTCTCGCATCGGAAAATTCACCATTCCTCAGAATCTCACTGCCTTTTTGCCGCCTCATCTATCGCCTTGGACCTCTCCTAGCCCAGTTGCTGGGCAGCGCGAGCTTTGTCGAGAGGCTTTTTACCATACTCCTTTATAGCTTCCACTGTCTGCTCGGTCCTGGACCTATCGCTGACTTTCGCCTGATCTGCCTCTTTTTTCCCGGAACAGCAGGGCAAAGCCAGACAGCATAGCGCGAACGGAATAATGAGGCAGAATCCCGCCTTTCTCATAATTGATCCCCTGGTTGGAGGAAGATCCCATACTAACATCAAACCCTTCACGGCAGAACGGTTCATCCCAACACTCGTGGAGAACATGCCACTTCCCATCCCCTCTGTGGCAGGGTCTTGCGTCCCGCACTGACTACTTGTAACAGTTCACCCCGATCTTAATCTCATCATGCCCTGGGATGCTCACATTGCCTGCGGTGGTGGCAACGATGGTCGTCTTCCCGCTTGACGACTTGCCAAACTCTTTGGTCAGGTCAATCGTGATTGTCAGCGTCTTGCCCTCGACCTTCATCTCTATATTCTTCATCACCTTTTTCCTTTCGGATTTTCGATGTTATGCGGTTTGATGCACCCGTATATTCGGCGTTACTGTCGGGCAAGATTAAGGCGTTGCTCGACCTACGCAGCTTTGTGAGGTTAATCTATGCGTGCCCGCAAACCCATTACCCCGGATACATAATTGATTGGAGCATGGTCGGCTAAATCCCGTACAAACACAGTACCGGGTAAAAAGGAATGGTGGACCAGATACCAAGCCTCTGCCTTCAGACGATCAGCATTGATTGAGTCCTCAGTGGGGGATTCCAGTAGCTGGCCGTTTCTGTCTATGTAACACAGTGAACCCACATGGACATAGCTGAACTCCTCAGGAGGAACCCGCGTGGCAAGATCGCAACAATCGACGAATCGGGTATGGCTTACGGTCTGCATGGCTTGTGCAAAGGATGCATCCCCGACACGGCATGAGCCAAAAGTATACAGATGAGAAGATGGCATCCGGCTGGCGGCTAATGAGGCAATTGCAGCCCCCAGGCTGTGTCCTGTAAGCAAGACGCGAGTCGACGGAACCATCGAATCCAGGCAGATTCTTACCTTTCCCAAAATGTCATTGTTCTCTAGAGCTTTGGCGAAGCCTTTGTGGACTTGTCCTAATGACCCGCCTGAATCATCAGCCCAAGGCGTAAGGGACTTGGAAAAAACTAAATTACCGTTTATGATGTTTTCGTACTGGCAAAAAGGAGGGTTTGCGTATGAAGACATCGACTATGGTTCGGAATGGAG
>JGI20214J51088_10002704_pt1 | contig 11745 bp, 11 predicted proteins | sample WetSurMetagenome_FD_51088 | JGI IMG/M metagenome (IMG submission 51088)
TCGAATCTTTGGAGAACTATCGAGAAGAAGTGTGCGCGGCAGTCACGAAATATCTCCAAGCCGCCTCGAACGAAGAATTGAATACTCCCCGAAAAATGATGACCTGGGGCAACAATGAGCGTATACTGGTTCCCTCCAGAGTGATTATGCGAACTCAAACACATCACTATCAGCATCAGGGACAGATTCTGGCTATGTGCCGACTCCTCGGCAAACCCGCTGAATTTCTTGATTTCCCGATTACCTGAAACCCTATGGGCGTAGCCGTCTTGTTTCAAGCCAAATGGCCTCGGCCGCCCCATCCAGTGGCGTCAACTCCCCGCAGTTGACGCCTTATTCCTTTGGTCGATTAATCGATTCGGCCCATACCGACAGTCCTGGGGATTTCTCCTTTTGATGCCATTGGGTACTTCAATTGAATTAGATTTNAAAAATCCTAACCTCTAAGGATGTCTCAGAACCCACGACTCACAACCCATAACTCACAACCCACAACTCAGAACTCACAAGCCAAAACTCGCTTTTTCAACCTTGCCAATATGCCCCATAAGTAATATATTCATTCCCTATTTGGGAAAGGAAAACGCGTGAAAAAGGTCTCTCTCGAGGGCAAAAGCTTAGTAGATGTCTTAAAGCAGAGTAGTTCCATATTCGGCGATAAGACTTTCATGAAAAGCTATGCCGATGGCAAGTTTGTCGATTTAACCTTCAGGCAGTTCGCCGATAACTCCGAGCGGATCGCCAAAGGGTTGGTGGCGTTAGGCATAAAAAAAGGCGACCGTGTCGCCGTACTCTCCGAAAACCGTCCCGAATGGGGTTATTCATACTTAGGGGTCTGCTCGGCAGGCGCTGTCAACGTGCCTCTCGATGCTCTTCTGAAGATAGCCTCCTGGAGCCACATAATCCGCTCCTCAGGCGCCAAGGCGTTGATAGTCTCCAGGAACTTCCTGCCTGAATTCGAAATGAATTCGAGCGATATCGGGGACCTGAAATATATCATCAGCATGGACCCGCTCGATAGCGGCTCTAAAATTATGTCGCTGGCCGACCTCATGAAAAGAGGGGACAGCAGGGGACTATCCCTGCCCTCAGTCAGCCCCTCGGATACCTCGGCGATACTCTATACATCCGGCACGACCGGTCAGGCTAAAGGCGTAGTCCTGACTCACTCCAATATCGTCTCCGATGTTGCAGGGGCTCTCCAGATTATCGATATCCAGGAGGATGATAATTTCCTCTCCGTACTCCCCATTCACCACACATTCGAATGCACCGGCGGCTTCCTGACCCCTATGGCATCGGGATGCTGTATTACTTACGCCCGCGGTCTGGCATCAAAACTGATTTTAGAGGATATCAAAAATAATAAAGCCACCATACTGCTCGGTGTGCCGCTCCTNTTCGAAAAGATGCANGCGGGGATTTTCAAGGCAATCTCCAAAAAACCGATGCTCACNCGCGCCATGTTCAAGACTACTTTCTCGATCTCCAAACTCCTCGCCGGCACCATTGTCGATGATCCCGGACGCACGATTTTCCGCAGCTTGCGCGAAAAAGCCGGGCTGGGCAGTCTCCGTCTCATGATCGCCGGCGGCGCTCCGATGCCACCTGAAGTTTCCAAGAGCTTTAATCTCCTTGGATTTCGCTTTATCCAGGGTTATGGCCTGACAGAATCTTCTCCCATACTGACCTTAAACCCACTTGATAAGTATAAAGAGGGGTCGATTGGCCCGGCGATTATCGGCGCCGAGATAAAAATTATCGAAAAGGATGCCCGCGGGATTGGCCAGATAATCGCCAAAGGCCCCATGATTATGAAGGGATACTTTAACAACCCGGAGGCAACTGCCGAAGTGCTAAAGGATGGTTGGCTCTACACCGGCGATTCCGGTTGGGTCGATGAGGATGGCTTTTACTATATCGCCGGCCGGGTGAAGAATGTCATCGTGACGCCCGCCGGNAAAAATGTCTATCCTGAGGAGATCGAATACGAACTCAATAAATCGCCTTTCATACTTGAATCTTTGGTTCTGGGAAGGCAGCTCGAGGGTACCCGCGGTGAGGAGATTGAGGCCATCGTCGTGCCCGATTATGAGTATATTAATAACCTCGGGACCGAAACTGGCAAGTCGTTTACCAGTGAGGAAATAGAGAAATCGATTAAATCAGAGGTTCATCAGCTGAGTTCTGGCTTGGCGGAGTTCAAAAAGGTTAAATATATTCAGATCCGCGAGGATGAATTCGAGAAAACATCGACTCGCAAAATCAAGCGATATCTTTTCAAAGGCAAATCAGAACCGTTGAACGACAAACCTGCTAAGGGGCGTACATGATTTACGGAATTATTTTGGCTGGTGGGCGGGGTGAAAGATTCTGGCCNTTATCCCGTTTGGAAAACCCCAAACAACTCCTCAAGCTGACATCCGATAAGACCATGATACACGAGACCATATCTCGTCTCGATGGTTTTATCCCCATGGAGAATATCCTGGTGGTGACTGCCCTAAATCTGAAAGACAAGATTCTGGCGGCGGTTCCGGGGCTTAAGGAGTCTAATCTATTGCTTGAACCTGAGGGACGTAATACCTGTTTAGCCATAGGCTTGGCGGCGGCTCATATTAAGCAAAGGGACCCCGATGCAGTCATGGTGATATTATCATCCGACCATATGATCAGCCCCACCGAGAAGTTGCAGGCATTGCTTCGCGCCGGCGCCGAACAGGCTCAGGATTCCGATTATCTCATAACTATTGGCGTAGTCCCAACCCGGGCTGAGACGGCCTATGGATATATAGAGCTTGGTGAAGAGCATAATAAGAAAAGCGGAATCGACTTCTTCCATGTCAAGCAGTTCAAGGAAAAGCCGAGTCCGACCAAGGCCCAGGAATACTACCTTGATCGTGGCCATCTCTGGAATTCGGGGATGTTCATCTGGCGCGCCGATGCCATCCTGGCTTCGATAGAAAGATTCGTACCGGCCATTCAGGATTGTATCAAAGGGTACGAAAACGAAATCGGAAAACCCGGTGAAACTAAAGCAAGAGAGAAACTTTATTGCGATAGCATCAGTATTTCAATTGATTTCGCGGTTCTGGAAAACGCTCCTAATGTGCTTACCATGAAAGGCGAGATCAAGTGGGATGATGTCGGCTCCTGGCTGGCTCTTGGACGGACCCGTCCGCATGACAGATATAATAATGTCACTATCGGCGATGTNATGATCGATGGCAGTTATGAAAACACGGTTGTGAACGATGATTCCGGCGTAATAGTGGCGCTGGGAGTGACCGATTTGGTGATTGTCAGGGCCGGCGAAATTGTGATGGTAGCTCATAAAACCCGCGTAGGCGAAATAAAGGACCTTTTGGCCAAAATTGCGGCTGACAAAGAACATGAAAAATATCTCTAAAGCCCTTATCGCGATTCTCTTTCTGCTGCTGGCGGCATCCTGCGGAAGTTCACTTGGCAAGGTTCGTCCCGATGGCCCTTTCGATAAAAGAACGGTCGGTGAAAATAAGTTCAATCCATTATCCGGCAGCGAGGATTTGGATATCCTCACGTTCAACGTTCCCCAGGCCCGTGAAAGTACAATCGACGGCGAAAATCCTGTTATCGAGGCTCGGAAACCGCAGGCTAAACAGGCGGGACAATATTTTTCGGTTCAAGTCTACGCTTCCAAATCCAATTCGGATGCCGAGCAATTCAAGAATTCAATTGTCGGGTTGTTCGAGGATGAAGTGCGGATAGATTATCAGGCGCCTTACTATAGAGTTTGCATCGGCAAAACTATTGGTTATGAAAATGGAGAGGAGCTATTGAAGAGGGTGAACGCCCAGGGCTTTCCGAAAGCCTGGCTGGTGCGTGTGAGGAAATAACCATATTCCGGAGATGAATTTGAATACCCCGAATGACATCAAACAATTCGCTTCCAACTTTAGGAAAGACTCGCTGGTTTTGTTTCCAACTGATACCATTGTCGGATTGGGATGCCGCTATGATTCGGTCGATGGTATTGCCAAAATTCGTAAATTAAAGGGGATCGTGGGTAAAAATCCCATGGCAATCCTGATTTCCGATCTATCCCAGCTCGATCTGCTCCAGGTTCGCCGCAGCAAACTTTCCAATACGATTATGCAAAAATTCTGGCCGGGAGGCTTGACAATAGTGCTTACTTCCGAAATAGCCTTACCATGCAGCGGCGAGGGTAACAGTATCGGCCTGCGCATGCCTGATTCCGAAACACTGAGAAAGATAATTAGTGCTGTCGGGGTGCCTCTGGCGGCTACCAGCGCTAATCTGCATAGCCAGCCGGCGCCGGCTCGGTTGCATGATGTCAGCGGCTATTTTACGAACGAGGTAGACCATGTTATCGAATTCGATATTAAACCAATGAGTCTTCCATCGACTGTGATTAGTATTGAAGCCGGCAACCTTAAGGTGATTAGAGAAGGCGCGGTCACAAAGGAAGAGTTGTACAGCGCCATAGGAGATAAATTTGAGCCTACAGACATTTAATGTCCTCATAGTCTGCACCGGTAATACCTGCCGTTCACCTATGGCAGAGGGGATACTTCGAACCCTTTTATCCGAGAGAGGTATAGAGAATATCAAAGTCAGTTCTGCAGGTGTAGGAGCGTTGGAGGGCATGCCGGCGACATCGTTTGCGATCGAGGCCGCCAAGCTTTGGGGTGTTGATATCTCCAGCCATATAGCCCGTCAGCTAAATACTCGTATCATCGATGATGCCGATTTGATTCTTGTAATGTCTCCCGAGCATTACGAAGCTATCAAACGTAAAATGCCGCAAGCCTTACCGAAAACCTATCTTTTCAAAGGTTTCCCGGAGCCGCTTTCTCCCAGGCAGGAAGGTGTCCATGATCCTATCGGCGGCAGCCTCGATGATTACAATCAGACATTTATGGAATTGGATGAGATATTAAGGCGAATCGAGGGCCGTATTATCCAACTTTATGAGTCTCGCGAGAAGAACCCCGGATGATTTCCATTAAAAAGATCGTTTTCATATTAATTCTGGGGTCGTGTTGCCTGTATTCTGGTGTATTGGCGGGCGAACCGGCCAATTCGCATTTATCCATGCCATCGCACCAGGCAACGCCGAAATCCGATAACAACCCGTCTCAAAGCTACATGGATGCATCCGCGGATTCATCGTGGTGGTATCGACTGCAGGAAAATAACGCCTTTGAAGTTGGCGAGAAGCTGGAATTTTCAGTCAAGTATGGCAAGATTAAGGCTGGAACTGCAGTCATGGAGATTCCCGAAATTGTTAGCCACGATGGTTATGACTGCTATCGAATCGTCTCCACCGCCTATTCCAATGATTTCGTCTCCGTCTTTTATAAGGTAAGAGACAGCGTCACCACTATGGTTGATGTTGCCGGGATATTCCCCCGCAAATTCGCCAAACACTTGCGCGAGGGAGGCTACAAAAGCGACCGCACCACCTTTTTTAATCAGAAAGATCATCTGGCGATAACGGGAAACGATACGATACCAACTTATTCATTCGTACAAGACGCGTTATCGAGCCTTTACTTTTTGCGAACTCAGGAAATTGTACCAGGGAAGGAAATTCTAATAGATAATCATACCGATAAGAAGAATTACCCCCTGAAAATTATTGTACATAAAAAGGAATCTATCGAGGTTCCGGCCGGGAAATTCAATTGTATCGTAGTTGAACCGGTTATGAGGGCCGAGGGGATATTCAAAGCCAAAGGCAGCATCAAAATCTGGCTGACCGATGACCGATATAAAATGCCGGTGATGATGAAAAGCGAGGTCTTCTTTCTGGGCTCGATCAGCGCCCAGCTCACCAGCTATTCACGCGCCAAAATGTCAGAGGCCCATGAGTAAATTCAAGAAAACAGATCTCTCGAAAGTCAGGACAATAAAGGTCTCCGAGCGCAAAACCAAAGCCGAGATTACCCGCTTTGGAAAACTATGCGATCCCGATACCTCCATATCGGATTTCATGCAGTCGCTGCCAGATTATCTCAAAGCCCGCGATCTGCTGCAGGTTGCCGAGGGTATCGCCAAAGCTCGATTGCAAAATAGCGCGCTAATCTGGATGATGGGCGCACATCCTATCAAGGTTGGGCTATCCGATATAATTGTTGATTTAGCTGAGAATAAGTTCATTTCGCATATCGCGCTTAATGGGGCTGGAGTTATTCACGATATCGAGATGGCGTTTTTCGGACGGACATCCGAGGAAGTTGCCGATGGCTTAGCCGATGGCAGTTTCGGCATGGTCGAAGAGACCCCCGCGTTGATATTTGAGGCCGCCAAACTGGCACTAAACTCTAATCTTGGTTTCGGCGAAGGTGTCGGCAAATTTATTTCGGATAAANCGCCTGAATACGCCGACCATTCTATTTTGTGCCAGATGTATAAGCTGGGGATTCCGGTGAGTGTGCATGTGGCGATAGGCACCGATACGATTTGTCAGCATCCNGGATTCGATGGCGCCGTNTTCGGTAAACTCTCTCACGATGATTTCCGCCTGCTGTGCGAATCCGTGATTACNCTCGGNGGNGGCGCGGTTATCAATATCGGTTCGGCTGTGATTTTGCCCGAGGTTTTTCTGAAAGCGCTGACTGTCTCGCGCAATATTCACAGCAAACCGCAAAATTTTACGGCGATCAATTTTGATATGATTCAGCATTACCGTCCCAATACAAATGTGGTGAATAGACCGACAGCTCAAAACGGCAGGGGATTCAGTTTCACTGGGCACCATGAAATCATGATTCCGCTTTTAGCTGTCGCCATTAAGGATAAATATAGAGAGCTTACAGGAAAGGTATAGCATGGCTAAGCTTGTTGAATGTGTTCCGAATTTTTCCGAAGGTCGTGATCCTCAAAGGCTGGCTACGATAGTAGCCGAAATCGAAACTGTCGAGGGAGTTCAGCTTCTCGATCAGGAAATGGATAAAGATCATAATCGCGCGGTAGTCACTTTTGTCGGCGAACCGGAGAAGGTGCTCGAGGCCGCTTTCCGGGCGGTCGCCAGGGCTACCGAGTTAATCGATATGGAAAAGCATCAGGGCGAACATCCCCGCATGGGCGCCACTGATGTTGTCCCGTTTATCCCGATATCGGATGTCTCAATCGAAGAGTGCATCGATCTCGCCAAGAGGCTCGGCAAGCGCATGGCCGATGAGCTGGGTATTCCAGTTTATCTATATGAAGCCGCGGCTACCCGTCCCAGCCGCGAGAATTTGGCCGATGTCCGCAGAGGCGAGTACGAAGGCATAAAAGCCAGCATTGGCACCGATCCCGACCGCAAACCCGATTTCGGGCCATCGAAGACTCACCCGACAGCAGGGGCAACTGCCGTAGGTGTCAGGCCTTATTTGGTAGCTTTCAATGTATATCTCGGGACAACCAATCTCAAGATCGCCAAGAATATTGCCAAAGCCATCAGATTCGGCGATGGCGGCTTGCGTTATGTGAAGGCTCTGGGATTCGAAATCAAAGAGCGCCAGCAGGTGCAGGTCTCGATGAATTTGGTCAATTTCGAGAAAACTCCCATATTCCGCGCCTATGAGATGATTAAATCCGAGGCGCGCCGCTATGGTGTGCCATTGGTATCATCCGAGATTATCGGCCTGACCCCCTTGCAGGCGTTGGTCGATGTCGCCGATTTCTACCTCGGTCTCGAGAATTTTAAGACGGCGCAGATTCTGGAATACAAGCTTAAGTCATCGGAGCTTGCCGCCAAACAGGGGATGAAGGGATTTCTCGATTCGGTGGCCGCTAATACACCAACACCCGGCGGCGGATCGGTCTCGGCGTTGGCAGGCTCGCTCGCGGGTGCATTAGGCGCTATGGTATGCGGCCTGACAGTCGGCAAGAAAAAATATCTCGAGGTATCAGATGAGTTGAAAGAGATCATGAAGAAAGTCGATGCTATGCGCAACGAGCTCACCTTCATGATCGAAAAGGACGCCCAGGGATTTGAGCAGGTCCTTGCAGCCCGCCGCATGCCGAAATATACCGATTTCGAAATCAGTCAACGCGACGCCAAGATTCAGGATGCCACGCTCCTGGCATCGCAAATACCGTTGGAAGTGATGGAGAAGACAGTCGCCGTGATGGAATTTTTACCGACTATCGCTGAAAAAGGCAATGTGAATTCCATTTCCGATGTGGGAGTCGCAAACCTTATGGCTCTATCGGCAGTTAAAGGAGCTATGATGAATGTCAGAATCAATCTACCCGGCCTGGAAGATGAAGCCAAACGTAATGAGCTGAAAACTCGTTCGGAAAAGACTCTGGCTCGGGCTAAAGAACTATTCGATAAAACGGAGAAAATCGTAGAACTGAAGCTTACATGAAAAAAGAATATATCGATCTTCACATGCACACTAACGCCTCTGACGGTCTCTTTTCGCCGGCGGAGGTACTGGATAACGCCATGCGTCTGGGGTTGTCTGCTATTGCCATCACCGACCACGATACTGTCGATGGCTACACTGTCGCCGAGACATTAGCCGCCGGATCTGATATCGAGGTTTATCCCGGAGTTGAATTATCATGCTATTACAAAGGCTCCGACGTTCATGTTCTGGGATATCTGTTCGATTATAAGAACCCCCAGTTTGTGAAAAAAATCGAGGGTTTTCGCAAGGAGCGTTACGAACGGGGAGAGGCGATGGTAGCCAAGCTCAATGAGCTGGGTATCAACCTCTCGATGGAGACTGTCAAATCAATAGCCGGGAATAGCGCGGTAGGCCGTCCCCATTTAGCCGATGCGCTGCTTCGTGAGGAGTTCGTACAAACCTATGATGAAGCCTTTGCCAGGTATCTCGGCTACCATGCGCCTGCCTATGTCCCCAAGCCGGTTCTCACTCCCGAGCAGGGGATAGAGATAATTCATCTCGTGCGTGGCGTAGCGGTCCTGGCGCATCCGGGAACCCTGAAACATGATGAATATATTCCAGATTTAGTCGATATGGGTCTCGATGGTGTCGAGGCTTATCATTCGTTGCACGACAAAGGCACAGTCCAGCGTTATAAAAATTACGCAAAAAAATATGGCATCATTTATACAGGCGGTTCCGATTGTCATGGCCCCCGTAAGGGAAAAGTCCTGATGGGTACACAGAAGGTTCCATATAGTTGTCTGATCGAATTGAAACGAGTCAAGGAGGCGAAGTGATTCGCGAGATTAGCTCCGCGTTGATTCTTACATTATTATTATCGGGAATTGCTATCTCATCCGAACCGGGCGCCGAAGCTATTGAATTTCTAAAAACTCAGGCTGCTATAATCAAAGGCGATATTCCGTCGTCGAAAATTCAAAACGATACGCCGCCGCCTAAATGCGGCACCCCGATATTTCTGGCTGCTCATACGCTGGCGCAAAGAACCGGTGATAAGATCCTCGAGGCATTACAGGCCCGTCCCTCTCCCGATACCTTGCCATACAGTTTTGCCAGCGAAAACTTTATCGTGCATTACGCCTTAACAGGTCATCATGCTCCCTATCAAGTTACGATCGACAACGATCCCGCCGACGGTGTCCCCGATTATGTGAATCGGGTTTCGGAAATTTTCGAACATGTGTGGCAAGTAGAAATAGATTCCCTGGGGTATACGCCTCCTCCGTCAGATCAGGGGAACGGCGGCGATGACCGCTATGATATCTATCTCGAAAATCTCGGATTTGGTTATTTCGGTTTTACCAATCCGGAAGAAACCGTGCAGGTTTACCGGGCTTACAGCTTTATCGAACTCGAAAATGATTTTCAGGAATCACCGACTTATCGCAATCATCCAGTCGATGCCGTGAAGGTAACAGCCGCCCATGAGTTTTTTCACGCTGTCCAATTTGGCTATGATGCTTACGAATTCGATTACGATGACCCTGACATTCCCACCACATATAAACCTTGGTGGCTGGAGGCCTCATCTACCTGGATGGAGGACGTTGTTTATGATGACATAAACGACTATCGGGGCTATTTGCATTATTTTTATAAGTACATGTGGATGGGCATGACAACCTTTTCCTATGGCGGCGATGTCAGAGCCTTCCGGCCTTATGGCTGTTGTGTCTGGCCGATTTTTATGACAGAGAAATATAACGATATCGGTATCATGCGGGAGATTTGGGAAGATTGCGGCGCTACNCGTGGGTATAATACTCTGACAGCGACCGATGCTGCCCTAAGGGAACGCGGCAGTAGTCTCGGCGAGGCTTTTCAGGAGTTCTCGATCTGGAATTTCCACACCGGCGAATTCGCGGATCCATCGAGATTCTACTCCGAGGGTGATAATTTCCCCGAACCAGAGACGACCCTGTTTATCGATGATCTTCAGAGTCACAGCCAGATAACCAACCCCGATACTATTAAATTTCCTGAACAATATGCAACCAACTATATCGTCATAGAACCAAGTTCTCAGTTGGATGGCGGAGTACAGGTTGAATTCGATGGTCAAACATTCAGCGGTCAAAATTGGCGAGGGGCGCTTCTGGGATATGAAAATCTCGCCAGCGAATGGCACGATATGGGACTGGAGCCATCGTCAGGCGATGGCGCCGATTCCTGGCCCGGCTGGAATTTTTACCAGAGCATAGTCTTGATCCCGACCGTAACAGGTCTGAATTCCACACCTAATCGCTTTTCATATAATGCTATTATGAGTTTCGATCCCGGGCTAACCGGCGGCGACTCACTTCTGTTCTATGTCTCCGACCCCTGGCCATCGCCGTTTTTGCTGTCAGCGGCAGAACCGGCCAGGATACAATATGCCCTCGATAAACGATACCCTCAGAATAATGTGGTATTGAGCATATACGATGTCTCAGGTTCTCTTGTTCGCGAGTTAAAAGCCCTTTACACAGGTCCCGGAAAACATACCAATGGCCTCGAATGGGATGGCAAAAATGAGTCGGGCGAAAAAGTAGCCTCTGGCGTATATATTTATTTGTTGAGCACCGGAGAGAAATCGGATACCGGGAAAATCGCCGTAGTAAACGATACTAAATGAGATGGCTACCGAAGTTGAACCGAGGAATCGGCTTGTCACGTTAGCGAGGGTGGCCGTTTTCGCCGCCCTGGCCTACGGTGTCAACGCCCCTTTTCTAATAATACCCAATATTGAAACGTTTTCTTTAGCTCTGTTTCTATCGGGCGTCTTTTTGGGGATTGCCAGCGGTATGGCGGTTGCCATTATCGCGGGAATCATTTTTGTCTTCTTCAATCCTAACGGTCCCCAAACCATTATCCCTGCCGGGCTGGCCCAGTTAGCAGGTTTCTTAATGTTCGGCCTGTTTGGCGGCGTACTAAGGCGGTTTATTCTCGATAATTATAAAATCAGCAGAGCCGCCGTTATCCTTGTGATTGCCGGAGCAGTCTTAACCATCTGGTATGATCTCTCGACCAATGTTGTATTTGCGCTGCTCTTCGGTCCCTTCTGGCAATCGCTAATCGCCGGAATGGGATTCGGAATTATACATTTCATCAGCAATGTCTTGATTTTTGGGCTTTCATCTCTCATTATCGGAAAGATTTGGAAACGAATAGAATACTTAATGCCGCCGTTGGCTGGCTGATAACCGTACTAATCTGCGCCACAATTCAGGCGCAGGAAATATCACTGGATACGCTGGGACAAAAATCCGCGCCGCCGGTTGATAGTTCGACCGTTATCCCCGTATCTCGGGATACTATCAACACCATAGTTCCTGATTCACTGGTTTGGGGACAT
>JGI20214J51088_10002705_pt1 | contig 11744 bp, 1 predicted proteins | sample WetSurMetagenome_FD_51088 | JGI IMG/M metagenome (IMG submission 51088)
AAAAAAATATTAAAAAATAAGACTCTTTTTCGCACCGGCACATCTAAAAAAATATTACTTTGCCTTCTTATAACAAATACGGGCTTCCTCGTGCTTACCGATCGTTTCAAGAATACTGCCGATATCATTCCATACTTCCTTACGACCCGGATCGATCTCGAGTGCACGTTTAAAGGTAGTCAGGGCTTCCTGGTACTTCCCGAGCTCTTTTAACGCCTGTCCCTTATAGATCCATGCATCCACAAAATCGGGCTGGATCGTTATCATCATGCTGAATGCATCGACTGCTTCACGATACTGTTTGAGCGCAATATATGCAGTGCCTTTGGTAAAGTATGCAATAGAGAACGCGGGATCAATTGTTATTGCCCGATCATAGGATTCGATTGCCGCCTCGCTCTGTAGCTGGGCAGCAAGTGCCATGCCGTGACGCGTCCAGCCGACAGCATTCTCCGGGTCGAGGTCAAGGCTGTTTTCATAGGCAGCCTGTGCTTCCTTATGCTTTCCAAGATCGAAGAGTACGTTTCCTTTGCCAATCCATGCCTCTGCAAGATTGCTGTCTTCTTCCAGTGCTTTATCAAAGGTATCTAGTGCGTCCCGGGACATACCGAGTTCAGCAAGAGAAACGGCTTTAGAGGCAAGTGCCTCGGCGCTGTGATTGAGTTCAAGGGCCCGGTCATAGGACGGTATTGCCTCCCGGTGCTGGTCCAGTGCGGCAAAAGCCCTGCCGCGGTAGTGATGAACATCGGCAGTTCCGGGGGTGTTTTCAAGTGCATGGTCAAATGCCGTGATCGCGGCATCAAAATTACCCATCTCAAAATATGCCCTGCCTTTCCAGAAGAACGCCTCGTTGCACGAGGGATTTATCTCCAGTGCCCGGTCAAATGCAGCAATTGCATCGTTCTGGTTCCCAAGCGCAAGGAGGGCCCTGCCTTTTTCATAGATTGCCTGGACATACCCGGCATTTATGGTGAGCACCCGCTCAAACGATGTAATCGCATCTTTATTTTTGCCGGTATGTTTAAGGGCCCTGCCCCGCTCGTAAAGGGCATCCGGATATTCCGGATTTATGCGAAGTGCTGCGTCAAATGCATTGACCGCATCATCATATTCCTCGAGCTTTGCCAGTGCAATTCCTTTGTAGTGGTACGCCTCTGCGTAATGGTCATGGAATACCAGTGCCTGGTCAAATGCTATGATCGCCTCGTCAAAGCGTTCACGCTGGATAAATGCGATCCCCTGGTAATAGAACACTTCCGGATATTCAGGCTGGAGTGCAAGCGCAACATCAAATTCGTGGAGTGCCTCATCGAGCCGGTTCAGGTAAATTAATGCAATGCCCCGCTGGAGGTGGGGTAACGCGTAGGTGGCATTCAAAGAAATTGCACGGTCATAGCAATCCAGCGCCCGGTCATAGCTGCCCAGGTGTCCTCTGCAATGCCTTTATAGAGCCATGCATCAGCGTACTCGTCACTCTCAAGGAGAGCCCGGTCAAGGACACTGATAGCTTCGTGATACATGGAAATGCTCATGAGTGCACGTCCTTTCTGGTAGAATGCCTGGGAGCATTTTGGTTGCTGGACCAGTGCTGCTTCGAAGTTTCTGATGGCTTCCTGGTACCTTCCAAGACGGGACAGGGAAACCCCCAGGTAATAGCTAGCCCGGGCATCTTTTGCATCGATACTGATTGCCTTGTTATAACAACTGATGGCATCTGTGTCCCGCCCCAGTGATGAAAGGGCAATTCCCTTGCCCGTCCATGCAAATGATGCCGTGGGCCGGAGACGCAATGCCTGGTCAAAGGATGAAATCGCCTGCTCGTAGCGCGTGAGCCGGGTGAGTGCTACTCCCTTATGATACAGTGCTTCGATATATTTTGGCTGGGTCATGAGCGCATTATCATAGCAGACTACTGCTTCGTTATTCATTCCCATCTCAAAGAGCGACCGCCCCTTGTAATAGAATGCCGTTACAAAACCCGGGCGTATCTCCAGAGCCTTGCTGAAGGCTTCGATTGCATCTTCATACCCGGCCAGGGCAAAAAGTGCGGTNCCTTTCAGGAACCAGGCATCTGCATTGGTGGGGTCTATCCCGAGTGTTTTTACTGATGCCTCAATTGCATCATTATACCTGCCGAGATCAGCCAGTGCTTTACCCCGGTGAAGCCATAATTCAACGGAAACAGGAGTAATTTTCAAAGCACGGTCAAACGCTTCAATGGCATCCAGTTTCCTTCCAATTGCATCGAGGGACAATCCTTTGTTGTAGTATGCGTCCACATTACCGGCATTCAGGTCAATATTTTTATTGAATGCAATAATGGCGTCTTCCTGTCGCCCGAGGTTTGCAAGTGCCAGTCCTTTATGGAAATACACCTCTGCATAATTCTTCTCAAGACCGAGTGCCTTGTCAAAAGCTCTCACGGCTTCACGGTACATTCCAAGGGATGCCTGGGCTTTGCCTTTGTCATACCAGGCATCTGCAAACAAGGGTTCGATCTCGAGTGCCTGGTCAAATTCTTTAACCGCTTCTTCGTACCTCCCTTCTCGTCCCAGTGCAATTCCTTTGTAGTGAAGCGCCGGTGTATGGGAAGGATCGATCTCAAGTGCCCGGTTGTACATGGCAATGGCATCGTCTGTCTGTCCAAGACTGTCAAACGATCGTGCTTTGTTAAAGCATGCATCAAAATAATCCGGTTTTTGCACAAGAGCGTTATCGAATGCCGCTATCGCATCCTTGTGCCGGTTGAGTTTTGCATAGACTACTCCCAGGTCATACCACGCCTGTATATTATCAGGGGTCAGGACCAGCAGGTGTGCCAATGCTTCAGCTGCAGCATCATTTCTGCCAATCGCTGCAAATGCTGCTGCATAATAATAGAGGGCATTCGTGTTGTCAGGCTCAACATCAAGCACTTTTTTCAGTATTTCGATCGCATCTTCAAATTTACCGATGTGGAACAGGGCAATACCTTTTTCATGCAGTGCCCGAGTATCTTCCGGTACCAGGTCCAGTACCCGGTCAAAAGAACTGATTGCATCATCGAATTTCTCAAGGATGGCAAAAGCCCTGCCCCGCTCTAAAAATGCCCCGGAATGTTGTGGCCGGATAGCAATACTCGAGTCAAACGAGGCAATGGCTTCTTTTGCACGATCAAGGTTGATGAGCACCACACCTTTCTCAAACAGGATATCCGGATTGGTTGGATCCAGGACAAGGCTTGAATCATAAGCCTGTTCCGCCTCTTCATACCTGTCAAGGTTGCTCAGCGATAACCCCTGGAAATAGAATGGTTCGTACCTTCCGGGGAGCAACGAGGCGGCACGCCCGAAGATCTCCTGGGCTTCCTCGTATCTTTTCAGGCTGAGAAGGGCCCGCCCCTTTTCGTAGAGGACCTCACCATTACTGATGTTTTCTGAAAGTGCATTATCAAAATTGGTAATTGCCCGTTCATACTGCAAAAGCCTCCCGAGTGCACATCCGAGCGAAAAGAGCAGGGAGCTATTATGCGGATCGTACTGTTTTGCTCTCTCAAACGACTCTACTGCATCTGCGTCCTTACCAAGTTTTTCATAGGCAATGCCTTTGTGGAGCCATGCTTCTGCAAGCTCGGGAACACGGTACACGGTCTCGTCAAATGCCGCAATTGCTTCTTCATACCTCCCGAGATTTTCAAGAGCACGACCTTTGTTAAAGTAACCGTCAGCAAAATCGGGATCAAGGGCAAGGGATCGGGTAAATGCGGATTCAGCCTCTTCATACCTGTTGAGTTTTGCATACGCGAGTCCCAGTTCAAAATGCCCGCTCCTGTCTTTGTCATTCAGGGTTATGGCCTGTGAGAATGCAGTGATGGCTTCGTCATAGCGTTTCAGGTTTGAGAGCGTTAATCCTTTGTCGAAATGTGCAGCATAGGAATTCTTGTCAAGTGCAATTGCCCGGTCAAATGCCGTTATTGCTTCTTCAAATCGTTTGAGACAGGATAATACAAAGCCCTGGTTAAACCATGTCTCGTACCTTCCGTTATCGAGGTTCAGCGCTGCATCGAATGCCAACCGGGCATCTTCAAAACGGTTGAGGTTTTTTAAAGAGAGCCCCTTATTGAAATATGCTGCAGGAGAGGAAGGCTCCACCGCAATTGCACGGTCATATGCAATGATTGCATCCTGATCTTTTCCAAGCCGACAAAGAGCCAGTCCTTTTTCAAGGAATGCGATGGCAAACTTCGGGTCGAGAGTTGTAGCCTGCTCAAAAGCACTGACTGCTTCTGCATCTTTCCCGAGTTTGGTGAGAGCCACACCTTTGTCGTAATACGCGTTTGCGTATTTCGGGTTGATCGCAAGCACCCGGTNATATGACGTGACTGCTTCTTCATACCGTCCCAGTTCCAGGAGGGCAATTGCATGGTCGTACCAGCCATATGCCGAAGCGGGTTTGAGTTCAAGGGCCCGGGTAAGGGCATCAAGGGCAGGTTCATACTGGTTGAGAGAGAGCAGCATGCTCCCTTTCCGTAACCATGCTGATGCACATAATGAATCGTCAGCTATTACCCGTTCAAAACAGGTGATAGCAGCCGTGGGGTTACCAAGCTCGGAGTAGGTCTTTCCTTTCCGGTACCAGGCCGTGATGTTTGCAGGTTCGAGAGCAATTGCCCGTTCAAATGCAGCAAGAGCATCGGTGAACCGGGCCAGTTCAAACAGTACGCTTGCCTCAAGAAGCGAAGCGTCGGCATGAGTATTTTCAAGGCTCAGCGCAGATTCCAGTGCAGGAAGGGCCTCATCATATCGTTTCAGGGAGGTCAGGACAAGGCCTTTGTTGAACCACCCTTCATAACTTCCCGGATTAAGGCTGAGCGCTGCACTGAATGCCAGCAGTGCTTCTTCATACCGTTTTATCGTCCTGAGTACCAGGCCTTTCTGTAAATATGCCGGTGAAAAGGTTGAATCAATGGCCGCTGCACGGTCAAATGCAGCGATCGCTTCTGTATTTTTACCGAGCCTGCCGAGTGCAAGGCCCTTGTCATAGAAAGCAATGACAAACTTCGGGTCAAGCGTTGTTGCCTGTTCAAATGCATCGACGGCATCCCGCTCTTTTCCGAGTTTGGTGAGAGCCACACCTTTGTCGTAATACGCGTTTGCGTATTTCGGGTTGATCGCAAGCACCCGGTCATATGACGTGACTGCTTCTTCATACCGTCCCAGTTCCAGGAGGACAATTGCATGGTCGTACCACCCGTATGCCGAAGTGGGTTTGAGTTCAAGGGCCCGGGTAAGGGCATCAAGGGCAGATTCATACTGGCTGAGAGAGAGCAGCATACTCCCTTTCCGTAACCATGCTGATGCACATAATGGATCGTCTTCAATTACCCGTTCAAAACAGGTAATAGCATCCGTGGGGTTACCAAGCTCGGAGTAGGTCTTTCCTTTCCAGTACCAGGCAGTGGTATTTGCGGGTTCTAAAGAAATCGCCTGTTCAAATGCAGCAAGAGCATCGGTGAACCGTGCCAGTTCAAAAAGCACGCTTCCTTCAAGAAGCCAGGTGTCGGCATGAGTATTTTCAATATTCAGCGAGGACTCTAAGGCAACAAGCGCATCTTCGAAGCGGTGAAGTTTTACCAGTGCCAGTGCCCGCTGGTACAGGACGGTTATGTTTTGCGGGGTCAGTTCCAGCATCCTGTCAAAAGCCTGCAGGGCTTTTTCATATTTCTTGAGAGAGGAATACGAGAGACCTGACTGGAACAGGGCATCGATAAAGTCAGGGTTATGAGCAAGGGCCTGATTGAATGAACGGATTGCCTTTTCATATTTGCCCATCTCGTTTAACACGAGTCCTTTATGGTAATGTGCAAGAGCATAGTCCGGTACATATTCTAGTGCATAATCAAACGCTTTTAAGGACTCGGGATACATGCCGATGCGGAAAAGGGACAGGCCTTTGTTAAACGCAGCGTCAGCATGGGCAGGATTGAGCGCCAGTGCCTGGTCATAAGAACTTATTGCGTCCTTGTCATTGCCAAGGACAGAGAGGGCCAGNCCACGACCGAATGCCGCATGACCTTCGCGGGGATTCAGGGTCAGGGTTTTATCAAACGCAGTGACCGCCGTATCGAATTTTTCAAGCCTGAACAGTGTTTCTCCTTTTGCTAACCATGTGTCAGCATTGTCTGGCATGAGTTCGAGTGAACGATCGAGAGAAGCAAGTGCTTCACTGTCGCGCCCGGCTGCCATAAGAGCGAGCCCATGGTGATAATGGAGTGCCGGACTTGCTGTGCCGAGGCTGAGTGCCAAAGAAAAGGATGCCACTGCCTCTTCGTATCGTCCGAGGTGTGCAAGCGCCCGTCCTTTTTTGAAAGCAGCATCCTGCATACCGGGGTTGATCCCGAGAGCACGATCATAAGAAAGGATCGCTTCTTCAACCTGGTCAAGGCTGCACAGTACTCCAGCGCGGGTATACCACGCTGCTGCACAGGAAGGGTCGAGAAGGAGTGCCCGGTCAAATGCATCCAGCGCATCGTCATGGAGTGACCGTTGTGCATACGCCGTTCCCAGGTAATACAGGCCAACAGCATTCTTGTCATCAAGGGACAGCAGTTTTTCAATGCTCGAGATCGCTTCTTCAAATCGGTTGAGACGCAGGAGGGCTTTGCCGCGATAGAACAGGCTGAAGGGGTCCTGTGGTTTTCGTTTTTGTGCCTTTTTAAACGACTCGACTGCTTCTTTAAACCTGTCCAGCCGGTAGAGGCAATACCCTTTGCAGGCCAGGATCTCGGGATTTGCCGACTCATTTTCAAGTGCCCGGTCCAGTGCGATAACCGCATCTTCATACCGGGCCAGTTTTGCAAGGGCAACTCCTCTTCCCCGGTGTGCCCTTGCATTTTCCGCATCAAGGGCAAGGGTGGCATCGAACTCGGTGATTGCATCTTCATGTAGGTTGATCCTTAAGAGAGTCTCTCCCTTTGCCAGATGCAGGATGGCATCATTGGTATCAATTTCCAGTGCACGATCAAACGATGCTATGGCATCTTCATATCGTTCCAGTTCAACCAGTACCAGTCCTTTTTCTGCATGAACCCGGGGGCTGGAATAACCGATTTCAATGCACCGGTTAAATGCTTCAAGAGCGGCTTCCTGTTTTTTTAAGACAGAAAGTGTGAGTCCTTTCTCAAAAAGAATCTCTCCATTACCGGGAGCGAGGTCAAGAAATGCATTGAATGCTTCGAGCGCCGGTTCATATTTTTTTATGCTGATGTATGCCCTTCCCATGCCGCTCCATGCCTCGATCCGCGAGGGATTGAGGGTAAGAGACTGACGGAATGCATCGATGGCATGAGAAAACGTGTGCATACGAACGAGGGTAACGCCTTTGTAATACCAAGCCGCTTCGCACCCGGGTTGCAGGACATTAATCCGGGTATAGGCAGTAATTGCCTCATCATTCAATCCCTGGTTGTCAAACGCACGTGCCTGGCCATAGAGTGCCGGCAGGTCATCGGGATTTACGGCAAGAACGTGGCCGAATGCATCAGCTGCTTCATGGTAGATACCAAGCGTGGCAAGGGCCCTGCCTTTCTGGAGATAGGCATCGGTAAAGTCAGGAACATGGCGGGTTGCCTGTTCAAATGCCTGTGCAGCCTCCTGGAATTTCTTACTTTTTTCCAGTGCAATTCCCTTATAATAAAATGCTTCCCCGAATTCCGGATCGAGAGAGAGAGCCTGATCCAATGCACTTACTGCAGCATCATAGTCATTGAGGCTGATATGAGCCCTGCCCTTGTAAAACCAGGCATGGGCGTTCTTTTCATCAATTTCCAGTGACACCGTATATGCAAGGACTGCTTCGTCAAAGTGCCCTACTTCAAAAAGACAAAATCCCCTGATAAGATGTGCATTGGCAATTTTTGGTGATACTTCAATCGTTCGGGAGAGTGCAGTGATCGCATCGTTGAATTCACCCAGTTCGGCAAGGGAGAGCCCGTTATGGTACAAAGCATCGGTAAAGCGGGGATCGATCTCCAGTGCTTTTGTAAATGCCTGTACTGCATCCTTATGGTGCCCTAAAGCGGCAAGGGATAATCCCCGCTGGTAATGGATTTTTGCCTTCAGGGGATCGATTTTGGCGGCACTTTCAAACGCAGCAATAGCTTCTTCATGGTTATCGCGGTGTGCAAGCGCTATCCCCTTCTCGTAGAGCACTTCAGCATCATCAGGAGTAATCTCCAGCGCGATGTTGTATGCCATTACTGCTTCATCATACATTTCAACGCTGGCAAGTGCCCTCCCCTTATGGAAGAATGCGGGTGCATAACTCGGTTGTATGTCCAGTAAGCGATCAAATGCAGCAACTGCTTCCAGATACCTGCCAAGGTNTGCCAGGACAAGCCCTTTTTCAAAATATGCCTGGGTATTGTTCTTATCGAGTTCAAGGGCCCGGTCAAAGGCGCTGACTGCCGCGGTATACTGTTCGAGATCAGCAAGGGTTTTTCCTTTCTGGTAGAATGCCTCGATGAAATCGACCCTGAGCTCAAGAGCTTTGTCACAGGCTGCAAGTGATTCTTCATATTGCCCGAGATCATGGAGTGCGATGGCTTTTTTCAGTGCAGCGTCTGCCAACCCCGGGTCAAGTTCCAGTGCATGGTCAAACGATTCCAAAGAANCCTGGTAAATGCCAAGAGAATATTGTGCAAGTCCTTTCTGGAAAAATGCCGGGGCAAATGCCGGTTTTTGGCTGATTACACGATCAAACGTGGTTACTGCATCGGTATATTTACCAAGTTTTGCCTGAGCCACACCGCGGTAATAATGGGCATCTGCCANCNGGGGATCAATTTCCAGGGCATTATCAAATTCAACAATTGCCTCTTCTGAGCGGGACAATTCCAGCAGGGCGATACCTTTATGGAAATGTGCATCAGCAAAATGGGAATTGCCCTCAATTGCACGGTCATACGCCTCAATCGCATCTGATGCATTTCCAAGGTCAAAAAGAGCGCGGCCTTTCTGGTAATATGCAGGATAATTTCTTGGATTATCTGCAATTATTTTATTAAATTCTTTAACCGCTTCCTTGAATTTTCCTAAAATATACAGGGCAGTGCCTTTTTTTATCCGTGCTTCTGCATATTTTGGTTTTAACTGGAGGGTCTTTTCAAACGCAAAGATTGCCTCATTGTGCCGGTTCAGGCCCACATATGAAATGCCCTTATGGTAAAACGCAAGTGCATTGTCCGGATCATAGATAAGTGCCTTATCAAACGACTCCAGTGCCTCTTCATACCTCCCGAGTTTGGAAAGTGCAATTCCCCGGTTATAATGTCCCTGTGCATTACCTGGATCCTTTACCAGGTTCTTATCGAACGCTTCGATTGCTTCCTGGTATTTTTCCAGCTTTTGCAGGGCAAAACCCTTGTAGTAATACACTTCGGTAAACGAGGGTTCAATCTCCAGTGCCCGGTCAAAAGCGGCAATTGCATCAAGGTATTTTCCGCCGTGGATTAACGATCTTCCCTTGTTATAATATGCAGGTGCAAATGACGGCAGGATTTCAATAGTCTTTTCAAAAGCAGTGATTGCATGGCGATGATCTCCCTGAAGGGCCAGTGACAGTCCTTTATGATAGTGTGCAGCACCATTGCGGGGGTCAATTTCAAGAAGTATCTCAAAGGTATGGATTGATTCATCAATGCGGTTGACTTTTTCCAGGGCAAGTCCTTTGTAATTGAATGCTTCAATGCATCTCTGGTTAAGGGCGATTGCATTGTCAAAAGAATCAATCGCATCCTGGTATCTCCCGAGGTCAAAGAGAGATTTTCCGTTTCTGACCCATCCTTCCGCCTGGTCGGGATCGATTTTTAAGGATTTGGTGTAGGCTGATATTGCATCCTCGGTTCTCCCGAGTCCATAGAGGGCATCGCCTTTTCTCATCCAGATGTCGCGGAGGGCAGGATTGATATCGAGTGCCCGGGTGTAAGCAACTACCGAATCCTGGATCCTGCCAAGGTCGTAGAGTGCATTACCTTTTTTGACCCATCCGTCGGCAAAGTTTGCATTGATCTCGAGTGCTTTTGCATAGGCAAGGATAGCATCCTGTTTTTTGTTTAGGGCAAACTGGGCATCGCCTTTTTGCATCCAGATATCGATAAGGGTGGGATTTAAGGAGAGGATCTTTTCATCGGTTTCAATGGCCTCGGCATAACGACCGGTCATGATTAAGGATTTTGCACGATAAATAAGGCCTTCTATCAGCGAGGGATTTGTGGCAAGGCTCTTGTCCAGTAAGGGGATTGCTTCCTCGTACCGGGATAATTCTGCATGAGCGATACCGAGGTACATGTAACTTTCAGTAAGAGACGGGTCCAAGCCCACTGCTTTTTCAAACGCAGTAATAGTTTCGTCATACTGTTTGAGGTGCAGATAGGAAAGTCCGACATAATAATAATTTGACGCATCAGATGCGTCAAGTGCAATCGCGCTTGAAAAAGCCTTTACAGCGTCCTTGTAGCGTTCCCGCGAGAAGAGTGCTACTCCTTTGAAATGATGCGCTGAAATATTTTTCGGGTCCAGTAAAAGGGCCTTATCAAATGCCTTTATTGCGTCGTTGTAGCGTTCCCGTCCGGCAAACGCGACGCCAAGGAAGTAAAAGCCGAGGGCATTTTCCGGTTCTATCGCCAGGGACTTTTCAAATACCCTGATGGCTTCATCATACCGTTCGCGCTGGGTGAGCGCTATCCCTTTCTGGTAGAGAATCTTTGGATCTTTTGGGGTCAGTTCAAGGGCCTGGTCAAAGGAGACAACTGCTTCTAAGGGTTTCCCGAGATGCACCAGCGCATTTCCCCGCTCAAAAAATGCACGGGGGCAACGGCGGTTGATCTCAAGGGTCTTGTCAAATGCCCGGACGGATTCTTCATACCGTTCCAGCGCTATCAGTCCAATGCCAAGGTAGCACCAGCCCCATCCGTCCCGTGGATGTTCTTTCACTACGCGGTCAAGAACGGCTACTGCTTCTTCGTAATGGAAAAGTCTGATATGCCCAATACTCTTTCGTACCGCTGCCTCGGCTGATCCTGGCTTGAGGACAAGAGCCCGGTCATAAGCGGTTATTGCTTCTTCATGAAGTCCGAGATGTGAGAGAGTGATCCCTTTCTGCAGCCATGATTTGACATTTTCCGGGTCCACTTCGAGTGCTTTTTCAAAGCAAGTGAGTGCTGCCTTGTAGCGTAAAAGACCTGACAGCGCGATACCTTTTCCATAATATGCCTCTGCATGGTGCGGGGAAATTTCAATGATGTGATCAAAGGAGTCGATAGCCTCCTTGAACTTTTTTTGTTCCAGCAGGGTNNTACCGCGACGATAGAGGGCGGGTATACAGGATGGATCGGTTTCAATTGCCTGGTCAAATGCAGTTATCGCTTCGTTGTACCGCTCCTGCAGGAGGAGCGTCAATCCTTTATGGTACAGTGCCCCGGTAAAATCCGGGTTTGTTTCAAGAGCACTGTCATACGCCCTGAGTGCATCTTCATACTGGCGAAGGATGCCAAGTGCGACTCCCTTCCGGTAGAGCGTTCTTGCATCACCGGGAGCCAGTTCAAGGGCCTGGTCATACGATGAGATCGCATCTTTATGCATGCCAAGGCTGGCAAGAGACATTCCCCTGCCGTAGAATGCAGGGGCACACCGTGGGTTAATTGCAATTGTTTTATCGAATGCCAGGATCGCCTTTTCGTGCTGGCCGAGGTCAGCTAACGCAACACC
>JGI20214J51088_10002706_pt1 | contig 11743 bp, 12 predicted proteins | sample WetSurMetagenome_FD_51088 | JGI IMG/M metagenome (IMG submission 51088)
ATGCTCGAACTGAAGTTGCCGCCGCCCAGCCCGCACAACAGCGCGAGCACCAACATCGTCGGATAGCCGGTTGTGTTGTCCTGGACCGCGAAGCCGATGCCGACGGCCGGGATCAGCAGCGACGCGGTCGACAGTGCCGTCCAGCGCCTGCCGCCGAACAGCGGCACCATGAAGCTGTAGAAGATGCGCAGCGTCGCGCCGCTGAGCGCCGGCGCGGCGGCGAGCCAGAACAGCTGGTTCGTCGAATACTTGAATCCCAGCGACGGCAGGCTCACCGCGACCACGCTCCAGACTTGCCAGATCGCGAACGCGAGAAACAGCGCCGGCACCGAGATCCACAGGTTGAGCTTGGCGACGGCCTCGCCCTCGCGTTCCCAGAAGGCCTTGTCGTCGGGGGTCCAGATGGCGAGCGTGCGGGAGGGCCGCGCGCCCGAGGTCGAGGCATTCATGAAATTCTCCGAAGGGGTGACGGTTGTCAGCGGCCGAAGCTGCGCGAAAGGGGCGAGGGCGGCGCCTTCGCCCCCATGAGCTCGGTGCGGCGCACCTCGGTCCAGTACATCCAGATGAGCGAGACCCAGACCACGCCGTACATCAGCATGAAGGCGCTCGAGCGAATGCCAGTCAGATCCATCAGCACGCCGAACAGGATCGGAAGCACGAACCCGCCGAGCCCGCCGGCGAGCCCGACGATGCCGCTGATCGTGCCGATGTTGTGTGGGTACTCGTCACTGATGTACTTGAAGGTGCTGGCCTTGCCGAACGCGAACGCGATGCCGAGCACGAACATCAGCGCGGTGAAGCCCCAGACGTTCAGACCGAGGTGGAAGCTGCGCGGGCCGCCGACCGTCAGCACCGTGAAGTCGGTCTGCGGGTAGCTGAGCAGGAACAGGCAGACCCAGCTGACCCACATCACCCACCAGGTGACGCTGTGCGCACCGAAGCGGTCGGACAACACGCCGCCGACCGCGCGCAGCACGCCGCCGGGGAGCGAGAAGCAGGCCGCCAGCAGCGCCGCAACGCGGATGTCCAGCCCGTACTCGCCCACGTAGTACTGCACCATCCACAGGCTCAGCGCGACGTAGCCGCCGAAGACGATGCTGTAGTACTGACAGTACTTGACGACGTTCGGATCCTTCAGCGCCTTGAGCTGATCACTGAACTTCGTCTGGCGCGAGACGAGGTGGGCCGGATCGCTGGCGCTGAAGAGCCAGAACAGCACGACGGTGCCGGCCATGATCGCGGCGTAGACCTGCGGCACCATCGTCCAGCCGAAGGCGACCACCAGCGCCGGCGCGACGAACTTGTTCACCGCCGCGCCCGAATTGCCCGCGCCGTAGACGCCCATCGCCATGCCCTGGCGGTGCTTCGGGAACCAGCGCGCGACGTAGGGCGTGCCGACCGAGAACGAGCCGCCCGCCAGACCGACGAACAGGCCGATCACGATGAAGTGCCAGTACGCGGTGGCATAGGCCATGAGCCAGATCGCCGGCACCGTGGCGGCCATCAACACCGCCATCACGATGCGGCCGCCGTACTTGTCGGTCCAGATGCCGAGCGGCACGCGCACCAGCGAGCCCGTGAGCACCGGCGTCGCGGTGAGCAGGCCAAACTCGGTCGCGTTCAAGCCGAGCGACTTCCTGATCGGTATGCCGATCACGGCGAACATCATCCAGACCATGAAGCACACGGTGAACGCCAGCGTGCTGACGATGAGCACGCTCCAGGCCTCGCGGCGACGGGTCGAATCGGGGCTGGGCATGGTTCGTACCTGGTTGTCCTCGACCGGGACTGTGCGTGCCAAGCACCGCGCTGAACATCCGCCGGTGGTCGGCCGCGATCACGGCAGTCGGACGATGGCGCCACAGCGCACCATCGTTCCGAAGAACTACCCGGTGCGAGGGCTTGACGTCCGTCAATACGTGGGCCGTGTCGGCAGCCTGGGAATTCCCAGCGCCCCAAGGACGGCCACGGCCGGAGGCCCGCCCAGGGGCGGACCGGGCAAAGTGTCAAAGTCGCATTTGCTCGAGAGNTGCGCGCGCNCTCATTCAGNCCGCGATCGATCGACCCGGAGCGAAGGGCCGCTCGGAGCGGTCGTTGGTGACGTGCGGTTCGGCCGCNGCNTTGGTCGGAGCACTTCCAGCGGGGGACCAGCCGCAGCGCCGGCGATGCAGCNCCTGAGGTCAGCGGCGACGACAGGGAGAATGGTCCACGGCACTTCGCACAGCCGGTCCTTCCGCGCCGCACGCCGCCCGGCTGCCGGGAAACCATCCACCGTGGACCGGTCTCCTATCCCGCAAGTGCTGCGCCGCATTTCGGACTTCATCGCTTTGGGACCGCAAAATGGCCAAAATGGCCAATCTCCCTCCTGAGGAACCCACCATGCGCGTGAGTGCCACCGAAGCCAAGAACCGTTTTGGCAGCCTTTGCGCCCTGGCCAAGCGCGAACCGGTGTTCGTGGAGAAGGCAGGTCAGGTCGACACCGTGATCCTCTCGGCCGAGCACTATCAGGCCCTGCAGGCCAATCACGACAAGGCCAGCCGCGCCGCGCGCAAGAAGGCGTTCGAAGCCGAGTTTGGTGACTGGATTGCCGCCCAGAACGCCCGCCTCGAAACGCACGGCATTCCTGGCGCCGACCTGCGCCCTTGGTGATNGGCNGATGGCCCAGTACGACGTCTTCGCCAACCCAAGCATCAGCGCGGCCGACGGTATCCCCTNCGTTGTCGTGATCCAGAGCGACCTGCTCGATGCCCTGGCCACCCGGCTGACCATGCCGCTGGCTATGCTCGACGTTGCGACCAAGGTGCCGACCGCGCTGTGCCCGGTCATCGTTGTCAAGGGCCAGCGTCTGCACGCGCTGGCGCACTATGCCGNGCCTTTGCCTGCCAAGCTCTTGAAGCGACCCGTGGACAACGTGGCTGTGCAGGCTAGCGCGCTCGTGTCAGCAATGGGCGCGGTGTTGTCGGGCGTCTAGTGCGGATCCGGACGGCGGCTTTGCGGCATCGAGGTCGGGATAGCGGCTGTCTTCTCCGGGTCGCGGGGCGACACAGAGTCTTGCTCGACGATCGCGCGCGAATGGGTATCAGGCAGCGACGACTGTCCCGCTCACCGCGCCCAGGCCGATGCGCACCGCGCCCGGCGCCTCGCACCAGGCCTTGAGCGTGACGGTGTCGCCGTCTTCGAGGAAGGCGCGCTGCTCGCCGTCGGCCAACGTCAGCGGCTCGCGCCCGCCGCGCGTGAGCTCGAGCAGGCAGCCGCCCTGCCCCGGCTGCGCGCCGGACAGCGTGCCCGTGCCGAGCAGGTCGCCGGTGTTCAGGTTGCAGCCATTGCTCGTATGGTGGGCGAGCAGCTGCGCCGGCGTCCAGTAGGCATCGAGCGCACTCGAGTGCGACAGCCGCACGGCCGCCAGCCCCTGCTGGCGCATGCGCGCTGTCTGCAGCCAGGCCTCGAGCGTGATCTCGATCGCGCCGTGGGCGCGGTTGAAGTCCGAGTCGAGGTAGGGCAGCGGCTCGGGGTCGCCCGCCGGCCGCACGAGCGGGCGGCGGAACGGCGCCAGCGCCTCGAAACTAACGACCCAGGGCGAGACCGAGGTCGCGAAGCTCTTCGCAAGAAATGGCCCGAGCGGCTGCGATTCCCAGGCCTGCAGGTCGCGCGCCGACCAGTCGTTGAGCAGCGTGATGCCGAACAGCCGCTCCTCGGCCTGCGCCATCGTGACCGGTGTGCCGAGCGGGTTGCCAATGCCGATCCAGAGCCCGAGCTCGAGCTCGTAGTCCAGGCGCCGGCTCGGGCCGAACAGGGGCACCTCGGCCGACGTCTTGACCTGGCCGTGCGGGCGCTTCACGCCGCCGCCTGCGGCGATCACCGACGACGCGCGGCCGTGGTAGCCGATCGGCACCCAGCGGTAGTTCGGCAGCAACGGGTTCTCGGGCCGGAACAGCGCCCCGGCCGCGCGCGCGTGGTGGATGCCGGCGAAGAAATCGGTGTAGTCCCCGATGCGGCACGGCAGCGCCATCTCGGCCTGGCTCTGCGGCAGCAGGCACAGTTCGAGGAACGGCCCCTGGTCGCTGCCCTCGGCGAGCGCGGCCGAGAGCCCCGCACGCAGCGCCTTCCAGGCCGGCCGGCCAAGCGCCATGAAGGCCGCCAGATCGCCTGCGGCGAGCACTTCGAGCAGCGGGTGGATCTCGTCGGCCCAGGGGCATTGCGCGGCGGCGAGCTTGAGGTCGAGCACCTGGTCGCCGATCGCCACGCCCACGCGCAGCGGCTCGTCCGCGCCGCGACGCCGGAAGCGGCCGAGCGCCAGGTTCTGCACCGGAAAGTCGGCGCCGGGCAGGTTCGCCGAAGCGACCCAGCTGCGCAGCGCGGGGTCGTGGGTGCGGTCAGTGAGCGTCATGGTCAATTCAGGGTTTGAACCGGTCCGCGAGCCCGGCCCAGCAGTCCGCATAGGCGCCGTCGAGCGCACCACCTTGCAGCGCCCAGGCCGTGGGCTTGAAGCGCCAGCGGCTCTCGAACATGAAGGCCAGCGTGTCGCACAACTTGTGCGGCGCGAGTGCGGCTTGGCTGGCGCGGTCGAAGGCGTCGGTGTCGGGGCCGTGAGGGACCATGCCGTCGTGCAGGCTCATGCCACCGGGGCGGAAGCCCTCGGGCTTGGCGTCGTACTGGCCGTAGACCAGGCCCATGAACTCGCTCATCAGGTTGCGGTGGTACCAGGGCGGACGAAACGTGTCCTCGGCAACGAGCCAACGCGGCGGGAAGATCACGAAGTCGCAATTCGCCGTGCCCGGGGTGTCGCTCGGGCTCGTCAGCACGGTGAAGATCGACGGGTCCGGGTGGTCGAAGCTGATCGAGCCGATGGTCATGAAATGCTTCGTGTCGTACTTGAACGGCGCGAGGTTGCCATGCCAGGCGACAACGTTGAACGGCGAGTGTCGCTGCCTCGCGCGCCACAACGCGCCGCCGAATTTCTTGACCATCTCGCACGCGCCACTGTCTTGCTCGAACGCCGCCACCGGCGCCAGAAAGTCGCGCGCGCTCGCGAGTCCGTTCGAGCCGATCGGCCCGAGCTCGGGGAGCCGGAACGGCGCACCGTAGTTTTCGCAGACGTAGGCGCGCGACGGACCGCTCACCTCGACGCGGAAGGCCAGACCGCGCGGCAGCAGGGCGATCTCGCCCGGCGCGACGTCGAGCACGCCGAGCTCGGTGACGATGACGAGCGCGCCCTGCTGCGGGACGATCAGCATCTCGCCGTCGGCGTCGACGAAGGCGCGCTCCATTGAACGGTTCATCAGCGCCAGGTGCACGCCGACCCCGGTCTGCGCGTCGGCGTCGCCATTGACGACCACGCTGCGCAGGCCGTCGACGAAGTCCAGCGCCTCGCCCTCGGGCACCGGCACCGGATGCCAGCGCAGCGGGTCTGGCGGCGCCGTGACGCCGCCGGCGGCGCCGCTGAGCAGCAGCGGCTGCGCGTAGGGCTCATACGGCCCGACGACCACCGAAGGCTGACGTCGGTAGAGCCAGCTGCGCCGGTTCTCAGCGCGGGGGGCGGTGAAGGCGCTGCCCGAGACCAGCTCCGCATACAACCCGTGCGCGACGCGCTGCGGACTGTTGCGCCCCTGTGGCAGCGCGCCCGCGACCGACTCGCTCGCGAACTGGTTGCCGAAGCCCGATTGATAGGCGCGCTCGCGGCGATTCATGGCGTGGCGTCCTTCAGCGTGTTGGCGCGCGCGAGCGCGAGCGCCTCGCGCAGCAGTTCGCGCTCGCCGACCTGGTTTGCCAGAATCAGCACCAGCTTGGCCAGCAGCAGGTCGGCCTGCTCGTCCGACAGGTCACGCTGGCTCTCGATCAGCTCCTCGTAGAAACCGTCGGGGTCGGGGATGTTGGGTTCGCGGTTCAACGGCATGGCGGGCCTCGTCAGGCGTGCAGGCAGCGGCGCAGCGCGGCCTCGATCTTGCCCGAGTCGAACGCACGCCAGCGCGCCGCGACGTGCTGGTCGGGGCGGATCAAGTAGACGGTGCCAGGCCGGCCGTCGTAGCGCTGGGCGAGCAGGCCTTGCGCGTCGACGATGTCGCGGCCGACCTCCAGCACGCGCGCGGCGACGCCGCCACCGGCCCCCGGCGCAGCCACCAGCTCCGCCGGCGCCGGGCCGAAGCTCAGCAGCGTGAAGCCGGCGCCGAGCCGCTCGAGCAGCCAGCCCGGGCGGCCGTCGATCTGCACTGGCGCGTCGGCACAGTTCGTCCCCGGCGCCATGCGGCTGGCAAACACAGATTCGTCGGGGGTATTGAGCGAAGACTGCAGGTAGGGTGTCGGCGTCGACAGTCGCCCGCTGTTGACGAGCGGGCGCGCAAAGGGCTCGGTCTCGGCGAGCGCGAGCACGGCGTTGCGCAGGCGCAGGCTGGTTCGACTCTTTGGCGTAATGAAGTCGGTTGAGCGCGTCGACGCGCGCAGGTTGTCGTCGGCGGCGAACGCGCGCTCCTCGTCATAGCTGTCGATCAGCGCCTCGGGTGCGCGCCCCTCTAGCACGAGTTGAAGCTTCCAGCCAAGGTTGTCGATGTCCTGCACACCGGTGTTCGCGCCGCGCGCGCCGAAGGGCGAGACCTGGTGCGCCGCGTCGCCGGCGAAAAGCACGCGGCCATAGCGGAAGCGATCGATGCGCCGGCACGCGAACTGGTAGACGGAGACCCACTCGAGCTCGAACTTCGCGTTCGGCCCCAGCATCGCCTGGATCCGCGGCAGCACCTTCTCGGGCTTCTTCTCTTCCTCGGGGTCGGCGTTCCAGCCGAGCTGAAAGTCGATGCGCCAGACCTTGTCGGCCTGCTTGTGCAGCAACACGGACTGGCCGCGGTGGAACGGCGGATCGAACCAGAACCAGCGCTCGGTCGGGAAGTCGGCCTGCATCACGACATCGGCGATCAGGAAGCGGTCCTGGAAGAACTGCCCGGTGAAGCCGGCACCGACCATGCGCCGCACGTCGCTGTTCGCGCCGTCGCAGGCGAGCACCCACTGCGCCTCAGTGCGGAAAACACCGTCCGGAGTCTCGATCGTGAGCAGCGCGTGGTCACTGTGCTGCTCGAGCGCGGTCAGCCGGTGCTTCCAGCGCAGGTCCACGCGCGGGTCGCGCTCGCAGGCGGCGACCAAGTTCTCCTCGAGGTGGTACTGCTGCAGGTTGATCATCGCCGGCATCTCGTGGCCCGGCTCGGGCAGCAGGTCGAAGCGGTAGACCAGGTCCTGGTCGAAGAAGACGCGGCCGACCTGCCAGCTCACGCCGCGCTCGACCATCGGTGCGGCGACGCCGAGGCGGTCCCAGATCTCGAGCGGGCGCTTCGCGTAGCAGACCGCGCGTGAGCCGATGCTGACGGTGTCGTTGTCGTCGAGAAGCACGCAGGCGATGCCGCGCGCCGCGCAATCCAGCGCCGCGGTCAGCCCGATCGGCCCGGCGCCGACGATCACGACCGGGTGGCGCTGCGGCTGGCCCCGTCGCTGCTCGTCGGAGCGCCGGTAGTCGTAGCGGGGATAGGTGTAGGTCTTCTGCATCGCGGGTTGCCCGGTCGGCCAGGAGATCGCTCCGGCGTCGCTCAGGCGGCGCCGAGTTCCTTCTCGTGCATCCATGCCGCGTGCCGGGGCGCGCGCCGGGTGCGGCTCCATTCGTCGAGCATCGCCCACTTGACCTCGTCGAGGCGGCGGCTCATCTCGGGCGTCGCGGTGTCGGCGGCGAGTTCGACGCGGTGGCCGTTGGGGTCGAAGAAGTAGATCGACTTGAAGATCGTGTGGTCNGTGACACCGACGACCGCGATGCCCGCGGATTCGAGCCGCGCCTTCNTCGCCTCGAGCTCGGCGACGCTGCCGACCTTCAGCGCCAGATGCTGCACCCAGTCCGGCGTGTTCGGGTCGCGCCCCATCTCGGGCGCGTTCGGCAGCTCGAAGAAGGCCAGGATGTTGCCGCCGCCGGCGTCGAGGAAGACATGCATGTAGGGGTCCGGCGCATGCGTCGACGGCACTTGGTCCTCGGCGATCGCGAGCACGAACTCCATGCCCAGGTGCTCGCGGTACCACTCGACGGTCTGCTTGGCGTCGCGGCATCGGTAGGCGACGTGGTGGATGCGTTCGACGGCCATTTCCATCCTTTCTGCAAGTCGGGGAGACGGCACGCGGCCGTCGCCAATCGAGCTTCCCGCCACGGATCCGGCTTCGCCGGTCCGTCGGCGGATGATCCCTCGGGGGATAGCGAGCGCAAGCGAACTCGGAGGTCGTCAGCTCTCGAGGACTTTCCACATCTCGACGTCGCGCTCGGCGGTCCAGACGCGCGGGTCGCGGTACGCGGTGGCCTCATCGAAGGCGCGCGTCACGTCGAAGGGCATGCAGTGGTCGAAGATCACCCAGTGGCCATACTTGGGCCGCACCGCGGCCATGGTCTCGCGGTAGACCGTCTTCAGGTCTCGCCCCGCCGCCGCGCCGGACTTCACCGCAGCGAAGACATCGGCGATGAAGCTGCGCGTGCCGGCCAGACCGGCGGCGACCTGAGCCTCGTTCTGCAGCGCGGCGCCGCGGCCGGGCACCAGCTTGGCCGGCTTGAGCGCGGCCAAGTTGTCCAGCGTCTGCGGCCAGTCGCTGAAATAGGCATCGCCGGCATAGGGCGTGGCGTCGAACTCCACCAAGTCGCCGCTGAACAAGATGCGCTCGGCCGGCAGCCAGACGACGGTGTCGCCCTTGGTGTGGCCGCGGCCGAGCTGCAGCAGTTGCACCTCGAGCTTGCCCAGCCACAGCGTCATCTTGCCGCTGAAGGCGAGCGTAGGCCAGGTCAGCCCCGGCGGCACGCTCTCGACATTGCGGAACAAGCGTGGGAAGCGCCCGATCTCGCTCGCCTTGTCCTGCTCGCCGCGCTCCTTGATCAGGTCGAGGGTGTCCTCGCTCGCGATCACGTGCTCGGCCCCGTACGCCGCCGCGCCGAGCACGCGCACCGCGTGGTAATGACTCAGCACGACGTACTTGATCGGCTTGTCGGTGACCTCACGGATGCGGCGGATCACGTCCTCGGCCATCACCGGCGTGGCCTGGGTGTCGATGACCATCACCGCGTCGTCGCCGACCACGATGCCGGTGTTCGGGTCGCCCTCGGCGGTATAGGCGTAGGCGTGGTCGGACAGCTTCGTGAAGCTGACCTTCTTTTCCTGCAGATCGGCCTGGCTGGCAAAGGCTTTGGCGGTCATGGCGGAGGCTCGGGTGAAGACAAGGCTTGATCTTAGTGCAGTCGTTTGTTAATGTCTAATGAGTTCGTTTTAGTGAAAACACCATCGCATGAGCCAGCAGCGCGGGATCCAGAGCGTCGAGGTCGGTGGCCGGCTGCTGCTGGCGCTCGCCGACGAGGGCCGGCCGATGGCGCTGAAGGACCTCGCGCTGGCCGCCGGCATGAGCCCGGCCAAGGCTCACCCCTATCTGGTGAGCTTCGGCAAGCTCGGCCTGATCGTGCAGGACGTTGCCAGCGGCCATTACGGCCTGGGTCCGCTCGCGATGCAGCTCGGCCTGATCAGCCTGCAGCAGTTCGACCCGGTGCGGCTGGCGACGGCACGCCTGCCCGGGCTCGCGCAGNAGATCGGGCAGACGGTCGCGATCGCGGTCTGGGGCAACCGCGGCGCGACCATCGTGCGCATCGAGCAGGCNCCGTCGGCCGTGCACGTGAACATGCGCCACGGCACCGTGATGAGCCTGCGCGGTACCGCATCCGGTCGGCTCTTCGCCGCCCACCTGGCGCGCGACGCGGTGCTCGCCGCGAGCCCCGAGGCGCGCTTCGACGCGGCCTTCGTGCGCGAGCTCGCTGCGGTGCGCCGGCTCGGCCTGGCGCACACCGTGGACGCGGCCGTGCCCGGCGTGAGCGCGCTCGCCGCGCCAGTGTTTGACGGCAGCGGCGCCATCGTGCTGAGCCTGACCGCGATCGGCGCGACCGCGGCATTCGACGTTGGCGCCAGCGGCGCACCGGCGCTTGCGCTGCGGCGCTGCGCCGCCGAGCTGTCGACCCAGCTCGGCGCCCGCGCCGCGGCCTGAGGGTCCGGCCGGGCGCAGCGCTGCACGGCCGCGCCGCGGCAGAAGTTCACACCCGTAGCCCAGCGTGCCGCGCACGCTTCGCTTAGCCTCTTGCGACATTGCCTTCCCAGCCCTCGTCCATGTCCGCCACCGTCCGCAGCGCGCTTCACCTCGGCCTGGCCACCGTGGTCGGCCTGGCCGCGGCCGTGACTGCTCACGCCGCCAGCGGCAAGTTGCTGCTCACCGGCGGCGTGAGCAGCATCGACGGCGCGGCCGGTGGTGGCCTCACACCCTGGGCCGTGACCGGCAGCTACGCAACCCGCGGCCAGGTCGGCGCCACCGCCTTCGCGACCACGGTGAGGACGCAGGACTATTCGCTCCTCGGCAGCGGCGTCGCGCTAGCCTGGAACGACCGAGTCGAGGTCTCGCTCGCGCACCAGGACTTCGACACCCGCGACAACCTGGCGCCGCTCGGCCTGGCCGGGCTGCACCTGAAGCAGGACATCGTCGGTCTCAAGCTGCGCGTCGCCGGCGACGCAGTGCTCGACAGCGACCGGCTGATGCCGCAGATCGCCGTCGGCCTGTTGTACAAGCGCCTCAACGCCGGAGCGCTCGGGCCGACGCTGTTCGGCCCGCTCGGCGCCGGCGCCCAGGGTACCGACCTCTACGTCAGCGCGACCAAGCTCTTCCTCGCCCAGGGCCTTCTCGTCAACGCCACGCTGCGGCTGACGAAGGCGAACCAGGACGGCCTGCTCGGCTTCGGCGGCGCGCAGGGTGACGGCACGAAGCTGGAACCCGAGATCTCGCTCGCCTATCTCGTAAGCCGTCATCTCGCGCTCGGCGTCGAGGCGCGCGCCAAGCCCGCAAACCTGAACCGCAGCGTGCTCGGCAACGGCGCACTCGCCGAGGACGGTTGGACCGACGCCTTCGTCGCCTGGGCGCCGAGCAAGCACGTGTCGCTGACCCTGGCCTATGTCGACCTGGGCCGCATCGCGCCTGCCGTACAGCCAAGACGCCAGCACGGCGCCTACCTGTCGGCGCAACTCGCGTACTGACGTCCTCACGAAGCGCCTTCGGCGCCTCCTTCGGGGGGCCTGAGCAACGCAGGGGCATGCCGGATCCGCGGCGTGCGCTCCGATGCGCGGATCGATGTGACATCGCGGCACGGCGCCGGGGCCCTGCACCTCGAACCAGCGACACGTTGCGGGCGAGCCCAAGGAGCGCCAGAATCTCTCCATGTCGCTGCTCCACGTGCTCGCTGCATCGCTGCTCGCGGCAGCCAGCGCTGGCGCGGCCGAGCCGCGCAGCAACTTCTTCGGCGACCCGTTCATCGCGGTCACCCATGGCCTGCCGGGCTGCCCGGTGCCCGCCGGGCCGCTGCTGACGCACGCGCAGGCGATCGCGGAATCGCACGGCCGCTCGCAGCGCGGCGTGAGTTGCTACCTCGACGGGCGCTGCCGGCTCTCGAACAGCTATCTGTACGACAAGGAGATCATCCCGCGCGTCGCAATCACGCTGCAGGCCGACGGCCGCTACGCCGACACCAGCGTCTGGGCGCTGGGCCAACGGCGTGTCGTCTGGCTCATGGGCTGCGTGGCCAACGCCGCACAGGCGCGCGAGATCGTGACGCGAGTCCGGCGCATCGACGACGTCGAAGGAGTGATCAACGAGCTTTCGCTCGGCGCGAGTGCCGCGCCGAGCTACGAGACTGCCGCGTCCGCCGCGGCGCACTGAT
>JGI20214J51088_10002708_pt1 | contig 11740 bp, 6 predicted proteins | sample WetSurMetagenome_FD_51088 | JGI IMG/M metagenome (IMG submission 51088)
TCATCCCAGATCAGCAGTTCAATCAATAACTATCTTCTTGAGAAGGAGATCGGCGGCGCAACAGAAATCCTTACGGGCGGAGTTTCAAAACGGACGTACCTTACTTTAACTGGCAGCACCGCTGCTCAGTTCAGGTGGGATGATATTCCCCTGGCCAAAGCAGCCGGTCGCATTATTCATCTCAACGACGTCGCCAGAGTAAAACTAACGGAGCAGCAACCTCAGAGCTATTACAGGATAAATGGTCTTAATACGGTAAACCTCACCGTAAGTGCAGGAAAGAATGTAAATAATATCAAAGTTGCCGATGCTGTAAAGGCAGAAATTGAAAAGATCAAAAAAGAACTTCCTCCCGGGTACAGCATCAGGACTTCTCTCGACAATACCACCTTCATTAAGGAGGAGATATCGAAGAACATTTACCGGGCAATTCTTTCGGTCATCCTGCTTCTGTTATTTGTCCTGCTTATAAGCCGTGAGTTCCGATACCTGCTTATTATTACTATAAGCCTTATAGCAAATATCTTCATTGCTTTCATCTTTTATTATCTCTTTAAACTTGAGATGCACCTTTATTCCCTGGCAGGAATAACAGTCTCATTCGGGATCATCATAAACAATACAATTGTGATGACCGACCATATAAGGTATCACAAGAACAGGAAGGTTGGCATATCGCTTCTCGCAGCAACACTCACCACAATCGGGGCACTTGTCGTAATCTTCTTCCTCGATGAAGCCTCAAAAGTAACCCTGTCCGATTTTGCTGCAGTTGTAATTATTAACCTTTCTGTCTCACTTGCAGTTGCGCTTTTCTTCATCCCCTCACTTCTTGAAAAGATAAGGCTCATTCCAAAATTCAATGCACTGGTAGTCAGGAGAAAAAGAAAGGTTGTGCGGTTCTCAAAGATCTATCTTAAAGGCATCAATTTCATAATCAGATACAGGACTGCATTCATAATTGTTGCCATTCTGATCTTCGGCTTGCCGGTCTTCTATCTTCCCGATTCGCTTCCCAAAGAACGGAGATATGATGTTAAAGATTCTGAGCTGACAAAGTTCCAGACAATCTATAATAAGACCCTTGGAAATACAAAATATGTCCAGGATATAAAGCCCATAATAAACAAGGCACTTGGAGGGACTTTCAGACTCTTTAGTGAAAAAGTCAAAAACAACAGTTTCTATTATTATGGCAGTTCCGATGAGGTACAGAGGACAAGACTTACAGTAAATATCGGACTAAGTGAAGAGGGACTCACAATCGGAGATCTTAACACAACCTGCATAGGGCTGGAGAACATGCTGGCAGCTTACAGCGAGATCGATATGTTTACAACAAGTATTTACGGTCCGGAAGATGCCACAATCAGCATCAGTTTTAAACCAGAGCATGATTTTTCAATCTTCCCCTTTATTCTGAAGGTCAGGATTGAAGATTACATGAACGGTATAGGCAGCTATCATGCCACCGTATATGGTGTAGGGAAAGCATTCAGCAACCAGGTCTACAGCGACTATATCCGTGCAACATATTCTGTGATAATGAAGGGTTACAATTATGATGAACTATATGCTTATTCGAATGCGTTGAAAGAGAGGCTGATTGCCAGCGGAAAAGGGAGGATAAAAGAGGTTTTTCTCCTGGGGGCTTCTCAAAATGGATACATGATGGGAGGAACTAAGAAATCATACAGAAACCGCCTTGAGATGGATAAGTATTACCTTACCGAAAGCAGCTCGGATGTGGCATTTGCATATAATGAGGCCCGTCGGTTTTCGAGAGGAGCATCACCGTTTCAGACAGTTTATGTCAACGGATTTATGGCTCCTGTCTCGGTAAAGTCGCTTCAGTCGGATGAGTATGACTACTGGAGCTTCCTGAATGCGCCGCTCAAAACACATTCCGGATTATCTGTCAAGATGAAAGATTTCTCCACAGTAACAAGAGAAGTAACAGATAACACAATTAGCCGCGAGGACCAGCAGTACGTGATCACAGTAGGTTATGATTTTATAGGCAATTATGAACTCGGAAGGATTATCCTCGACAGGAATATAGATGAAACAGCTTCAATGCTTCCTCTTGGCTATACTGCACAGGAAGGATCATATAATTATTCCTGGAACCGGAAATTTGCCAATTACTGGCTTATCTTTCTTGTGATCCTTATTATATATTTCATCTGTGCCATCCTGCTTGAATCATTCAAACAGCCATTAACTGTTATCAGCCTAATTCCATTCTCATTTATAGGAGTCTTTCTTACATTTCAGCTTTTCAGGATCACCCCTGATGAAGGAGTCTTTGCAGCACTTATCCTATTGTGTGGTATCGTTGTAAACGCAACCCTTTACATCTTAAACGATTTCAACAGCATACGAAGAAGAAAACCCGCCCTTCCGGAAAGACAGGCATATATAAAGGCATTCAACGGCAAGATCATCCCGATCTTTCTTACAAAGCTCTCTACAATTATAGGCCTCATCCCGTTTCTTCTTACTGGGAAAGACGAAAGATTTTGGTTTGCGCTGGCGGCGGGGACGATCGGGGGGCTGGTGTTTAGTTTGATTGGGTTGTTTGTTTATCAGCCGATCATGTTAAGAAAAAGATAAAAGATAACCTGCCTGCCGGCAGGCAGGAAGGAAAAAGATAAAAGTCTAAAAGTAAAATATGGTTAAATTTCTAATTACCAGACCGGTAGCAGTAATAATGACCTTTCTCGCCCTGATTATGCTCGGGATAGTGGCTTCCGGAAGATTGCCGGTTTCCCTGATGCCCGATATAGACATTCCGGAGATAACCGTGGCGGTATCACGAGCTGACGTGAGTGCAAGAGAGCTTGAGAACACTGTTGTTAGTGTACTTCGGAGGAACCTACTGCAGGTGCCCGGGCTGGATGATATTGAATCGGAATCGCGGAACGGGAGCGCCCTGTTAAGATTGAAATTCAAATACGGCAACGACATCAACCTGGCATTCATGGAGGTAAATGAGAAGGTAGATGGCGCAATGAATAACCTTCCCCGCGATCTTGAACGACCAAGAATTATAAAAGCAAGTGCCACTGATATTCCTGTTTTCTTGCTGAATATCAGTCTTGTCGACAGACAAGCCGGTGACGAGAAATTCATCGAATTAAGCGAATTTTCAGAGACTGTGATCAAGAAGAGGATAGAGCAACTGCCGGAGGTGGGAATGGCTGATATAACAGGGCAGATTAAGCGTGAGATTTATATCTCGCCCGATAAGAAGAAAATGATGAGCCTCGGGATAACTGAGGACGAATTGACGCAGGTGGTAAAACTTAATAACATAAATATAGGAAGCATCCTTGTGAAGGATGGCAAGTATCTGTATAACCTTGAGTTCAGCTCATACCTGAAAGATCTTGATGATGTAAAGGATATTTATATCAAATCGGGACAGAGGCTTCTGCAGCTAAAAGACCTTGCTGAGGTCGGAATCAGGCAGGAAAGACCTCGAGGCATGTATTATTCAAACGGGAACAGGGCAATCTCGCTCGCGATCATAAAGGAATCTACTGCAAAGATGGCCTCGCTTGAATCAAAAATGAAAGAGATCATCGACATTTTCCGGAAGGATTACCCTCAGATGGAATTTGAGATCTCGCAGGACCAGACCCGGCTTCTCGACTATTCGATCTCGAACCTTAAGCAGAACCTGCTTCTGGGGGGCATCCTCGCATTCTGCCTGATGTTCTTCTTCCTGAAAGATGCAAAATCACCACTTATAATCGGATTCAGCATCCCGGCAACCCTTGTAATTAGTTTATTGTTTTTCTATGTTGTTGGCCTGTCGGTCAATATCATTTCACTTGCCGGACTCATCCTCGGAATAGGGATGATGATAGATAACTCAATTGTTGTTATTGAGAACATAACTCAATGGATCGACAGGGGGCTCTCGCTTGTTGAAGCATGCATTAAGGGAACAAATGAAATAATCACACCGCTTATTTCATCTGTACTGACAACCTGTGCAGTATTTATCCCTCTTATCTTCCTCAGTGGTATTTCAGGCGCCCTCTTTTATGACCAGGCTATCGCTATTGTCATAGGACAAGGGGTTTCTCTACTGGTTGGAATAACCCTTCTGCCTACAATCTACTACTTACTTTATAAAAACGGAAGAGAAGGAGCTATTTCAAAGTTTGTAAGGAGAATAAGTCTGAAAGGACTGGAGGAAAGTTACGAAGGAGGAATGAACTTCTTTTTCAGATATAAAAGAACTGTAATGGCTTCCTTCCTGGGAATAATACTAATAATGTTGTGGTTATTCATAACAATGGAAAAAGGGAAATTCCCTGCTGTCCGTCAGGATGAGCTTGTTGTATCGGTCGACTGGAACGAGAACATAGACGTTAATGAGAATCATAAAAGGATTTCTGAGATGCTTGATTACAGTAAAGACCTTGCACTTCAGACAAACTCATTCATCGGTGAGCAGCAGTTCCTCTTTAACCGCGACTATGACCAGTCTTACACTCAGGCCAGGATTTACATAAAGGTTAAAGGCTATGACCTGAAAGACCCTATTGAAAAAAGCTCCTACGAGTTTATAAAGAAGAACTATCCCGGGGCATTAATCGATATAACAGCACAACAGAATATCTTCGAGAAGATCTTTTCTGCAACTGAATCCCCTCTGATTGCTGAAATAAGTCTGATGAAGGAGAAAGAAGTTCCACCAGTTGATCAGATGATGAATATTGTTGCAATGCTTCAGAAAAACTATCCCGACGCCGGAATCTCTCCTCCCCCACTCGAAGACAAAATATTACTGAGGCTCGATCCCGACAGGATGCTTCTCTACGATGTAGAACCCATGACTATATACAACACCCTTAAAACATCATTGAATCAGAACAATATCGGAGAGTTGCGGGCATCATATGAGCTGCTTCCGATTGTCTTGTCAGATAAGGAAAAACAGATCAGTGATATTGTCTCTTCGGGATTTGTCCAAAACAAGGCCGGTCAGTCGATACCTGTAAGTGATCTTGTAAAAGTTCAGAGAGTACACGATTACAAGACGATCAAGGGAGGCCTGCACAGCGAGTATGTGCCCGTTAATATGAACGTTAGTACGAATAAGCCAGAAGTATTAACGACAAGCATCAGAGACATTCTTGCTGCAGATCCTGCGATAGATGTGAAGTTTAGCGGAGCCCTAATTACCGGTCAGAAGCTGTTTCGAGAGCTGGCAATAATACTTGTTGTGGCCCTCCTCCTTCTATATTTTATTCTTGCAGCACAGTTTGAGTCGCTTACTCAGCCAATTATTGTGCTTCTTGAGATCCCTATAGATATTGCAGGGGCACTGCTCCTTGTAAGNCTCTGGGGAGGAACTATCAATCTTATGACAATGATAGGGCTTATTGTTATGTCGGGGGTAATAATAAACGACTCGATCCTTAAGGTTGATACAATAAACAATCTCAGAAGTGAAGGAATGGCATTAAAACAGGCGATTTATACGGCAGGTTCGCGGAGGCTGAAACCAATTCTTATGGTAGCAATGGCATCGCTGGTATCGACAATACCGATGCTATTCAGTTCCGGAATAGGATCTGAACTTCAGAGGCCGATGGCCCTGGCATTAATTGGGGGAATGTCGTTGGGAACTGTTGTGAGTTTGTTTTTTATACCGCTGGCTTATTGGTATATATACAGTAAGAGCAATAAACAAGGTTCGTAAGAGGGTGAAGCTGAAGAAATGGTTCGTTAGATATAAATAATAGACCAACTAATATTCTGGAACAATTTGATTTTAAACAATAATTAAATTATCGTAATAACAAGTAACCCTATGACAAATTTGAGTAAAGCCCTCAATATAAATGGACCTCCGACGCGCAAGTAAGAAGTGCTGACTCTGCCGTCTGGACAACTTTATCATATTTAGTTTTGATTTATTTATACCGAAATTTATAACCTCAAAATAAATTTAACAATAATTAATCAAATGGGAAAGATTAACAATGTAGCAAAAACGAAACAACAAATAGCCGATGAATACGGTATTTGCTGGAAAACATTAGATAAATGGCTTAAGAAAAATGAAATTAATATTGACCGCGGTTTGATTACTCCAAAAGATCAAGAAATAATATATACGAAACTTGGCTTCCCAAAATATTCCAAATAGTTCTAATAAAAATAAATATTCCTATTAAATTCCAATAAAGGAATCCTCTACAATTTTAACTTCGATAATTAAGTTTTAATTAATGTATAAACGAGGGGTCAATAACCTAGAATGAGGGTCAAGTAGTCCGGAATTAACACACAATTTATTTTTGTTTCTAATGGGAATGATATTCTTTAAAGAAATCAATAATTTTCGAATAGTAATAGTTTGAAATTGAATCATCACTTGATGATAAATTAGGAAGTATAATTCTAAAGTTTTCGTCAATTATAAAGGTTATTTGAATTTGATCAAGCTGGCTTTTTTCCAAATCTTCTATCCATACATCATTATAATTATATAATCTAAAATCTAGAGAATTTCTCATTCTTAAAAGTTTTAAATCTCTATCAGAATTATATTTGGATAAAAGCACTATTCTTTCAGAACCTATTGAATCTCCAATGGAATTTAAAATTCTAAGTGTATTATCAATACATGGAGAACAAGAATGATTAGGATCAAAGCGAAAAAGAAATATTGGGAAATTCAATTCATCTTTTAATGAAACAAAATTGCTATTTAATGACTTTATCGTAATATCGTTAAGTTTTTTATAATTCAAATTTGAAATTATATTGTTTTTAATTACTGAAGCCAATAACAGTTCTGAGATCCTGCTATTCTGCGAATTACTTTGATTCAATAATTGACTCTTTTTTTTAAGTTGAACACTTATCAATGCTGATAAAAGGAGAATAGCTAAAAAAAGCGGGATTAATAGGGAAGATGCAAATTTAAACCAATTCTTCATATTCTATATATTTTCAGAAAGTTTGATCTCAATAATAATAGGGTTGCTATTCTCATCAATTTTGATTGGTAATTTCAAAGACAGGCTAACTTTGTTTCGTTCTTCTGCAGTAATATTTGTTGGATGTACTACACATAGGAAATTATCCCCATTAGTTGCTATGGGTTCTGCAGTTGACAATCCCAGTTGAGACAAAATATCAGAAAAATCTGCTGTTGTATGTGTCTCTTTTGAAAAAACTATATAGGAATGTCTTCCATATTCTTTAACATAACCAAAAGATATAAATTCCTTTGTTTCGTTAATGTAGTCCAAACAACCACATCTTTTGTTAAGAGATAATTGTTTAATTAAGAATTGCTCCCCTTTACCAATATCATCATTTGTAAATCCTTTATCTCCAAAATCGATTTTATATTTTATATTCATTTCTTGATTTTTAAGCTCGTATATATAATTATACGGAGGAGATAAGCATAATAAGTGATCTTCAAAAATCGATGTGGGTTTTTGACAAAGAAACATTCTGAGATTAAATGGAACTGGGCAAAATGTTTTTATTTCGTTTGACAAAGTTGTATCTACAATTTTATACTGAGTTAAAATATTTTCAATTTTAGATATAGATTGGTCTTTTCCCATCTTCTTAATTTCATTAATAGAAGGAGAATTTCCATATAAAAGTAAATTGGACTGTTGAACAAAATCAAACTTCCAACAAAAAAGCCCGCTTTTGAACTTAATATCATCCATGAAATTTCCTTGAAGGTCGAATCTCATAATCTTACTTTGATCTATAACGAATAATGAGCTATCATTAACTACAATATCGGTTGGATTTAATACTTCTCCTGGACCTCTGCCCGAATTAAGGCTAAAAAGAAATTTTGAAGAATCTGAAAAACTCAAAATGGACTTATTGTAAAAATCGTATATATAAAAAATATGATTTTCATAGAGCAGTTTTGAAATTGAATTAATCAATGATACATTATTCGTCTCTAATGGGGTAGAATTAATAATTCTTACTTCAAAGGCATGATTATTATTTGATTCGTCATTGATCTTTATGGTAATTGATTCATTTGTGCATGAGTATGAAACACTTAGAATCAACATGATTATCAACAAATTTTTCATAAACATTTTATTGGTGTAACATTGTACATATATTCAGCATTACTATAATAGTATCGCTTATACGTCTATCAGAATATGAATAAAAGGGAGATATTGTGTATCTCCCTTTATTGTTACACTTAGTCAAACTTACACGTTTGCCCTGTAAAGTATGGATCGTTATACCAACAACACGTTATTGTTCCTGCCCAAACACCAGTTTTCCCTTCCGGACACCAAGTCCCGCTGTTGCAATCCGACCAAGGAGGGCAACTAGGAGGATTTAAAACCATTTGAACGGCATTCTGCATTTCCCCAGGTGCGTCACTAAAACTGGCAATAATGGACTGTAAATTTATTACGAGTACAACCATTAATAAACCAAATGAAACAATCTTTTTTTTAACTTCTCTCATAGTGAAAATTTTTAATATTCGTAATTGATTACGATACAAAAATATAGTGATATTTACGAATATGATTTGAATTCTTTGGAATACTTATGCGTTTTTTGTAATTAAATGGAATTTAAAATCTCATAGAGCCTGTTTAAAGTAAGCATTCGGCCAGGTACATATTGCCAATCTTGATTTCTCCGGCTATTTCTCAGCAGAATTTTCAGGACTCTCTTTTAGAAATTCCAATGTTCTTTGAAATCTTTGGAAAAAACTGTAATCGGTTGGATTTTTACAGGATATTCCAGGATATTCCAGATTATGCTGGAATTTCCTGGATTGTTTTGGATGCATTCCAATTATGAGGCAGCAGTTATGCAAGGTCCCTATTATAATCCTTGTTGTATTCTGGTATCCTTGTCAATACATCAGTAAGCCTCTCTCCCTGGGGTTAACCACGACAGGCTTGCAGCACAGCCATTTAGATTATCTTATCAGTATTATTTTATATATCAGAGTCTTTAACCGGTTTGCAGTCTGGAAGACTTATAAGGACGACAGTTCATCCACTATTCTGCATAACATCAAATGTTTATATCTATGTATTGCGGTAAATTACTATTAATCTCTGGAATGGTTGCAAATAAATTGTCGTATTATATAAATATATCCCGATACATCCTAATTTATTGCTATATATCACGATATATCGAGGTATTCAATTAATTTCTGCCAACTACTCGGCTAAGTTGTAAAACATGTCAGATATTGTCATAAAATGTCCGATTTTTTGCTTAAATAATTGCCTAACTTATTCTTAACTTTACATTAGATCCTAGAAAGAAGCTAAGTTCAACCAAATAAGCAGAGAATTTCAAAAAGTACAATAGAAATTAGTCCTTAAACTTATAACAATCTCAAACCTGATTTCTTTTCACATATAAATACTAAATTTGCTCAAAAGAACGATATGATCAACCAGGTTAATATTAAGAATTTCAAGTCAATAAAAGATTTGACCTTCTCCTGTAAGAAATTGAATGTATTTATCGGAGAACCAAATAGCGGTAAAAGCAATATACTTGAAGCTTTGTCACTACAGAGCCAGAATGCTATTGGTGATACTTTGAATGAAAAGATGTTCCGATATAAGACCATTGGAGATCTGTTTTATGATTTTGAAATTAATAAACCTATCGAGATTAATTCAAATGTCAGGAATACCATTCTCAAATATGGACTCCGGGCAAACGGAGCTCCTGACAATCAATTCACTTTCTTTTTGGATTCTGTGAAAGACATTGATCAGCCGGTTTATATTGCTCATGACGGCAAAATACTTCATAACTCAAATAGCAGTAAGACAGATGTTCACCTTTACGAATATAGAAGACTTTCTAAGTTTTCTCAGGATTACAATCCCCATCTTTCAGTGCCAAACGGGGAGAATTTACCTTCACTGCTTCTCTCAAACCCGGAATATAAAAAATGGGTTTCAGATTTTCTTAAATCCAAAGATTTAACTCTTACCCTAAAACCAACCGAGAATGAAATTTTGGCCAGTAAAATTATTGAAGGTGAGATCTATAGCTATTCCTATTTTTCATTATCTGAAACTTTACAACGAATAATCTTCTACACAATTGCTATCAAAAGCAATAAAGAGAGTGTTATTCTCCTTGATGAACCTGAAAGTAACACCTTCCCTTTTTACACAAAAATTTTGGCAGAACGCATAGCATTGGATGAAACAAATCAGTTTTTTGTTGCTACTCATAATCCTTATCTTTTATTAAGCCTGATTGAAAAGTCAAATCAAAATGATCTGAATGTTTGTATTGTTCAAATGAAAGATTACCAGACTTCAATAACGGTGCTAAATCCGGCTCAGATTTCTGAGGTTTTGGAATTGAACTCTGATGTATTTTTCAATTTTGCCAAAATTCTTGATTTATGAAACAAGTTCATGTTGAGTGTCTGCCTGATGAAAAATTAGTATTAAAACTTGGGCATTCCAGAAAGTTCATTACCCACCACCAGGGAAAATCAAGAATATTCAGTACTCTTCGAAAGAACAAAAATCTGCTTGCAATCGTCGATGAGGATCCAGGAAGTACAAAAACCAGATATGAAGAATCTTTGAATTTCAGAGAAGAGTTTGAAGGAATCAGATACTATACTGATAGTTCTGGCAACATCATTTTAATATTGAAAGGCAAACTTGAAGACTGGATAATTGCAGCTTGTAGAAAACAAAAGATAGACATTAGCAGGCATGGGTTACCTGAAAAAGCAAACGATTTACATGATATAATTCATCACAGATTGGATAATTTTGGCAAACTGCTTGATGAACTTATACTCGAAAAAAATCCCGCTCTTTTGAAACTTAAAGCCTGGATTAATTAGGATCTAGTTACTGTGTGAATAAATTCATTCATTCATCAAAGAACACAGTGAAGAGTTGTCTTGATGAGTCAGCTGTCAAGGTTCGAGATAGTTCCAATGAGACACGCAAGGAAGATCTGTATACTTTCTGCCCTATTGCCGTACTGAGTATCCTCGCAAAGGTGTAACCAGGCAGATCTTGTGGGGTAAAACCGGTCGCGATGGATACAGTTGTAACCAGTTTTGTGAATATTTAAAGTAATATCTTGACCGCAAGGATGTATTACTTCATATCGAGCAACAACCCGGCGATATGCTATATCACTTTTAATCTCTGGAATGGATGTGCAAATAAATTGTTGGATTATGTGAATTTATCCCGATACATCCTAATTTATTGCTATGTATCACCACATATCGAGGTATTCAATTAATTTCTGCCAGTTACTGTATATTCCGAAATTAATTGACCCCCTGTTCCGATTTAATTGACCCCCCATTCCGGACAATTGACCCCCCTGGGGAAGGCGTTTTTGTCTGACATTCCGGCATATTGACCCCTCTTAAGGAAAAATGCTGTCTGACATTCCGGCAAATTGACCCCCTTGATCGTTGAGTTTTTTTCTTTGTAGAAAAAATATGCGATGGCAAGAAGGACAATTGAAATGGAAGTAAAGAAACAGATCGGCATTTTACAAAGTCTTGGTTACGGGAAGAAGACGATTGCACGGGAGTTAGGATTATCAAAGAATACAGTTAATAGTTATCTTGATGCTTCAGAGGATAATACTGGCGATTGCTCCAATGAGTCACGCAAGGAAGATCTGTATTCTTTCTTGCCGTATTGCCGTACTGAGCTTCCTCGCACAG
>JGI20214J51088_10002709_pt1 | contig 11739 bp, 6 predicted proteins | sample WetSurMetagenome_FD_51088 | JGI IMG/M metagenome (IMG submission 51088)
TCTTAATCCTCATGCAGGCGATAATTCATTACTTGGAACCGAGGAGGTTGAAATAATCACCCCGGCAATTCAACAGGCACAGACAGAAGGAATAATGGCCTTCGGCCCGTTTCCTGCCGATGGATTTTTTGGCGCTGGTTCTTTCACAAAATTTGATGGTATCCTTGCAATGTATCACGATCAGGGCCTTACTCCATTTAAAGCATTATCTTTCGATTCAGGAGTAAACTTCACAGCCGGACTGCCATTTATCAGAACATCTCCCGTTCATGGCACTGCTTTTGCGATTGCAGGGAAAGGTGTAGCCTCAGAAAACTCATTCCGACAGGCAATCTATCTGGCCTGCGACATCTTCAGAAACAGACAGTTGTATACTGAGATATCCAGAAACCCATTGAAGCACCAGGATATAGAGATCCATAGTGACCATGTTGATGAACTTCCTCCAGATATTTTTAATCCTGAAACATAAGTATGATAGATTATATTAAAGGTGACATTAAACAGATAACCCCTACATTCCTTACAATTGAGACATCAGGAATCGGTTATCTGATCAATATTTCGCTGACAACATTTTCAAAACTCGAAGCAAAAAAGGAATTTAAGATTCTGATTCATGAAGTCATCAGGGAGGATAGTCACCAGCTCTTCGGTTTTGCAGATATTGAAGAACGGGATATGTTCCGGTTACTTATTTCCGTTACAGGTGTGGGGGCGAATACTGCCAGAATGATGCTGTCCTCACTGACTCCGGCAGAGATAGAAATGGCAATTTTAGGCTCCGATGTAAATATTCTCAANAGCGTAAAAGGGATAGGGTTAAAAACAGCTCAAAGGATAATTGTCGACCTTAAAGACAAGCTTGGTAAACATGCAGGAAGCGGTGAAATATTTGCCTTTGCAGACAATACAAAACGCGAAGAAGCGTTATCTGCATTAGTAATGCTGGGATTTGCCAAAAGCGCTGTCTCCAAAGTCCTTGATAAAATTGTCAGAGATGAAAGAAACCTGACGGTAGAGGATATGATAAAGAGAGCGCTTAAAAACTTGTAATTCTGAATATAAGCCGGATTGGGATCAGGAATATCATATAAAAATATTCTGATATGTTCGTATCTTCTGCTGTCAGCTTCCTTTTTCTTAAAGTCTACTGAAGCAAGCAGTCAGAATGCTGTACAGAAAAGCGTAACAGCCGATACCACCCGCACATTAATCCTGAAACTTAAAGACGACACGGGACATCCCTGGGAATCACAACAAAAAGCTCCTCTTTTCCTCGATAAGCCATCTAATTTCAAATCTACAGTAATTTATGACCCTGAAAAGAACGAATATATCCTGTATGAAAGAATAGGAGCCCTTGACTATCGTCCTCCTGTACACATGAACCCCGAAGAATTCCGGAAATATGAATATGCCAGGACAATGCGCGATTACTGGCAGTCGCGCATCTCCGGCGCTCAGGCAGGTTTCAAGTCGAGCCTTATTCCACAGATAGAGATCGGGGGAGCAGCATTTGATAAAATATTTGGCAGCAATACAATCAATATCATACCCCAGGGATCGGCTGAGCTTATTTTTGGGATAAATATTTCCAAAACTCAGAACCCGACACTTCCGGTTAAGCTTCAGACTATTCCCACTTTCGATTTCAAAGAAAAAATTCAGATGAATGTTACCGGTAACATCGGTGATAAAATGACTCTTGGAGTGAATTATAACACCGATGCAATGTTCGAATTCGAGAACAGGACCAAACTTCAGTATGCCGGGAAGGAAGATGAAATACTGAAAAAAGTCGAAGCAGGAGATGTTACTCTTCCTCTGACCGGAACTCTTATTACTGGAAGCTACAGTCTTTTTGGACTCAAGACGGAAATGCAGTTCGGTAAGCTTACCGTCACAACGGTACTTTCCCAGCAGAAGGGCCAGTCATCCGTTATAGAGGCAAAGGGAGGAGCTCAGCTGACTGATTTTGAAGTGTATGGCGATGATTATGAGGCAAACAGGCATTTCTTTCTTTCCCAGTACTTCAGAGACACTTATGATGAGTCTCTCAAAAATATGCCTGTTGTAAGTTCAGGTGTCAATATTGATCGGATTGAAGTATGGGTTACAAATAAATCAAGCAGCTTTGTAGAAGCCAGCAACAGGAACATTGTAGCATTTATGGATCTGGGGGAAAACGCAAATCATATTTTCAATAAGGTGCCTGCTTTTCAGGCGAACCATGGGGCTCTGATTTATCCTGATAATAATGCAAATAAAATGTATGATCAGCTTACCACATCTTATGGTATCATAAGAAATGTCGACCAGGTAACAAATGCATTTGATCCATTATATCCGGGATTTCAGATAGGACGCGATTTTGAGAAAATAGAAAACGCCAGGAAACTCGATGATCGTGAGTATGATTTCAACAGGCAGCTGGGTTATATTTCACTAAATACTGCACTGAATACAGATGAGGTTCTGGCAGTTGCCTATGAATATACGCTTGGGGGTCAGGTGTTTAGAGTAGGCGAATTTTCGACTGATGGAATCACTGCCCCCCAGGCGCTGGTTTTAAAATTGCTAAAAGGCACTACGCTGAGCCCAAAATTGCCAACATGGAACCTGATGATGAAAAACATATATTCTCTGGGATCGGGTAAGCTTGATAAAAAAGACTTTGTACTTAACGTACTTTACCAGGATGACAAAACAGGTAATTCAATCAACTATTTACCTGAAGGAAATCTGGCAGATAAAATACTTCTCCAGGTAATGCGACTCGATAACCTCAATTCACAGCTTGACAGGGTACCCGATGGTTTTTTTGATTTTATTGATGGCGTGACTGTGATGGTTGACAGGGGCAAAATTATCTTTCCGGAAATAGAACCCTTTGGAAGTCATCTGAAAAAAATTATTACCGATCCCAAACTGGTTAGCAAATATGTCTTTCAGGAACTGTACGATTCTACCCAGACTGTTGCAAGACAAATGGCTGAAAAAAACAAATTCAAACTGACCGGGCGGTATTCATCCCAATCAGGATCGGTTATCAGACTGAATGCTTCAAGCATACCTCAGGGATCTGTTAAGGTTACGGCTGGGGGAGTGCCACTTACGGAAAACACCGATTATAACGTTGACTATAATATGGGAACTGTGACAATTATTAACAGCGCACTCATTGAATCACAGACTCCTATCCAGGTTTCACTGGAAAACAATCAATTTTTCGGCTTTCAGACAAAAACACTGGTTGGTGCACATCTCGATTACAGAGTCTCCGATAATTTTGATATTGGCGGTACAATACTTCACCTGACTGAAAGACCCTATACCCAGAAAGTGAACTATGGTGAAGAACCGATATCAAATACTATCTGGGGTTTAAACACCTCATATAAAACAGAATCTCAATTGCTTACAAAAATCATCGATAAAATACCACTTCTCAATACAAAAACTCCTTCTTCGATTTCGTTTTTCGGAGAGTTTGCCAACCTGATCCCCGGCCATTCAAAGGCTATCTCAAGTGCAGGCAATTCATATATCGACGACTTTGAGGCAAGTGAAATTCCTCTTGATCTTAAATCATTTAATGCCTGGACTATCTCAAGCGTACCACAGGGACAGGATCAGCTATTTCCTGAGGCGAGGTTTAATAACAATCTGGTAAGTGGGTTTAACCGGGCTAAACTGGCATGGTATGTTATCGATCCGCTCTTTTTAAGAAACGGATCTTCTACCCCGGAATATATAAGGCAGCATCCTGATGAACAGTCCAGCCACTTTGTAAGGGAGATTTACGAAAATGAAATTTTCCCATATAAAGAAAGCCCAAGCGGAATTCCGACAAATCTGACAGTATTAAACCTGGCTTTTTATCCAAATGAAAAGGGTCCCTATAATTATGATACTGACCCGGGAGCATATTCGGGAGGCATGAATTCCTCCGGAAAACTTAACGATCCGAAATCGAGATGGGGTGGCATAATGAGAGAAGTCTTAACAAGCGATTTTGAGACTGCTAATATTCAGTATGTTCAGTTCTGGGTTATGGACCCGTTTGTTGATAATCCCGACCAGGCAGGAGGAGATTTGTATATTAACCTTGGAAATGTTTCAGAAGATATTTTGCGCGATTCAAGAAAAAGTTTTGAGAATGGTCTTCCGGGTTCCCCCGAAGTAAAAAATGTTGATACAACTGTATGGGGTCGGGTTCCCAAAATTCAGGCTGTTGTTCATGCATTTGACAACGCTCCTGAATCAAGGTTATACCAGGACGTTGGATTAGATGGTATAATGGACCAGGATGAACAGACCTTTTTTTCAAATTATCTTCAGAAATCCCTTCTGATAACCACACCTGAAGCTTACCAGGAAATTTTAAAAGACCCGTCGGGAGATGATTATCATTATTTCAGAGGCTCAGATTATGACAGTCAGCAGCTGGGTATTCTTGAAAGGTATAAAAAGTATAACGGAGAAGAAGGCAATTCACCTACAGCAGAAATGTCGAAGGAATCTTATCCTACCACAGGCTCTACTTTGCCTGACATGGAGGATATTAATCGCGATAACACGCTTAGTGAAACTGAAAGTTACTACCAGTACAAAATAAGCATGCGACCGGGGGATATTAAGGTTGGTGTAAATTATGTTACTGATGAGATTGAATATGAAGCCACATTTGCAAACGGCAAAAAGTCGAAGGTGAAATGGTACCAGTTTAAAGTTCCGATAACTGATTATCAGAAAGTGATCGGGCCAATTAAAGATTTTAAGTCAATACGTTTCATGAGAATGTTCCTCAGGGGTTTCGACCAGCCTGCTATTATGCGTTTCGCAAAACTTGACCTGGTAAGGGCAGAATGGAGAAAGTACAATATCTCATTTATGGAAGGCGGTGAAAGGATAACAATACCCGAAGCAACAGACGGGGCATTCGAAATTAGCTCAGTAAGTATTGAGGAAAACTCAGGGAAAATACCTGTAAATTATGTTTTACCTCCGGGATTTGACAGAATAACTGATCCGCAGAATCCACAGTTGAGGCAGCTTAATGAACAATCAATGGTGCTTAAAGTGCAGAACCTTGAAGACGGGGATGCACGTGCTGCCTTCAGGAATGTTAATCTCGATATAAGACAATACAGGAAACTGAGGATGGAAGTGCATGCTGAAGCATTGATAGGACAGCCATTACAGGATAATGAGCTGACAGCATTCATCAGGATAGGTTCTGATTATAAGGGGAATTTCTATGAATACGAACTTCCTCTGAAACTTACTCCTGCGGGAAGATATGATAATAATTCTGATGAAAAAAGAAGATTAGTCTGGCCTTTGGAAAACAGTTTTGATATTGATCTTTCTCTCCTGCAGGATGCCAAGCAGGAACGTAACAGACAGATGCAACTACCGGGTTCATCTTTAAGTGTCACGGATGTCTTTGTTTATACCAAAGGAACAGCCAGGATTTCAGTTTCAGGTAACCCGAATATGAGTAATATACGGGTAATAATGGTAGGAGTAAGGAATCCTATAAAGACAAGAAGCAGATCAACAGATGATGGAACTCCGAAGTATGGAGAAGTGTGGTTCGATGAATTGAGACTCAGCGATTTTATTGAAGACGGAGGATGGGCAGCAAATGCTCATTTGCAGACCAGACTTGCTGATCTGGGAACAATTGATATGGTTGGACAGGCCAGCACTCCAGGCTGGGGAAGTATCGAGAAAAAGGTAAATGAGAGAAGCAAGGAAGAGATAATGAAATACGATATATCGTCGAGTTTGGAGTTGGGGAAATTTTTCCCTGAAAAGATCGGCGTAAGACTTCCTGTCTATGTTGGTTATTCCGAAACAAGGATTAGACCTCAGTATAATCCGCTAGATCCTGACATTCTTCTGAATGATGCCTTGAATGCTGCTAAAAATAAGACAGTAAGAGACTCAATATTAAATGTTGCGGAAGATTATACCCGACGCAAAACAATCACTATTAACAATGCTGGAATAACTAAAAGAGGTGAGAAACCTCATGCCTGGGACCCGGCAAACTTAAGTGTGAATTATACCTACAATGAAATATACAGCAGCAATACCAATACTTCTATTGATCTTGAGAAAAATTACAGGGGAGGCATAAATTATGATTTCCAGGCACAACCTGCCAATATTATGCCATTCAAGAATGTACAGTTTCTAAATGCCCCGGTCTTTAAAATTGTTAAGGATTTTAACTTTTATGTTTTTCCTAAAAGCCTGTCATTCAGGACTGATCTCAGTCGTTTATATAATGAATTGATAACAAGAAATATTAATAATCCCTACCTCAAAGTTACCCCATCCTTCAAAAAAGATTTTGAGTGGACAAGGATCTATGATTTTAAATACGATATAACCCGTCAACTGAAATTTGATTTTACGGCAACTAACCTCTCACGTATTGATGAACCCGCCGGAGGTGTTGACAAAAACAGATACAAGAGCACATATGACGCCTGGCGCGATTCTGTACTTGTTAATTTAAGAAACGGAGGTAGAACAACTACCTATAATCACTTCATAAATGTTACTTATACCCTTCCGGTGAATAAGCTTCCGTTGCTTTCCTGGGTAAATGCCAACGCCCGGTATAGTTCAGATTACACATGGCTTGCAGGACCTCTATTCCCTGACAGTCTGAAGATTAATCTTGGGAATTCAATCAAAAATCATAGCGAAATGACTTTCACGGCTATGGCTAATCTGTCGACATTATACACCAAATTGAAATTTCTTAAAAACATTGAGAATAATACAATGCCCGGTGCTGCCAAAAGAATGAAGGCGGATATGAAATCAGTTACATATACCAGGGAAAATGTAAACTTTAAAGCAAATGTTGCAAAAGCAATTTTTCATAATCTTAAGACGCGGGATATAAAAGTAAAAGTTGTCGGAAAAAATGGCGAAGAAGTAAAAGGCAAGCTTGAAATTGTAAATGACAGCAAGGTTAACTTTACAACAACTCAGGTGGCTGATGGAGCAAAGGTTGTTATTGAAGGCAAGGTTAAGGTAAACAGGAATCCGATAATTGTTACAGGTGAATATCTTATCAGGGCAATAATGGGTGTAAGATCAGTGAGTTTGACTTATACAACATCTCAGGGACAATTCCTTCCGGGTTATACCCCGGAGACCAGGTACCTTGGGATGTCGTCCTCGAATGGGAAACTCGCACCCGGATGGCCATTTATTCTTGGGTATAGCGACAGAAACTTTTTTGACAGGGCTATAACAAATGGATGGTTATCGAAAGATACTTTACTAAACACTCCGGCTATATTCGATAATAAACGCGACCTTTCCTTGAGAAGTCTTGTTGAACCGTTTCCCGGTTTAAGAATTGATATCAATGCTGACAGACGTTTTCTCGAGTCAGAAAGCTCCTATTATATTGCTGATTTAAATGGAAACTTTCCCGACAGTACCCGAAACCGTATTATCTCGGGGAACTTCTCGATTTCAGTTATTTCATGGGGGACTTCATTCGAAAAGATCTCTAAAAGCAATGACTATGTATCTCCGACCTTCGAAGCTTTTAAGAAGAATATTATAATTATTTCCAATAGGAGAGCATCCGATAGACAGAAGATTGATCCGGCGTATAATCCTGATATTGACCCGGTAACTGGAGACCGTATAGAAGGGCCATATAAAAGCGGATATGGGCAGACATCGAGAGAGGTTATGATACCCGCATTCCTGGCAGCATATACTAAGACAAGTCCAAATAAAATTGGCCTTGGAACATTCCCGTCAGCACTAAGAATGATGCCAAACTGGAGAATCAGCTTTGACGGATTGTCAAAATTTGATTTTATTCAAAGTGTATTCAGATCAGTAAATCTGATGCATCAATACAGGAGTACCTACCAGATCGGATCATATACCACAAACCTCAGTTACCAGGCCGGTGCTGACGGTATAACATCATTAAGAGACCTTCAGGATAATTTTGTTCAGCAATATGAAATAAATGTGGTGTCAATAAACGAACAGTTCAGCCCTTTGATAAACGTGGACATGAACTGGAAAAACAGCCTTACAACCCGGTTTGAGTGGCGAAAATCGCGCACAGTCACACTAAACCTTACAAGTAACCAGATTGCAGATGCCCGGATTAATGAACTTATTTTTGGCGCAGGTTACAGGTTTGATAATGTCCAGATAATTCTCAAAACCGGAGGAGGGCAAAAGGCGCTTAAAAGTGATCTCAAATTACAATTGGACCTTGCTATTAAGGATAATAAAACGCTTGCACGTAAACTGGTAGAAGATGTAAATCAACCGGTTGTGGGACTGAAAGAATTTTCTATCGGAGCTACTGCAGATTATGTTTTGAGTGACAGGTTTAATCTTCAGATATTTGCCGATCACAGAATGAACAATCCCTTCGTTGCCAATACCTTTCCGACATCCAATACCAATTTCGGCTTCAGTCTGAAATTTACATTGGTTCAATAACTGAGTTGAACAGAACCAGCTTGCCTAAGACTGTCAATAATGCTATCTATGCGAACCCAGTAGACCGCTACATCCGAATAATCCGGCTTTGTGCCGGTAGAATAAAACAGGAATCTGTTGTCATCTGTTATCCATGGTCCCCACATGCCAAGTCCGAAGTTTATCTTTTTTCCAAGATTTACAGGGTTTGTCCATACACCATTTTTTTTATTGAAACTAATAGCTAGTCCAATAGGCCAGGTTGTTATCATGAATGATTCATCACCAGCTACATAAAAATCGAGATTATCCCAGGCTGTGTTTAATGGTTTTCCCAAACTCACGGCAGTGGTATCAGTGCCATTAATCAGAACCCTGCACCAGTCATTTAATCCGGCACCTTTTCCTGATTTTGTCGAAATATAATAATTACCATTCCTGGTGGTCTGATAGTAATGAGCTTTCTCAAATCCGATCAGAATCCTTTTTGGATTGCCCCACTTATTTCCGCTCTTAATAGAAAGATATGTCTCGGAATTATTCTCAAGATCTTTTCTTTCAAAATACATTGTATCTCCGGTAACTGATATTTTAGGAGCATAACCATCAAACAGATTAAAGGGTCCTTCCCAATTACCTTCAGAATAACTGTACCTTTTGATATTTTCTCCTCTTATCGGGTAGTATCCCTTTATCTCCGAATAGTAAATATCTCTGCCATCAGGAGAAATTGCTATCCTTTCGGCAGCAAAGAATCCTTGTCTTACGGCCAGAGGAAATATTTTTGGTGTATTACCGGGAGGAGTTTGATCAAGGTATAAATGCCTGACCGGGATTGATTGGGTAAAAGAATTATTTGTCTGGAACAAAAAAACGATCAGGAGTAAGATCGATCTCATTCCTGTTCTAAGATGAAGATTTACTTTTATCATGATTATTGAGGTATTCGTTACACAAAAAACAATCTCAAAAGAAAAGATAAGTGGAGTTCAGTCAAAGAAAAAAATGATTAGCGGTCAGATAATGTGATATGTGGTTTTTCATTGAATCTGTCATGCATTAAGTTTGCTATTCGAGAGATGAATGCAAAAATGCCAGTAAGACCAGCAATTGTTTTTTGAAACAAGTTTATAATTAATGCATTACAGAGATGACAACATTTCCTTTTTTATGTCCTTTCTCAACGTAAGCATGAGCTTCCCCAATTTCTTCAAGTGAATACTGTCTGTCAATTATAGTATCACCTCTTCGCATCATGCAATCTGCTGCTGTAACTGTTGACGCAAATACTTTTATCAGAACTTCTCCGGGTCCGGGTGCCGGGTAATGTAAATCCATAACTTCAAAAACTTTTGGTGAACCGTACTTTTTGTACACAACGGCCTTCATAAATTTTGTCTAATCTTTTTATTGAACTCGATTCTTGTATGCATCGATATTAATAAATTTTGGGAATCAACCTCTTTGTCCTCCTCTGGTAATCAAGATATTTTTGTCCCATCTGCATAACCATAAACTTTTCCTCAATATTTATACGAATGAGATACCCGGATATAACTGGAATTATCATGAGTAAAATTGATACCCAATTTGACAGGCAGACAGAAATTCCCAGGAAAATCAGGAGCTGTCCAAGATACCCGGGGTGCCTTATTATCTTATATAACCCTGTCTCGATCAGCTCATGGTTTTCCATTCTGGTCACAGTATATGTAAACTGTTGTTTAAGTTTCATTATCGAAGTCACTCTGATTATCAACCCAATCAATACTACAACGGATCCAATTACAAAAAATGTATCCCATTGATATATCCTCCCGATTTTAGTAGAGGCTATTATAAAAGAAAGCCAATAACCCATCGAGATTGAAATAATAAGTAACCAGATACTCCCTTTGTCACCCGATTCAGAGATCTTTCTGTTGTCCTGTTGTCTCCGGCTCATGAATAATTCAAATAATCCATAAAGTATTGAAAACACTATTATAAGAATCAATTTAATATTCATGGTTGTGGTTTTTATTCGTTAATATTATGATCCGCTTATAAAGTACGGCATTTTTCGGCTTGCTTGTCTCATGAGTTCATCAACAAGTCTGGCCGGACTACCCAGAGTAGAAGAAAGTCGATGGTCATAGTTCCAGATCATTTTTTCCGATCCGCTATCGTGGATAGACAAAGAGACAACAGCTTCATTTGTGGGAGCCCACCATCCAACAATAACAGCCATTGCAACTGCAGCACCTTCCGACATTGGTTTGGAAAGAGAATAATTGGAGGTCAGGACACCGTCTACGTTCAGAACTTTAGATAAATCAGAAGGTGTCAGCATATTCGCATCAGGGTAACCGGCTGCTGCCAGTTTTGCATTTGTAGTCTCAACATCCTGAATATCAACATGAAAAGTTCCCTGCATTTTTCTCTTGAGCATCCAGCTGTACATTTCTCTCTGGAAATTGATTGATTCTGTTTTTTGTTGTTCAATCAGAGCAGCCCCATCAATTTTTCTCCTTGCGGCAATAGATACTTTTGGAGGTATTATGGCTATTATTTTTTGAGAACCTGCAATATATCTGGCATCAGAAGTATAAAATACCTTTGCACAACTCTGGAATAAAAAAGTTAATGCAATCAAAAAAAATAGTGACTTTTTCATAATAGTTTTTTTTGCGATTGATAAATAAATATTAGCATCAAAGTAAATAATGCAATATGCTTATTCAAAGGGAAATATGATTAGTGGTCGATTAAAATGATAAGTGGTCTAATAAGAGAATAAACTGCAGGCACGGTAATGTAAAGTTGTGGTTACTTACATCATAATAACTATCCACATGGTTGCAGACATTTAAAGTTTTTGTCCTTTTTTGAGTCATATATAGGGCAGGTTATCGAGGAACACTTCATTCTGCCTTGAAGGATTCTTACACCCCATGGGATATATCCGGCACACATCAGAAAAGCACCGATTGAGCTGATTAATTCAATATCGGGATTGTTTAATAGCATAAGTCCGGTAATAATGCATATTGTCTGCCATTTACTGATAAATTTTTCCTTTAATAACCCCAATACCTGAACAGAAGCGCCAACAGGCAATAAAGGCAGAAGCCAGACCACCCAGAGCAATCCTGATTTGTTTACAATCACACTAAGAAAAGGAACAAATTCATGGAACTTAGCGTCTGGTAATGTGTCGAATGCTGACAGTACAAGGCATAAGGCTCCTTTATCGACAGCCAGAAT
>JGI20214J51088_10002711_pt1 | contig 11738 bp, 7 predicted proteins | sample WetSurMetagenome_FD_51088 | JGI IMG/M metagenome (IMG submission 51088)
GGTTCCGTAATGATTGAAGAAAATGTTGTAAGTGCCGCAGGTGATGCATTCCGCTTTTCCCCTGATGAGATGCAGGATATAATCAGGAAAGCAGGATTTGTTCCCGTAAGAAGAAATCAGAAATACGAAAGGGCAGAACTCACCTCCGGGCCGTCATACGACTGACCGAATCCAATCCTTAATAGCATGAGCCAGAATAAGGAAGAGAACATTAATCTCTCTGTTTAAAATGTAATAATATTAAAAAAGCCTGCTCCAGGGCAGGCTTCAGCAGTTATTCTCTGTTTTACTTTTCTTCCGGTTTGGCTTTGTCCTTATCAGAATCGTCTTTCTGTGCATCTCTGAATTCCTTCATCCCCTGTCCGATTCCTTTCATAAGTTCAGGTATTTTACGGCCACCGAAAAGAAGTACAATTACGACAACAATCAGTAAAATCTCAGTAACACCTAAATTTCCCATTTCATTATTTTTTTACAAAGTTATAAATAGTATAATCAAAACAAAATCCGTCTTCTTATGATTACTTTCTGAATAATCTTAAAATATCATTACCGTTTGCAAAAATCAGTAATGCAAAAAGGATGATCATTCCTGTAATCTGGGCATACTCAAGGAATTTATCACTGGGCTTGCGGCCTGTAACAACCTCATAGATCAGAAACATTACAAATCCGCCGTCAAGCGCCGGTATTGGTAAAATATTCATTACCGCAAGTATTATTGAGATAAAGGCTGTAAGGGTCCAGAACGACTGCCAGTCCCAGGTGCCAGGAAAGATTTTGCCAATTGTAATGAATCCGCCCAGCGACTCATATCCTTTTGTCTCTCTGTTGAATATAAGTTTAAACTGTTTTACATAATCTCCTATTGCAGTAATACCTTTGTTAATTCCTGCCGGAATAGACTCGAAGAATTTATAATGGATGGTGGTTAGTTGAAGGGTGTGTTTTGCAGTCCGGGCCACGCCCAGCATACCATCGGTATTAGGTTTGACCGATATATCCATACTCTTCCCCCCACGTATTAAAGATACTGTTACGGGGATTCCTATATGAGATCTAAGGTAAGTCTGGAATTCATCGTACCATTTAAATTCAATGTTATCCAGTTTAACTATCTCATCGCCTATAATAACTCCGGCATCGCGCGCCGGGGAGTTTTTCTTAGGCAGATCCGAAACCACAAAAGGACCAAAAGGTATTCTTGCGTCTATTTCCCCCTTGCCTTTCATCATCAGCCCGATGTATCTCCTCTCAATAGGGATGTCAGTCATCTGACCATCGCGGTCTACAGTAATTGTTTTGCGCTCATTAAGAAGGATGTCGGGAATTATCTTGTAAAAGTCTTCGACTTTAACACCATCTAAAGAGATTATCTTATCGCCGTTACGGAGACCCATTTCATAGCCTGTTGAGTCAGTAACAATACCGTACTTCACATCTTTGGCTGCCAGGTATGTATAACCCCATACATTCAGGATCATAACATAAAGGAAAATCGCAAGGATAACATTAAACACCACACCGGCCAGCATTATTATCAGCCGCTGGTATGCGGGTTTTGATCTGAACTCCCATGGCTGAGGTGGCTGTTTCATCTGCTCAAGGTCCATAGATTCGTCAATCATACCTGATATTTTGACATACCCGCCAAGCGGAAGCCAACCTATACCATATTCTGTGTCGCCTATTTTGCGCTTGAACAGTGAGAAACCCCAGTCAAAAAACAAAAAGAACTTCTCAACCCTAACTTTAAACAAACGGGCAAAGAGAAAATGCCCGCATTCGTGAATTATAACAAGTATTGAAAGAGCAAAAAAGAGCTGAACTATCTTTATTAATACTACCATTATTTTCCTTTTTTATTTAAGTATTCATTTGCTATCTGCCTGCCGTGAAGGTCGGTCTCCTCATAGACTTCCAGAGTAGATTCGTTAATATATGTAGTTTTATCAAGAACATATTCCACTATTTCCGACATGCCATAGAACCCTGTTCTCCCGTCAAGGAATGCTTTCACTGCTACCTCGTTTGCCGCGTTCAAAGCACATGGCATATTGCCTCCCTGTTCAAGTGCCTGTCGGGCAAGGAGCATGTTTCTGAACCGTTTGGTATCTGGTTTCTCAAAGGTGAGGCTACCTAAAGTGGCAAGAGAGACCCTCTTCATGCTGCTCGCCAGTCTCTCCGGATAGCTTAATGCATATCTTATGGGCAACCGCATGTCGGGCACGCTCATCTGGGCCTTTACCGAACCATCCGTAAACTGAACCATCGAATGGATGATAGACTGAGGATGTACAACAACTTCAATCCGGTCAGGCATAATATTGAAAAGCCAGCGTGCCTCAATTACTTCGAGCCCTTTATTCATCATGGAGGCAGAGTCAATTGTTATTTTGTTACCCATGTTCCAGTTCGGGTGATGCAGCGCTTCTTCCGGAGTAACTTTTCCCAGATCAGATTCAGACATTTCCCGGAAAGGCCCCCCTGATGCTGTGATAATAAGTTTTTCTATGCTTTTGTATTCCTCCCCTTCAATGCATTGCATTATTGCCGAATGTTCTGAATCAACAGGCAATATCCTGCTCCCGGTCCGGGAAGCATTTTTCATTATCATCTCACCGGCAACAACAAGTGTCTCTTTGTTGGCAAGAGCTATCTCCTTGCCTGCTGCAACTGCTGCTGCAGTGGGTTTTAAACCGGCAAAGCCTACCATTGCAGCCACAACAGTATCTGCCTCATCCAGCACAGCAATCTGAAGAGCAGCATCAGGCCCTGCAAGGATCTGAATATTAAGGTTGCTGAGACTTTTCTTTAGCTCTGCGTAATGTTTAGGATTGGCAATTGAGACAACAGATGGTTTAAAGATTCTTGCCTGTTTTATTAAAAGATCCAGGTTTTCTCCTGCCGAGAGAGCTTCAACCCTGAACCTGTCGGGATGCTGCGTCACCACATCAAGGGTCTGGGTGCCTATTGAACCTGTTGAACCTAGAATCGCCAGTCTTTTAAGCATCTGCGATTGTTGTTTATCAGAAAAAGATGTACTGTGAGGGATCTATCGGCTCACCGTTATACCATAACTCAAAGTGAAGGTGCGGACCCGAGGTATATAGCTCACCTGAACTGCCAACAATTGCAATAGCCTCCCCTGCCTGCACCCGGTCACCCATCTCCTTGAGAAGGGTTGAATTATGTTTATATACCGAAATAAGATTATTGCTGTGCTGCACTATAATAACAAAACCCGTCTCCATAGTCCATCCGGTCATTATCACCGTTCCGTCAAGCGTAGATGAGACAACTGCTTTGGGTCCGGTTACAACATCACAACCAAAATGTCTTGTGCGTGTATCGAAGTTACCAGATATAACTCCTTTAACAGGCGGGAAAAAATGAATACTGGTAAGGCTTAGCTTTCCCACTGACGGTTGGGCCGTCTGTCTAAGAGAGTATTGCTGCTCTCTTTCAACCTTTGTCCGCATATCTGACTCTTCTTTCGGTTTGCTAAAAGAGATAGATGAATAGTTCTTCGTTGTATCACGGGTTGCAAGTTTACTCACCGGTTGCCTGCCAGAAATTACTTCGTTCAGGTCCTCGAAATACTTATCGCGCACATCAATCTCATGCTCCAGCGAATCGAGCATTATTGCATTCATAACAATGACACGTCTCATATTCACATCAGGATAATTCGGAATAAACTCCCTGATATTTGTATATGCAATAAGACTCCATGTCAGAATTACAATCAGAAAAAGAGTACCGGAAATCAGTATCAGTGCATTGTATTTTGTAAGCCGTATTCTCCATATCTCTTCATAAGAGGTATCGTTAAACACGGCAAACCTGAATTTATCACGCCAGTTATTTTTTCTTTTTTCGTTTTTGGCCATTTTGTAAAAGGTGTCCAGAGGGCAAAGATAATAATCGAAAAGTTATAAAATTCTTAAAGTTTGCAAAGTTTATAAAGTTCATTATACTGTAGTTATGATTTCTTAGTAACCCGTAGTCCGTTTAACGGCATAAAATATAATCCTTATAACATTAAATGCTGCCCGGTCAGAGACCATTTCAAAATAATCTTTACGTTGAAATTTAACTTCAGGGAAAAAAGTTGAACGAATGGAAACATACAACAAATGAAGTAAGATATATATAAAGAATAAGTGGCACATTTTTCATTGCAGAATGCTTTCCAACCTAAATATTTATTGAGAAATATGTTATGATCCAGGATATTTTGATTGTGTTTATCAAATATTTGTAGCCGGTTAAAGGCACTCTCAATAATTGGGAACAGACAGTTCGCAATTATATTTTATTAGTTATCAGGCATATGGGTCAAATATAAAAAAAGCATCTTCGAAAGTTGTTTATTGAATTATAGTGATTAACTTTGCACCCACATTGCAGGAAGGATCCGCCAGTTGGTAGATCAATGGGGTAATGGCCCAGGGAAGAAACAATTGCGATGTAAAAATAATGCGGGGTGGAGCAGTGGCAGCTCGTTGGGCTCATAACCCAAAGGTCGGAGGTTCGAATCCTCCCTCCGCTACATAGAAAAATCCCGGTCAGCCTTTTTGGGCTGACCGGTTTTTTTATTTTCAGCTCCGGGCGGAGCGTGCTCCGGAGAGGAGATAAAAATAAAAAAACGGACTCCGACGCAGGAGGAGACCGGGATTTTTTCTTTGTGAAGCCACCCAATTGAGGATCATGAAATAATCCTCCTCAAATTCATCTTTATAAGTTTTCAGCTCCGGGCGGAGCGTGCTCCGGAGAGGAGGTAAAAATAAAAAAACGGACTCCGACGCAGGAGGAGACCGGGATTTTTACTTTGCAAAGCATCGACTTAGAGGTTCACGATCCGCCAGCTGGCGGAGAGTAATCCTCTATGGTCAGCTTGTAAGGAAGAGTAACTGAAACAAAAAACCCAACAGACGCCGCAGGCGGATTAAGGATTTCCCCCTTGTGAAGCCACTCAACTAAGGATCATGAAATAATCCTCCACCAATTCATGGTTCAAATAGAATTTCAGGGGATAGAAAAAATCAGGATTTATCATCATTGTTGAGGGTTAATAAAACTAAGAAAGAGCTGGCAGTAAAGTTCCCCCCTCAAGGACATGGTTAATCAATATTTTTATTGTTCTTTCTTTGGATGCACAAAGAAAGAACACCACGGAGCATAACTTTACCCTCAGCCTCCGCCCGCTGCACAAGCCAGCCTAGTTCCATCTCAGCCTCACTCCTGCCATGACTTACTGCCGGAGCCAACAATAACGATACAGACTGCTTTTTAGAATCTTATTATCATAATTACTACTTTTATAGCTCAAACGTTATAAAAGAACTTGTTATATATGAGATTTAAAGTCTCTGAAAGATTAAACAAGAGGTATCCTCAAAACTATATTATTAAGAACCCTTTATGTGGCTCTCTGGTATTTCTTGGATTCTGCCTCTTTTTCTTCATCATCTATAAACCCCTCCAGATACATGAGTCCCGCTTTTTTGGTATTGATATAACAGTTGCAACCTATTGTCTCATAATGGCTATACCTTTGTTTCTGCTGATCAGGGTTTTGAAAAGGGTAAAGTGTTTTTCAAACGCCGATGAATGGACGATATTTAAGGAACTTCTGTTTATTGTTCTTTTGCTTTTGGGTATTGGAATAATAGTCTATTTTTCGGGTTTCCTGCTGGAACCACCCTCCCAAAGATGGAACCTGCCGACTTTTTTTGATTCAGTATTCTCTGCATTTCTGATCTTTTCTGTGCCACTTGGATTTTTTTCTATTATTAATTATCGATATTTATTGGTATCAGATATTATTAAGCACTTTAATACCGATTCAGGATTATCTTCCCCTGAACCAGCTGAGCAGGTGATCCGGATAGGGTCACAATTAAAAAAAGAGGAGCTTACCTTCTTACCAAGCCAGTTTCTATATGCCGAATCGGATGGTAATTATATTGTCTTTCATTTGAATATTGAAAACCAGATTAAGAAAAAGATTATCCGCAATTCAATAAGTAATGTAGAACAACAGTTATCTGCAATTCCGTTTTTTTTCAGGACACACCGGGCATATATTGTTAATTTAAAGAGTGTTTGCTCTCAAAAGGGAAATAGTTTAGGTTACCGTTTAAAACTATCCGGCACAGACAGTGAAATTCCGGTTTCAAGACAAAAGACCCACGACTTTGATATAACTCTGGGACGGTATCACTAATCCGTTCATCACAGAAATTTGCCATCCATCCCAACTTTTTACCCGGTATTCTGAACTTGGCTTCATTTCGTAACAAATTCTTGCTATAACTCCCAATAAGTTGTAAAACAGCTTGATAGTTCTTCAATTTGTTGAATAACTAATTAAAATTATAGCAATGAAAATGTCAACCAACCTATTGAGTAAAAGAATTGTAAACATAAATCTTATGCTTCTGATTCTGGCGATTGTAAGTTTCAAAGGAGTTTATGCTCAGGAAAAACAATCAATTACAGGAAAACTAATTGAAGAGAAAAGTAACCAGCCTGTACCCTTTGCTACCGTTGCTTTGATAAAAACCTCAGACTCCAAAATCATAGGGGGTGTAATGAGTGATGAAAACGGAGTATTCAATATAAGTCCCGTATTTTCTGGCAATTACATACTAAAGGTGTCAAATATCGGTTATAAGCCTGAAACAAAAAGCATAGAGGTAATAAATAATGGTATCACGGATGCCGGAATAATATTACTACAAGACACATCAATTATGCTTAAAGGGTTAGTTTTTGTTGGCGAACAGATAAAGGCAAAATCGGAAAGTGACAAGACCACTTTCTATGTAACAAAAAAAATGCTGGATGTTGCAAATACCGGGAGCGACCTCCTGAAACTCTTACCCGGTATACAGGTTGACCTTATGCAAAACATCTCAATTGAAGGAAGCCATGATATTCTGATTTTTGTTGACGGAAAAGAGCGTGACAAAAATTATGTCAGCCAACTAAGACCAGATCAGATTGACCAGATTGAGGTAATAAGTGCCCCACCTTCAAACTATGATGGAAATGTGACCGGGGCAATTAACATTATCTTAAAGAAAGACCGGGAATCCGGAATAAACGGACATATCATTGCAGAGATACCTCTTTCCTCTTCACAAGTATATATTTTCCCCTCTTACAGCCTGAACTGTAGTTTTAAGAAGCTTAATCTTTACACTTCCTATAATGGAGAACTGACTTACCTGAATCTTCATGAAAGTACCAGCCGGAAAATGTGGAATGAATTTAGTACAAACGAGATCACGATAATTCAGGATTTAAGACAAAAGGACTGGTCGCACAGATTCCATTATGGGTTTGACTACTTCGCAAGTGAGAAGGACCAGTTTAATTTTTATGCATATTTCAATCCCTATTCGCGTGAACTTGACGGGAATGTTAATGCTCAGATATCAGGAAAAATCAACGACAGCCGGAACTTGCTAAAAGAAGATACGGATGTAAACACCAGTAACTTTTATTCTTTATATTATAAACACAACTTTGATAAGAAAGGAAGTGAAATAACCGCTGATTTAAGTAATTATTCTCTGAGAGCCGAAAACCGGACAGACTATATTGATAATGAATCAGAAGATCATATGATTTCTCAAACAACTAATGTAAGACCTAAACAAAATTCGTCTAGCTTAAGAATAGATTATAAAACACTGCTTGGGGATAAGTTAAGTTTAAGCACAGGTGTTAAGGCAAAACTGCAGATATCGCAGGATAGAAACAACAAATTTGAGTATAAAGAAAACACTTATGCGATATATGGTATTATTGCTTATAAACGAGAGAAAACAGATATGAGTGTTGGCTTACGTACTGAAAAATCAGTCACAGAGCTGAAAGATGACTTCACTAGTTCTTTTCTCTATTTTTTACCTATTGCTACTTTCAGATATAAAATTACATCTAAACAAAACATTCAGCTTTCTTACAACCGTACAATAAAACGTCCAAATATATACCAGCTAAATCCATATGCTTCCCTGAGCGATCCTTATACAGTAGGTAAAGGCAATCCTTTTCTCAAACCGGAAATAAGTGGAAGTTTGTTTATAGAACATTCTGTTCAGTTTGATGGAAACTATTTTGCTTCACGTCTTTTCTTTAACAGAACAAGTAATGATATTAATAACCTGATGTTTATTAATGACACAAATACCTTTGAAACACAAGTTCAAAATCTGGGTGCAATTAATCAATTTGGTATTCAGTTTTCCGGAACCATGAAGATCAGTGTTCTTACTTTAAATCCATATATAAAACTATTTGATCTTCAGACTAAAGGCAACAATCTTGCAAAATACTATTCTATTGAAAACAAAAACAGACCTGGTTTGGAATCTGGTCTGTCGGTAATAGCATCATTCAAACACGACATTGCCTGTTCCCTCAATTTTCAATATAATAGTGCAAAATATGATATTCAGGGATGCTCATTTTCCGATATGCTTTATTTCCTGTCGGTTGAAAAAACCTTTAAACAGAAGATTAAAGTTGGAATTGTTAGTGCCATGCCATTCACCAGATCATTTACCTATAATGGTTCAAAAACAGATGGTCCGAATTTTCAAAGTTCTTATGAAGGAAACGTAAAAATGTCGGCTATTCCCTTCTGGTTTAAACTGGGTTTTCAATTCAATTCCGGCAAAACCAGGAATAAGATAAGTCGTGAAAAAGAAGAGATTGATAATCTGCCAAAAAAAGGATTCTGATCCTTTTATGTTTGGTGGGGACAGATCCGATAAAGGTTAAAAGTTCTGGCGCAAATGCGTCAGGACTTTTTTACCTCCGGATGGAGCTTGCAAAGAAGAGGAATAGCAACACTAAAGCCCAACAGACGCCGCAGTCGGATGAAGGTTTTTTTCTTTGTGAAGCAGCCCATAAGAGGATAACGAGCCACCGGATGGTGGCTTAATCTTCTTTGTTCTGCTCAACCGAATATCAAACCGGTTTATTAAATTCTATTTGAAAGCATCAAGAGCTTCGGTCGGTTTTCCAGTGTCATAGAATGCACCAAGCGTATAGCTTTTCCATCCGTTATATGCCTCTGGTTCCCAATAAAATACGCCAAGACATTTTTCATCGCTTATAGCTTTGGCCCTTGTAATCAAATCTGTCAGGAACATTTTTGATTGAGTAACCTGGTCAGATGCCATGCCAACTTCGCAAATCATTACCTCGCAACCATAACGACTTATCATGTCATTAATATTGTCAATACAATCGTTATCATAATCAAGCCATGAATCCGTTCCGGGGTAGAGCGACATACCAATCACATCCCATTTGCCGCTGTTTTTCTTTAACCCGTCGAACAGCCAGCGGAAAAGGTTGTTATTATTACCGCTTTGCACATGTACAATAACTTTTGCATTTGGGAAGACAGCTTTAACAGCATCGTAACCTGCGTTATTAAGGACCGCATATTGCGCCATATTTGAAGTTGCATTTCCATCGTCCCATAGCATACCATTACCTGTCTCGTTGCCAACCTGTACCCATTCAGGAGTTACATTCCAGTTTTTTAATGCCGTCAGGATTTCTGTTGTGTGATCGGAAACAGCAGTACATAATTCATCAAATGACAGATCTTCCCATGCTGCTGGCTTTGTTTGCTTGCTTGGGTCGGCCCATGTGTCACTATAATGAAAGTCGATCATGACTCGCATACCCAAATCCGAGGCACGTTTGGCTTTGACCAGGACATCGGTTTTATTGCACCAGCCATCGGTTGGATTAACCCATACACGAAGACGTATGGAATTCATACCCAAACTTTTCAGCAAAGCCATGCATTCAGTCTCTTTGCCATCTGCATCGTAAAAAAGGATGCCTGCATCTTCCATTTCTGTCAGCCAGCTAACATCGGCCCCTTTGGCAAAACTGCTTGTGTCACTATCATTACCATCGTCAGGCGTATTGTTATTATTATTATTACAGGCGAAAGTGAAAATACTCAAAAGACCAAGTAATATAAAAATATATAGCCGTTTCATAGCTGAATTATTTTAAAGTGCAAAGTACGTTAAACCCTGAAAACTTTATCTTTTACGTTTTTGAAATATATCTGTAAAGATGAAAAAGGCAGGGGCAGATTACCTGACCCCTGTCTTTTTACAGTTTTTATTGAGCTACAAATGAGCATGTATTGTTGATAAAATCAACAGTTACAGTGTAAGTTCCAACAGCAAGAGCCTGATCATCAGTGATATTTGATCCTTTATAGGTCAAGGAACTGAACGAACCGCCAAAGTAACGGGCCCAGCTCTTGTCAAGCTGAATAGTCATCCCGTAGGTTGATGCCGTTGTAACAGTAATTGTTCCACTGTAAACTCCGGTAGCTGTTTTGCTGAGTTTCATGGCGTCAGAAAGGCTCCAATCATCATTTATCCCTGAAATGTAAACTGCATCGCCAAGGAATACATAAGAGGCAGCGTTGCGAATATTGGCAATAAGGTCGTAGGTGCCGACTCCTATTATAGCATCGTCAGTAATACCTGATCCCGCGTAAGTAAGAACGCCATCTGCACCACCATAGAAATAATCCCAACCACCGTTCAGATATAATTTGCATCCATATGTTGATACGGAAGTAATGGTTACACTGCTTGAATAAACACCTGCTACCGATGTTGCGTCCATTGCAACCATAGTCCAGCTGTTATTTAAACCGGCATAGCTAAGGCCTGTAATGGCAGTATGACTATAAGTAAGTTTTGCAAGGTCAGCCTGTATGAGGTACAAGCCTGCTGAGGGAGCAGTGATGTTGGTTCCGCTCTTGAAAGCGAGTGTCCCTTCCGTACTTCCCATCTGATAAACATTTGTCCATTCATCTACAGCGAGTGTCATTTCATAACCCCATAATGAATTAACCATTACAGCTCCGGCAAAAGTAGAATCATCTTCACTGACAAGTTTCAGGTAATTATTAAATGTCCAGCTACCGGATATGCCATCATCAATACCCGGTAGATAGAGGTATTTACTGATAGGTTCAACGATAACCGTAATACCTGATTTTACTCTGTAAGTCCAGGATTTAGGATCTGATAAAGAGAAAATGAGGGTATAATCGCCTGCTGCGGGGATAGTTATATCAGTTGCCGATGCATTGTTCCAGTCAATGGTTAGGGTACTGTCAGCGTTTGGTATAAAGCCAAGTGTTTTTGCGATGACTGAAGCGTCGGTAGTTCCAGTTGATATGTTATACAAGGTTGCACTACTGCAACTTACTTTTATCTTTTCATTGGCAGCAGTGGTTGTGAATGAAACAGTCCATTTCACAGTCGCCTTGTCGAATGTCATCGTGGCATTAATATCTCCGCTGACCGTCAAAGAAGGAATATAAGTAGCAGTCCATTCTTTATTGCCTGTACTTAAAGTAGTATAGTAACAACCGCTTTGTCCGGGGTACCAGAAGTTCCAGAAAGAGCTTTCATCGCTTGAAATAACAAACGCATTGCCGTCTACACCAAGGTTACCCCATGTGGTTCCATCGCCTTCGAGAAGGTACCAGTTAGACCATGATCCTGCACCGGTAAATCCATAATAGTTACCATCGCTATTTGGTGAATAAAGGTAGAACCCTGTGTTGTCCTTGTCTGAATCCAGAATAAAACCTTTAGTCATGTCAATTGAATAACAAGTAACATTTACTGTGGCAACATTGCTATAATACGATTCCGTAT
>JGI20214J51088_10002712_pt1 | contig 11729 bp, 11 predicted proteins | sample WetSurMetagenome_FD_51088 | JGI IMG/M metagenome (IMG submission 51088)
CCGCCGCTATTATTGAAGCAATAGTTGAAGAAGAGGAAGAGGTCGAAGTTGATGACGATGTTATTGACGAGGCAGATGAAGATGAAGATATCGTAAAGGTAGGTGAAGAAACAGAAGAAGAATTGTAAAATAAAATTGTAACTTTTAAAGATATAAGTATGGCTGTTATAAATGCTGCTGATGTAGCTAAACTAAGAAGAGTTACTCTTGCAGGAATGATGGACTGTAAAAAAGCTCTCGAAGAAGCCGATGGCAACTTTGATAAAGCAATTGAAATAATACGTAAAAAAGGACAGGCTGTTGCAAACAAACGGGCCGATAGAGACGCTACAGAAGGTGTTGTAATCTCAAAAGTAGTTCCTGACGGAAAAATGGGAGCTATAATCGTACTTAACAGTGAGACTGATTTTGTTGCTAAGAATGCAGATTTTATTGCCTTCGCAACCAAAATTATTGATCTCGCTCTGGTAAAAAAACCTGCCAATCTTGAGGAACTTAAATCTCTTCCGCTTGATGGTGGTAAGGTTGCTGAAAAGATTGTTGAATATGTAGGTATCATCGGTGAAAAAGTAGAACTTTCATACTATGAGAAAATCGAAGCACAATATGTTCAGGCCTATATTCACCCGGGAAGTAAACTCGCAACTCTGGTAGGCTTCTCAAAATCAGGAGTAGACGTTCAGGTCTATAAAGACATTGCAATGCAGGTTGCTGCAATGAACCCGGTTGCTATTGATAAAGATTTTGTAAAACCTGAGACTATTGCACAGGAGATCGAAATTGGAAAAGAACAGGCAAGACGTGACGGGAAACCGGAAAANATGCTTGAGAAGATAGCACAGGGTAAACTTACNAAGTTCTTTAAAGAGAGTACACTGCTCAATCAGGATTTCGTAAAAGACAACAAGATGACTATCAAACAGTATCTTCAATCTGCTGCCAAAGACCTGACAGTAACTGATTTCAAACGTTATTCTTTAAATTTGTAATACGTAAGTTCATATTTCAATATGTGTGGCGCTCCAGGGCGCCACTTTTTTTTTATTTTTTTCACAACAATAAGTTTGTGATTCACTCAATCATTCAAATAGAGTTGTGAATTTTTGAAAAAATCAAATAAATCCACTCAGTTTTATTAAATTCGTTGCTCTCTTCCTTCTAATTTGCATTACTAAACTTATAAATAATATGAAATATCCAAGAATTCTGCTCAAACTAAGTGGTGAATCTCTTTCAGGAACAGGAGACCAGGGAATCGATGATACTGTTCTGAATAAATATGCAAAACAGGTGGTAGAAGCATTACAAAAAGGGTGTGAGGTAGCAATAGTAATTGGGGGTGGAAATATATTTCGTGGTCTGAGTGGAACAGAATCTGGATTTGACCGTTTAAAAGGTGACCAGATGGGTATGCTGGCAACAATAATAAACAGTCTTGCTTTTGAGAGTGCGCTAACCCGACTTGGAACAAGAGCTAAAGTTTTCACATCCATCAGGATGGAACCTGTAGGAGAGCTTTATAACCGGGACAGAGTACTGGAAGCAATGAAAAACGAAACTATATGTATTCTATCAGGTGGTACAGGCAATCCATTCTTCACAACAGATACAGCTGCAGCGCTTAGAGCCGTTGAAATCGGGGCAAATGTCCTCCTCAAGGGCACCAGAGTGGATGGGATATATACTTCAGATCCTGAGAAAGATCCGTCTGCTACAAAATTTGACAGCATTTCTTTTGAGGAAGTGATCAGCAAACGCCTGAAGGTAATGGATTCAACTGCATTTACAATGTGCAGGGATAACAATATGCCAATAGTAGTTTTCGATATGAACAAAGCTGGTAATCTCATCAGATTAATTGATGGCGACCCTATCGGAACAGTCGTCAGCAATTAAAAGTACATTGCCATTCCACCTATTTTACTATTTTTGTTGTACAACTCTATAACCTGAACAGTATGAACGAAGAAATTGAACTTATCACTGACGAGACCAGGGAAAGAATGGAAAAAGCCCTTGAACACCTTGAGCATGAGCTTGCCCGTCTTCGAGCCGGGAGATCAAATCCTGCTTTGCTCGATGGTATTACAGTTGATTACTATGGAGTTAATTCACCATTATCCCAGGTTTCCAATATAAATACTCCCGATGCAAAAACTATTCTTATTCAGCCCTGGGAAAAAAATATGCTCGGGGCAATTGAAAAAGCAATTATGGCTGCAAATATTGGCCTTACACCTGTTAATAACGGTGAAGTTATACGAATTAATATACCTCCTCTGACAGAAGAAAGAAGACACCAGCTGGTCAAACAGGTCAGAAATGAAGGAGAAACAGCCAAGATCAGTGTACGTAACACAAGGAAATGGGCAAACGATGAATTGAAACAACTTCTCAAAGACGGGCTGCCAGAAGATCTTGAAAAAGAAGCAGTTAACATTGTGCAGGATATGACTCATTCATACAATACAAAGATTGATAAAGTAATGGCTACGAAAGAAAGGGATGTTATGACAGTTTAGGTAACTGTTAATAACTGACTCCTTTTAGACCCGAAGTGCAATTCCTGCACATTTCAATCATGTGTCTTCCTGTCAGAATGCTTTTTCTGAAAATCCTGAATCTGGGTCCATCCCATATCTCTCTGAATGAATCGCGGTTAAGATCACCCATTACATAATCTGCATTTTTATCAAAACAGCAGGGGACAACTTTCCCATCCCATGTTATTACAGTACTGGACCAAAGTCGTGCACACCTGTCAGGTAAGGAACTTTTTATCACATATTCCCCGTCTTTGTCTTTATATCGACTGAACCGCCTGAATGATGGTTGCCATGCACTGATGTCTGCCTTATCAATGATCTGCATCGATTTTAATTTCAACGATACATGAATACTTTTTGTCAGCTCTCTAACTTTTATTATCTGATGTTCATTAAAACGGTTCACCAGAAATTGTATCTCAATTTTTAAATTTGAATTGTGCTTTTTTTTTGCCGATGCAACGTTTCTGATTCCGTCAATTACCTTGTCAATATTTCCATTGACCCTGTAAGCTGAATATGTTTCCTGATCGACTCCATCAAGGGATATTATCAGTTTATCCAAACCAGACTGTACGATCCTGTCCGAATTATGTTCTGACAAAAAATGACCGTTGGTAGAAACTACAGAATGTATCTTCANACAGCTCTCGACAAAGGAGAAAAACAATGGATGCAACATCGGCTCCCCCTGAAAAAAAAGATTTACATTATAAAGGTACGGACCAAGCTCCTTTATCACTTTTTTAAAGAGGTCGATATCCATAAATCCCCGATCCCTTTCCATCAGGCCTGAACCTGAAGAACAATGCGGACAGTTAAGATTACAGTTATTGGTTAGTTCTGTACTGACAGATACCGGCATACCCGATATATCTGTTTTCCCGTCAACAGAGCATTTTAGATATGAATAGCCAGTTTTGAAAAGATTAACAGGTTTAATAAGTCTTTCAATCATTGATTTTTTAAATATTGGGAGGTAAGCTATAAAAAAAAATCCATAAAAATATAGGGTAAAATGTCCGTTCGCTGGTCATAGAACTGAAATCAGGAGAATACAGTATTCGTCAAAAAAATGAACTCAAATTTTTAACTTAATAATTTACGCCATGAAAACGTTTAAACACATTTCGCTAATTGCAGCGGTTCTTCTGCTGGCTTTTACAGTCCAGACTGCAGCTGCTGGTAGTTCTTCGGGTAATAAAAAAAATACCCAGCAAAATCTTATTGTAATCAAAGGTAAGGTTATTGATGCAGAAAGCAGGTCACCTCTGGTATTTGCATCGGTTGCTGTTAAGGAAACCAATGTTGCAATCGTAACAAATATCGACGGGGAATTCACACTTAAAGTCGGTGACCTTACAACCTCAAAAAGTCTTGAGGTTTCGTTCGTGGGATATAAAAACAAGATTATTCCACTCAGTGAGCTGAAAGATAATGGTTCAAAAAACGTTATTGCTCTTGAAACTGCTCCTATCCCGATCAAAGAGATTATTGTAAAACCTCTTGATCCTGTAAGTATTGTCCAGAAAGTTATTTCCAATATCCCAAAAAACTATGAATCAGTACCGAATCTGATGACAGCATTTTACAGGGAGACAATAAGAAAGAACCGTACATATGTTTCAATAGGAGAGGCTGCGGTTGAAATCTTCAAAGCGCCATATAACAGTGTTATGCGTTTCGACGCAACCAGGATATATAAAGGGAGAAAAGGCACAGATGTTGAAAAAATGGACACTGTCCTCTTCAAACTCCAGGGAGGTCCCGTAAGTGTTCTAGAACTCGATCTGGCTAAAAATTCAGAATCTATACTGACCAGCGAAGCTATGGAAAATTACAATTATTCTCTCACAGGTGTTGTTGAGATAGACGGAAAACCACATTACGTAATTGAATTCATCCAGAAACCATCGGTTGAGACACCACTGTTCATGGGTAATCTGTATATTGAGATGGACTCATATGCTATAACAGAAGCAGAATTCGGTTTCAACCTTTCAAACAAAGAGGCAGCACAATCTATTTTTATCAAGAAAAAACCTCTTGGTATGAAAGTAACTCCGGAGATTGCAACCTATAGAACCAAATATCGTGAACAAGGAGGAAAATGGCACTTCGCATACTCAAGGGCTGAAGTCAAATTTAAAGTTGACTGGCATAAAAGGCTCTTCAATACTTACTATACTACCATGTCAGAAATAGCAGTAACGGATCGTACTGACCAGGAAGTTATTAAATTTGCAGGAAAAGAAAAACTAAAATACAATGATATATTCTCAGAAAAGGTTGATGCTTTTACCGATAAGGAATTCTGGGGAGATTATAATGTGATCGAACCCGACCAGAGTATTGAATCAGCAATTCGCCGTCTTAGCAGAAAGCTGAAATTTAGTGATAGGGAACAGAATAAATAATTTAGGATCAATGATCAGGGACACTGAGATAACAAGGAGGATCAGAAATGGCGATGCAGGACAGTTTGAGTCGCTTTTCAGATCCTCCTATGTCTCCCTGGTTCGTTACGCCAAGACTCTGATAAAAGATCACGATACTGCTGAAGAAATAGTGCAGGATCTGTTTTTCAGGATCTGGCAGGATAAGGAAAAATTGAATATTGAAAGTTCTTTGAATGGCTATCTCTACAGATCGGTTCACAACAGATGCATTCACTATATTGAACATAACAAGGTTGTCGTCCGGCACGCTGAAGAGATGTCATACCACCAATCATCAGAAAGTCCCGAGAATCCGTCCGATATAATAAATTACAAAGAGCTTCAGGAAAAGATAGCGAGGATACTTGAAAGACTACCGGAAAGATGCGGAAAGATATTCGCAATGAGCAGATTTGAAGGACTTAAATATAACGAGATAGCAACAAAGTTGTCGGTCTCAATAAAGACAGTTGAAGCAAATATGGGCAGGGCGCTTAAAGAATTCAGAAAGGAATTAATACAATAATGAAAGAGATGAAAAGCATTGAGCGATTCGCTGATAAGGATTGGGAGGAACTTGCCTCTATCCTTTCAGAAGAGAAAGGTGAACAGACAGATCTCTTCAACCGGTTTATGGATGAAGACACAAACGATTCAGGTAAAATATGGAAAGATTTAAAGAATATGATTAGTAAGGAGGAAATAGATGTTGATAAAGCCTGGAATAATGTTCATTCGAGGATGAAGGAGAATGGTCTTATAAATAAAGATACACCTTTCAGGATCAGTTTTATAAGAACTACATTTTTTAGAATTGCAGCTGCCGTACTTATACTTTTAGGCCTGGGGACTACTGCACTTTATATTACTAACTCAGGAATGCTGAGCAAAAACAATATTTCTGTTGCTGATAATGATCAAAAGAATATCCTCATATCCCTTCCTGATGGAAGTAAGGTATATCTGAACAGGAATTCTGAGTTCAGCTACCGGAAAAATTTTGGTCAGAAAGGAAGATATGTGAAACTAACGGGGGAAGCATACTTCGAAATATCTCCCAATAAGTCAAAACCTTTTATAATAGATGCAGGTAAAGCCAAAGTAAAAGTTGTCGGAACATCCTTCAATGTTATTACCAATAACCGCAATTCTGCGGTTGAGGTCTTTGTTACAACCGGAAAAGTTCTTGTTTTCGATAATTCAGGTTCACAATCAATTCAGCTCGACCCCGGATATGTAGGAACAATGAATGCAGAAACATCAGAGAAAAAACTTAACGGCAATCCAAACTATCTTTCCTGGAGAACCGGTTATCTGGATTATAGCGGACAAAAGCTAAGCACAGTATTCAACGATCTGAAAAGAGTCTATAACATGGATATTGTTGCTGATGATTCTCTCATTCTGGAGAATCCGTGGCATTCACCTATTGTTAATACCCCGCCGGAGACCATAATTAATTTAATTTGTCGTAGCTTTAATCTGAGTTATTCAAAGGTTGGGGACGTTTATCATCTTTCAAAAAAATAACTCATCACTGGAAAATGTTACCTCACAATGGCTATATATATTTTAAACTTTTCGCCATTGCACTGTTTCTTTTGCTGATCTTTCCGGAAAAATCGGAATGCCAGCAAGGCATTCTTGACTCAACATTCACTTTCAGGGCAGGAACAGTTAAGACAGGTAATGCCCTGGATATTATTTCACGCCAAACGGGATACAACTTTACTTATGACAGCCGTCTGATCGACCAGGAGAGGAAGACGGAAATGACATATAAAAACACCAAACTCAGTCTGATCCTGGGCAATATACTTAAGAACGATTCTCTGCTCTTTTCGGTTATAGATAAATATATTATTATCAGTCGTGAAGAGAAACAGTCTTCTTCTCCTACTGATTCTGTAACAACCGGCAGAATAAAATATATTACAGGCAAAATCGTTGATGATGAAACTTCCGAACCTTTACCTTTTGCAACAATTGCATTAAAGAATAAAGGAAAAGGAACTGTTACTAATAATAATGGTGATTTTGGAATGAAAATCACTCCTGATTTCTTTGATGATACTCTGTCAGCCTCATATCTGGGATATATGGGAAGGGAGATTCCTGTTAAGAAAGCCTTTGGCAACAACCTGACAATTTCAATGAAGAGAGAATACATCTCTATTCCGGAGATCATCATCAAAAATCATAATCCGCAGGAGATCATTTCCCGGGCATTCAGTGCAATACAACATAATTATGGTAATACGCCTGCTTCGATGACTGGTTTTTACAGGGAAGGTGTTATGAAAAAAAATGAACTTCAGACTTATTCTGAAGCAATTTTACAGATTTACAAAAGTGCTTACTCAGGGACGCTCTATGGTGATCAGATCAAAGTTTTCAAAAGTCGGAAAATTGAAAATACAAATACTACAGATACTCTTGCTATAAGACTCAAAGCAGGCCTAAGTACATGCCTTGAACTTGACGGAGCTAAAAACACTTATGATTTTCTGTCAAGTCAGGGAATGTTAGACTACACCTACAGGCTGACAGATATCGTGACCTATGATGAGGAAACTGCTTATGTTATTGATTTTGAACAGCGGGAAAACGTTGATTTGCCTCTATTCAAAGGCACAATATACATAAACACAGCCGATTATGGCATCCTCAATTCTGAATTTGAAATCAATCCAAAGTTGATCTATAAAATAAAAAATTCATTTATTTCCAACTCAACCCACGGATATGACACATGGCCTGTATCAGTCAAGTATTCTGTGAGTTACCGAAAAATGAATAACAGGTACTTTCTAAATCATGTCAGGGGCGATCTGATATTTACTTCGCATCAGAGGAAGAAACTTTTTAATATGCAGTTTAGGGTATTTTTTGAACTGGCAATAACAGAAACTGTTCTGTCAAATGTTTCAAGGTTTGACAGGGAAGAGCTTGCACCTATTCATTCGATTTTCTCGAAGACAATAACAAACTACGACCCCTTATTCTGGGGAAATCAGGATTTCCTCCGCCCCGAAGACAACCTTCTTCAGTCTCTTAAAAACATGAATGTTAAGTTGCAGGAATTCAGTAAATGATTGCGGATTGCGGATTTTTGATTTCGGATTTTTCTTCAATCCGCAATCCCCAATCCTAAATTCGTAATCCTAATGATTCTGCTTGGCTGTCTTACCTGAAGATGTAAAGATCGCAGTTAATTCGTCTGCTTCTTTCAATAATTCTAAAACGCTTTCTTTCTTCAGCAGATTGCCATCTACAATAAGTTCGAGCCAGAATAATGTTTCGTCGCTTTCTTCCTCAACAACTGTAATCTTTGAAACGAAATCGGCATTACTTCTTGCTCTACACGCGGATCGATAATTTGAGGCAACCGAAGTACCGGAACGAATAATCTGATTACCAATTGTTCGTCCAGCCGTAGTATTAGGTAATTCATCTACTAACTTGATTATTTCAATTGCAAACCGTTTAGTACGCTTCTTTAATTCATCCTTTGTCATATTGATTATATTAGTGAAACCATAATCAAAAAATCAAAGAATAATATGAAATCCTGAGGTCAAAATCAAAAATCCGCAATCAAAAATCCGAAATCCGAAATCATTTCTAGTACTTATTGATAAGATTATAGAGTTCTGTGAGATCTGGCGTAAGTATGATCTCGGTTCTTCTGTTCTTCTGACGCGCATCGGCAGTACTACGATCATCAATAGGCAGGTATTGACTTCTTCCTGAGGCTGTTAGTCGTTTTGGATCAATCCTCGATCCTTCCAGCAGCACCCTGATAACAGTTGTGGCACGTTTAACACTTAAATCCCAATTGTCCTTTAACTGACTGTTTCCCGGGTTATATGGAACATTATCAGTATGTCCTTCAATCATTATCTGAATATCAGGACTTTTTTCAAGGACGCCGGCCAGTTTTTTTAATGCATTTCTGCCATTCGCATCGATATCCCAACTGGCCGATTTAAACAGGAGCTTTTCATCAAGCGAAACATATACCTTGCCATTCTTCATTGTGACAGTAAGTCCATTGTTCTCAAACCCCAGCAAAGCGTCTGATACCTTATTCTTCAGATCCTGAACAATTTTTTTCTGAGCATCGAGTATCTTTTCAAGCTCAGCTAACCTTGCATTTCTTTTCTCCAGTTCAAAATTAAGTTCATCGAGTGCTGCCTTTTTTGTATCAAGGTTTTGCCCGAGCTGACGAAGCAGATCTTCTTTCTTCTGGAGGTTCGACTGGGCAGCCTGAAGATCAGCAAGCAGTTTTTGAGTCTCCTTTACATTCCCTTTGATCAGATCTTCCTGTGCATTCTGTAATTCATTGTATTTCGCGGAAATCCTGTTATAATCATTAACCGCTTTGTCGCGTTCACTCTCTGCTGTAGAAACTTTCAGCTTAATAGTATCCATCCCTTTTTCCAGGGAAGCAAGCTTCGCTTTAAGTTCCTTATTTTGCATTTCAAGCCCGATATTTTCGGTTTTAAAAGCATCTCTCTCATTCATGAACTGTTTGCTGGTATCCTGCAAACTGCTGAATTTCTTTCCTGAAACACAAGATATTGAAAAAAATATCAGAGCAAAATAACCCAGAATGTAAAAATATGTTCTCTTCATAACCTAAATTTGATTTTACTTATAACATCTGACTTGAATAAAAATTGCATCCATCCGCTCGAATCCGGTAACAAAAATAAGAAAATCCCGGGGATGCTTCAGCAAACACTCAGGAATAATAATTGTTATATTTGCTGGTTATTTTTTTAACCGTCTCTTAATGGACAGTGTAGAGAATCTACTCTCAAAAATATATTCACCGGAAGATTTAAGGAAACTTGATCCGGAAGATCTTGCTCAGGTGAGTTCAGAACTCCGTCAGTATATTATAGATGTTGTATGCAATAACCCCGGGCACTTCGGGGCCAGCTTAGGTGTGGTTGAGTTAACCGTGGCCCTCCATTATGTTTTTAACACGCCATATGACAAAATTATCTGGGATGTCGGACATCAGGCCTATGGTCATAAAATACTTACCGGACGACGTGAAAAATTCTCAACCAACAGAAAATATAAAGGGATCAGTGGTTTCCCAAAGATGTCAGAGAGTGAGTATGATGCCTTTGGTACAGGTCACTCTTCAACGTCCATCTCTGCAGCTCTGGGCATGGCTGTAGCCGCCGGTAAAAAAGGAGAAAACAGGCATGTGGTAGCAGTTATCGGTGATGGAGCCATGACAGCCGGTCAGGCGTTCGAAGGCTTGAATAATGCCGGTATTGGCAAGTCCGATATACTGGTAATTCTTAACGATAATAAGATAGCAATAGACGCTAATGTCGGTGCACTGAAAGAGTATCTTCTCGATATTACAACCAGCAAAACATACAACAGGTTTAAGGACAAAGTATGGAAAGTTCTTGGGATCTTCGGTAAACTTGGCCCAAATGCCAGGACGCTTGCAGCCCAGCTTGAAGCAGGAGCAAAAAGCACCATACTCGACAGAAGCAATCTTTTTGAAGGACTCAATTTCAGGTATTTCGGGCCTATTGACGGTCATGATGTACTTCACCTGGTCAGAGTTTTGGAAGATCTGAAGCGAATTCCCGGTCCAAAATTGCTTCATTGTCTTACTGTAAAAGGAAAGGGATTCAAACAGGCAGAAGAAGATCAGACAGCTTTCCACGCTCCTGGTAAATTTGACAAAGAAACCGGAGAGATAATCAACACAACCTTAGTTGATGCACCACTTACATACCAGGAAGTTTTCGGAAATACAATTCTGGAACTTGCTGAACAAAACGATAAGATAACCGGCATTACACCGGCAATGCCAACAGGCTGTTCACTAAATATAATGATGAAAGCGATGCCTGAAAGGACATTTGACGTTGGAATTGCCGAACAGCATGCTGTAACATTTTCCGCCGGACTTGCGACACAGGGGATGATCCCATTTTGTAACATCTATTCATCTTTCATTCAGAGAGCTTACGACCAGATAATACATGATGTGGCAATTCAGAATCTCCACGTGGTCTTTTGTCTTGACAGGGGGGGACTTGTAGGTGCAGATGGTGCAACGCATCATGGTTTCTTTGATATGGCATTTATGCGCAGTATTCCAAATATAGTTGTTACAGCTCCGATGGATGAGATTGAACTAAGAAATCTGATGTATACTGCACAACTTGAAAAGAACAATTTCCCATTCTCAATCCGTTATCCGCGGGGGCGGGGAATTTATTCCGATTGGAAAAAACCTTTCACTGAAATTGAAATTGGTAAGGCACGTCAGATAAGTGAAGGAAGCGATCTTGCTGTTTTATCTATTGGCCACCCCGGGATAGATGTTTCTTCTGTTATAAACAGACTGAAAAAAGAAAATATTTCTGTTGCGCATTATGACATGCGTTTTGTTTCGCCTGTAGACACAGATGTTCTTCATAGAGTTTTTAAGAAATTCAGATATGTAATTACAATCGAGGACGGGGTGCTTAAAGGAGGATTCGGTAGCGCTGTTATCGAGTTTATGTGCGATAATGGGTACAACTCTGAAGTAAGGCGGCTAGGTATTCCTGATTATTTTGTTGAACATGGTACCCAGGAAGAACTATACAGGGAGTGTGGGTATGGTGTCGAGGGAATTGAAATTGCGATCAGGGAGGCACTTGTGAGGAAGGGATAAAGTTGACGAAAGGCTCACGATGCACGACTCACGGAAAAATCT
>JGI20214J51088_10002715_pt1 | contig 11717 bp, 7 predicted proteins | sample WetSurMetagenome_FD_51088 | JGI IMG/M metagenome (IMG submission 51088)
TCGCTGATGTCGAAGAATCTCCTGTAATTGATCTCCTCTGCGGAAAGGCGCCAGTGGGCGAGCCTGTAAACCTGGCTCGAGAGGACGGCATCCAGGGCCGCAAAGGACCCTGGATGCCCCGGTGAGCCGTTCACCTCTTCGAGCCTCGCGTCGATGAANTGCCGCCCTGGCCCACCGGCCTCGTAGAATTCCCGGAGTTCCTGCTTGTGCCGGGCGAATTCGTCATCCGTCATGAATTCACCCGACCGACCGGCGACCCCGGCAGGAAGACCCGGCACGGGTCCCAGGATCGCTGCATAGGATTTCGCGTTCACGGGAAAATGAAGTTCGCCATACCTGACAACCAGGCCCGATGCCTCGAGGNGGATCTTCATCTCGCCTCTCTCGAGACACTCGGCATAAGGCCGTCCCAGGAAAGGTGCGAGGATGCGCCCCCGGAGGCTCGAACTGCCGGACTCCCAGTCGATATCGAAGACATCGGCAAATCGGGACCGGCGTCCCTTTTCGAGCACGTCGGCAAGGTACGGGTTGTCGCCGTCATAGGCCATGTGATTGGGCACGACGTCCTGGATCCAGCCGATGCCGCGTCTCTTCAGGGCCGCGACCAGCGCTTCGAAATCGGCCTGCGTCCCCAGCTCCGGGTTAATCTCGTTGGGATCGACGATGTCGTATCCGTGAGGGCTCCCCTTTCGCGCCTTGAACAGGGGCGAGGCGTACACGTGGGATATACCCAGTCCTGCCAGGTAAGGGACAAGTCCCTTCGCGTCGCAAAAGCCAAAGGAGCTGTTGAACTGGATTCGATACGTCGCCCTTGGAATGTCCATTCATCCCCCCTGCGTCTTCGCCCGCTCACACCGGGAGCCGTATGGTCAGCTTTTCACAGAGCTTGCGGAACAGCAGCAGCCACTGCTGCGACGGCCCGTCTCCCTCTTTTGCCTTTTCCTCCATCTCGTTGAAGGTGAACTGCCGGGTGGCATAGCAGATATTCTGAACCTTCCAGAGATTCACCGGGAACGGAGCGATGGAAAGCAGCTCCAGCCCTCTCCCCAGCCTGCTCAGATGCTCCTGCTCCTGAGGCTCGCGTCCCACCTTCTCGGCCATCCGCTCCAGATTTTTCCGGAGGTCGTACTCCAGGCCCGCCTTGTCCAGAGAGATTTCCTCCGCCTCGGCCTGTTCGAGAAAGCCCCGGATCCTTGGGATATCCGGATCCTCCTGCCGCAACAGACGGCTCAACGCGGCATTGACCACCAGCGTGGCCGCCGAGGAAAGCGCCTGCGGCGCGGGAATCCCCGCCTCTTTCATGAAGCGCATAATCGGACCGTAAGGCTTGTACATCTGCCGGTACACCGCCTCGGCGTCCCGGAGGGGCTCCTCCAGGATGAGGTTGACGATCCTGCGCAACTCGTCCCGGAAGAGCGACTTGAGGGAATAGATCGAGCTCCCGAAATGCCTGTCCAGCAGGCTCAGCGTCTCAGGGAAGTCCGCCCGGTGAAAGGTCTCGGACATCTCGCGCACCATGCCCTTGTAGGGCTTCTCCCCCTGGAATCCCTGGACGCCGCATCGCAGCGTGTGCTCGCCGAAGTACAGCACGGCGAAGACGAGGCGCAGAGATTCCTGCGTGATCTCCGATGTGACGAGCGCGCGTCCGGAAGCCAGCCGAACCATCCCCGACTGGAACGTCTGGAAGTCCTCGCGGCGAACCGCAAAGGAAAAGACGGTCGAATCCTCTTGATAGCGCTCAAAGAGGGANCTGATGGCGTAGTGGGCGCAGACCCTGGCGAGATCGAGAAAGGCGGGCCNGACGAACCGCTCGTAGATGCGCTGTCCGTCNCCGTGCTGCGCGATGTTACTCCGTGCAGGCTTGAGACGCTCCAGGAACGCGGCNTCCAGGCCCTCTCCCGTGATCTCGTCGGCCAGCTGGATGGCGCGGCCTGCATACTGGATGATCTGCAGTGTTTCAATGCCCGACAGCTCGTCGAAAAACCAGCCGCAGCTTGTGTACATCAGCATGGCGTGGCGCTGCATCTCCAGGAGCTTGAGCGCCCGCATTCGGTCATCTGCGCCAAGGCGGTGGCCGGCATGACGCGAAAGAAAATGTTTCATGCCGTCGACCGACCGGTCGAGGATGAGATGCACATAATCCTCGCGGGCTTGCCACGGATCCTTGAACAGGGATGCGCCCTCCCGCTCGAAGATTGCAGCCAGACTGTCCCGGAGCCAGTCCAGGGCATTCCGGAGGGGCTCGCGCCACTGCTGGTTCCAGCCGGGCCATCCTCCCGAGTTGCATCCGCAATCCCTGAACCACCGGTCGACGCCGTGGGGACAGCTCCACGAGGATCGTTCGATAATGTCGACCTCAACGGACGGCGGGTGCAGTTTCAGGTACTCGCCGTAGACGGTCAGGCGGACGTCCTCGCGCGATTCGACGATATTGAGAGCGTAGGCAAGCGCCATGTCCCCGCGATGGTGATGGTGGCCATACGTCTCGCCGTCGGTTGCGACGTGAACAAGCCGTGGCTGGGAGCGATCGTCGGGAAAGCGGTTCAGGAGCCTCTCCGCGAAGGTCTCACCGCGCGCCAGCAGGTTGTCGAATGCCACGTCGTGGGCCACCTGGCCGTCGTAGAAGAACAGCGCTATCGATCGGCCCGAAGGCAGGCGGCAGACGTAGGCAGTCGAGGGATCGATGGTCCCCGAGGAAACATCCTGCCAGTCGCCATCGGGGTGGCGGATGCGCTTTGCCTGCAGTGGCGAGAGGATCGTGAAGCCGATTCCCTCGCCGGCCAGGATTTCGAGCGACTCCAGATCCACGGCCGTCTCCGGGAGCCACATCCCCTCGGGCATGCGGCCGAAGTGATGCTCGAAATCCCGGATGCCCCACTTCACCTGCGCCAGCCGATCGCGGCGGTTGGCAAGGGGAAGGATCATGTGGTTGTATGCCTGGGCGATGGCCGCTCCGTGCCCGGCAAAGTGCTTTTGGCTTTCGCGGTCGGCCTCCCGGATGGCTTCGTAAACCTCCGGCGCTGACCTCGCCATCCAGGTGAGCAGGGTGGGGCCGAAGTTGAAGCTGATCCGGGAATAGTTATTGAGGAGCCCGACGATCCAGCCTTCGCCGTCCAGGATCCGGCTGACTGAATTCGCGGCGTAACATTCGGCGGTGATCTTCTCGTTCCAGTCGTGATAGGGGAAAGCCGAATCCTGTACCTCGACGGCTTCGAGCCAGGGGTTCTCCCGCGGCGGCTGATAGAAATGGCCGTGTATGCATACATAGCGTGACATCAGGCACCTCCTGTGGCCTTGAAGAACAGGACGGCGGATTCGCCGGGCAGGCTGAGCGTGCAGGCGCCTGCAGAATCGACGGTCGCCGGCACGGGGCTGCCCGGGCCGCTCCAGCACCGCTCTGCCGAATCAAGGATTCGATGCCACGTCCCGGCAGGCAGGGGGAGCGGAAGCGAACAGGTCTCTTTATTGAAATGCATGACAAGGAAGGCCTCGCGTTCGGTGCCCCGATAGCGCACCAAGAGGACGCAGTTCTCGTCGAACCCCAGCACCTCCATCTTGTCCCTTTGCAGGCTTCCCGCCTGCAGAAGCGCTTTTCGCAACTGAAGGACATCCCGGTAATACGAGCAGAGAATCCCGTGGGACCCCTCGCTTCGGAGACTCCACCGGAGTTTTGCGGCAAGGAAGGTGGCCTCGTCCTGAGGGTCCGGGATTTGTACACCGGCCTTCAAATCGGGAAACTCAGCGAGGCGCCCATTCCGGGTCGCCTCGATCAAGGCGGCATCGGAGTGACTGATGAAATAGGGAAAGGGCGCCGTCTCCGAGTACTCCTCGCCCATGAAGAGAAGCGGCGTGAAGGGAGACAGCAGCACGGCCGCTGCGGCAAGCTTCAGCGCCTCGAAGGAGACCCTCTCGGCGAGGCGATCCCCCCGGGCGCGATTTCCCACCTGGTCGTGGTTCTGGGAAAAGACGATCAGGCGCTCGCCCGGGGTGTCCTCGAGAGGCCTTCCGTGGCGATGCCCGTGAAACACGGAATAGGTACCGTCATAGACAAACCCTTGGCTCCAGGCTTTTCTCAGCTGGTCGAAGCGGCCGAAGTCGATGTAGTAACGCCCCCGCTCCCCGGTCAGGAGGGCGTGGAGCGCGTGGTGGAAATCGTCGTTCCAGACCCCGTCGAGCCCGTAGCCGCCCTGCCCGGCGGGACGGATGAACCGGGGGGCATTGAGATTGCTCTCGGGGATGAGGTGCACGGGTCTGCGCATCTTGGCTGCCGCGGAGTGCACGGCAGCCCCCAGTTCTTCGAGAAAAGGAAGCGCCGACAGGTCGACAATGCCGTGAACGGCGTCCAGCCGCAGAGCATCGACGTGGAAGTCCCTCACCCAGGTCAGGGCGCTCTCGATGAAGAAGCGGCGCACTTCATCGCTGCCGGGCCCGTCGAAATTGACGGCCTTGCCCCAGGGCGTCATGCAATAGTCGTTGAAGTAAGGGCCAAACGAGCCCAGGACATTCCCCTCGGGGCCCAGGTGGTTGAAGACGACGTCGAGCACGACGGCAAGCCCCCTGCGGTGAGCGGCGTCGACAAGCCGTTTGAGCCCATCGGGCCCCCCGTAGGAATCCTGGACGGCAAAGGGAAAGACCCCGTCATAGCCCCAGTTTCTCGAACCCGGGAACTGGGCGACGGGCATCAGCTCCAGGGCGCTCACTCCCAGGTCCTTCAGATCATCCAGGCGGGAAACGGCGGCATCGAAAGTCCCCTCGGCCGTAAAGGTCCCCACGTGCAGCTCGTAGAGGACATAGTCCCTCAGGGCCAATCCGGTCCAGTCGCCATCGCTCCAGTCGAAGCGCGGGTCGGTGACTCGGGAAGGTCCGTGGACGCCCCGCGGCTGGTGGCGGGAAGCGGGGTCCGGCCGCTCGATGGCACCGTCGAGCCTGTAGAGGTAAAGGGCGCCCGGGGCGATGTCTTCGGCGATGACATGATGGTACCCCCGCGTGCCGCGCTCCATGGAGATGATCCTGCCTGAGGGGGCGACGATACGCACCTCGACCCGCTGTGCCTCCGGAGCCCAGAGCACAAAGGCGCATCGACCCTCGCCGAGGTACGACGCCCCAAGGGAATGCGTTTCATCCATGCTGCACACCTGCCTTCGCGGGAGAGGCCGTCAGCGGGCGGCTGCCGTCTTTTTCCTCACGGCAACCCGATAAAGATATTCGTACTTGCGGGCCGCCTCCTCCCAGGTGAATCGTTCCGACATGGCCTGCTGCATCAGTGTATGGATGGCCTTCTCGTTGTGATAGTACGTATAGGTGGCCCACCCGATCGTGTCGTACAGGGCCCCGGCCGTCATCTGGTGGAACTTGAAGCCCGTGCCCTCCAGGCCGGCCTCATCGAAGTTCTCCACTGTGTCGTCCAGGCCGCCCGTGGCGTGCACCACGGGCAGGGTGCCGTACCGCATGCTGTACATCTGGGTGAGACCGCAGGGCTCGAACCGCGACGGCATGACGAAGAAGTCGCTGCCGGCGATGATCCTGTGGGCCATGGCAGGCTCGAATCCGATCCGGCAGGCGAATTTGTCCGGGCGTGCCTCGGCAAGTTTCTCGAAGAAGACCTGGGCCCAAAGTTCCCCCGATCCCAGGAGCGCGAACTGCACGTCGAGGCCGAGGATGCGCGGCAGGGCTTCCGCAAGCAGATCGATGCCCTTCTGCTCCACGAGGCGCGTCACGAGACCGAACAGCGGAGCGGACGGTTTTTCGGGCAGGCCCAGCACCCGCTGCAGGTCTTTCTTACAGAGGGCTTTGCCCGCGGGGTCGCTCTCCGAATAGGTCGCGGCGATTGCCGGGTCCGACTCGGGGTTCCACTCGTCGTAGTCCGCGCCGTTGAGGATGCCGGACAGCTCGGCGGCCCGCCCCCGCACGACACCTTCGATCCCGTAGGCGAATTCAGGCTGCAGGAGCTCCCGCGCGTACGTCGGGCTCACGGTGTTGATGAGGCCGGCGTGCACGATCCCGCCTTTCAGGAGATTGACCTTGTCGAAGAACTCCAGTTCGCGGAAATGGAAGTGCCTCCAGTCGATCCCGAGGACATCCATGAGCGACTTGTTGAATACGCCCTGGTGGAGCATGTTGTGGATGGTCAGGAGAGTCGCCGCACCGGAAATCGACGCGTCGTCGCGGTACACCGTGTTGAGAAACACGGGGATTGCAGCCGTGTGCCAGTCGTTGACGTGAACAACATCCGGCCGCCAGCCCATGTGCCGGGCCAGTTCCAGCGCCGCCCGCGAAAGCAGCGTGAAGCGCAGGTCGTTGTCCGTGAACCCGTCGCCGTCGTGGCCGTAGATGCCGCGCCGCGCATAGTACGGGTCATACCCGATGAAGTAGGCCCGGGCCTTCGATTGGGGCGCCTTGCATTCCAGCACGGTGACGGCAATCCGGCCCAGGACGCCCATGGGGACCTCGAGGGATGTGACGGGTTGAAGGCCGAAGGCGTCGCGGTCGATGGAACCATAGCAGGGCAGGACGACCCGCACATCGTGACCCGCGGCGGCCAGTGCCCTGGAGAGCGCAGAAAGCGCATCGCCCAGTCCCCCCGCCTGGGCAAAAGGAGCCATCTCCGCGGCGACCATGAGGATCCTCGACATGCAACTTTCCTCCCACCGGCATGCCCCTCCCCCAACCTCGAGCCGACGAGAGGCTTCAAACCATGATCGTGTGTTTTCCCTCTCCGCGCAGCAGCCAGGTGAAAAGGGTGAGGTATTCACGGAGGTGGCGGGTCATGAGAAAATTCTCCCTGACAAATTCCTTGGCCGTCTTCCCCATCGCCTGCATCTGCTCCCGGTGATGAAGGAGGAACCGGATCCGGTGGGCCGCCCCTTCCGGCGTGTTGACGAGATACCCCGTGTAGTGGTTGGCGATTTGAAGCTTGATCCCGCCCACGTCGCCGCCGATCACGGGCTTTCCTTTCCAGAGGCCTTCCGTAACGGTGAGGCCGAAGCCCTCGCGTGTCGATTTCTGGATGATGATGTCGGCCAGCCGCTGAAGGGCGTTGATCGTCCGGTGCGAGTCCGGCGGCAGCTGCAGGACATGGATGTCGGGATCGTCGCCGGCGGCCCCCATCACCTCGTCGAGGATCTCTTTGCCCTCCGGGTCGTCGGATGCCCCCCCGCCTGCAAGAACGAGTTGCACGGGCAGCACCTTCCGGATCAGGCGGTATGCCTGGATGACACCGACGGGGTCCTTGAAGCGGTCGAATCGAGATATCTGCACCAGCAGGGGGCGGTTGGGGTCCAGCCCGAACCGGGCCCTTTCCTTTTCGAGCTCCGAGGGATCCAGTGCGATGTTCTTGTCGCTCAGGGGATCAATGCTCGGGGCGATGATGAACTGCGGGTGAGGAAGGGGCTGGGCAAACTCGCGCATGGAAAAAATGCTGGCGTCGTATTTTTCCACGTAGGGCCGCAGCGACTTCCAGACGGCGCGGTCGGGACGGCTGATGTCGATGTGCGCCCGCCAGATCCACTTGCCTTTGCGTTTCGGGCAGAGCTCGAGCAACGGTGCCGGCTGGGGATCGTGGATGACGACAACGTCGGCGCTCTCGAGCGGATCCCTCAGTTCGGATACGTTCGCGGTGTTGACGTCGAAATAAACGCCCCAGTCTTTTTTGGTCAGGGGGACGATTTTCCCCTGCAGGCCATTGTGAATGGATTTGGTGACACCGAAAAAGGCCGGCGTCCCGTGGATCACCTTCCACGATGTGTCGATTCCGAGCTCCTTCATGAGGGGCACCATCCAGGCCAGGATCTCGGCCACGCCGCCCCCCTCGGACGTGGAGTTGACGTGGACGACCCGCAGCCCCCGGAGTCTCTCCCCCAGCCTCTGCATCTGGTGAATGACGGGCAGGCCCACGATGTCGGTATAGGCTTCCAGGGAATGACTCATTCATCCTCCTCTGCAAAAATAACGGCTCTGATCTCCCGCTCCCCGCCGAGGGAGAGCGGCGTCGCGAGCTTGTCGACTCGTCTCTCACGTATCATGGGCGCGATCGTGTCTGGTTCGTTCCTTGCCCGCAAGCCCCGCCCTGCGGGCGGAATGCTTCGATCTTTTGGCCCGGGCATTCGAGAGCCCTTCCACCAGCTCTCGCCTGATTTCGCTCAGCGAGTGGAACGTAAAATCGATGGCCCGGATGGCCGCAAGATGGTGCTCCCATTTGCCCTCCTGCCCGCTGAGCCACGAGGAAAAATCGTCCTGTCCGACCGGTTCCCGTCTCCTTGCCTCGAGGACGTGAAAATAGATGCTCCCATTGGTCATCCGGTCGATGGCCGCATCCAACTCGTCCGGGTGGCGGATTCGCTCCCCCGTGTCGAATGCCACCGTGATCGCCTGCATGAAGTAGAACTCATGCCCCGGCCTTGCCCAGGGGATCATGGTGACCTCGCCCAGGCGGTCGTCGATGATCTCGAGCGTCGAGGCCCGCAGCTCCTCCATGGAGGGGAACAGGTAGGGGTCGATCATCCCAAGGCGTTCTGCCAGGATCTCGTCGCCAAGCCTCCATTTCGACCAGACGGCAAAATCGTTCCGGTAGTCCGGGTAATCAAAGGACGGGGAAAGGGGCGTTTCGCAGAAATGGTGGTACAGGACATCGGGACTGCACGCCGAGATGCGGTCCCGCAATTCGCGGAGGTTCACGGCGGAAGGCAGACCGCTCATCCGGATGAGAAGCGAACAGTCCTTGATTTCAAAGTCGCTCATAGCCAATCCTGGGAAAAGGGCAATACCCTCTTGATGTCGAATGGGTTTGTCGGGGAATCCTCTGCCGTTCGAAAGGCATGGGGCGGGTCCCGCAGGCATCCTGCACGGGATCCCGGGAAAGGTCGTTGACGCGTTGATTCAGCGTTTTCTTGTCTATGGTGACATGTCATCCCCCTGATGTCTAGATGAAAAATGAGGAGATGGATGTCCCGGTCTTTGAGCCCTGTCGGGAGAGAATCAAGAAATCTGCCCGCTGCGGCGCGCTTCTGCGCCCAATCGCCCATGACTTCCGTTGATCTTGAACAGGCGGCGGATCTCGGCGGCCAGCGTTTCCGGGCCGGGGACATGCAGCGCAGCCGGGACGATCGCCTTCTTTCCCACCGAGAAGGCCACGCCCCCCTGCCGGATGACCCACTCCATGGCCGTTGCGTCGTTTTCGTCATCGCCGGCATAGACCATCGCGTTGCCGCCGTGGTTGGAATGAAGGATCTCGTAAATCCGTTTCACGCCGATGGCCTTGTTCATCCCGGGCAGAAAGGGGATTTCATAGACCTCGCGGCCCTTGAAGAAACGGAGGATCCGGCGGTCGCGAAGCCCGCAGAGGTACTTGTCCGCCAGGTTCCTGCTCACGTCGGGCGCCCGCAGCACATGCACGGCAACGGACCATTGCTTGTCTTCCAGCTCGATGCCGGGAATCTGCTCCAGGATCTGCAGATTCGGCAGGATGATCTGACGGTTCGCCCTGATTCGGGCGGCCTGGTTCGGATCGGCCAGAAATCTCTCCCCCGCGGGGCGGCGCCACTCCATTCCGCTTGCGCCTCCCAGGAACAGGCCGGGGATATCCACGCGCGCGATGATGTCGTCCAGGTGACGGCTTGAAAGAATCGCCACGCGATGCATCGGCAGCCCCGCGAGATCCCTGAGCAGATCCCTGCAGGCCGGGTGGATCTCCGCCTCGGCGGGACTGGATACAAACTCCGAGATCGTGCCGTCAAAATCAAAAACCCATAGCGTCGCTCTGCCCGGATCCGGCTTCATCAAGCTGACCCCTTTCTCATCATCCCGTGAATGCACTTATGCCATACCCTTCGCAAGGCGGGAGTTCACTTTCTTCAGAATCGCGCTGGAGCATCGGTAGGTCAGGTATCTGGCAGCAGCCAGGCGCAGGCTCTGCTTCTGGGGAACCCGAAGCATTCCGGGCGCCTGCTTTGCTTCGCTCCGGCTTTTCCCGAAGCTAACGCGCTTCAGCAGCTCCTCGAAGATTTTCCTGCCCCACTCATAGATGTTGTTCTTCTCCACCTGTGCCCTCATCCGGGCCATCCGCTGCCTGCGCTCCTTTTCCGGCATGTTGAAAGCGCGGAGCATCGCATCGGCAAGCTGATCCGTGTCATAGGGGTTGATCAGCAGGGCATCGATCAACTCGCGGGCGGCCCCGGTGTACTGGGACAACAGCAGGACGCCGTCGCCATCGGTTCGCGCGGCGATGAATTCCTTGGCCACCAGGTTCATGCCGTCGTGAAGGGAAGTGACCATGACCACATCGGCCATGCGGTAGGCGGCAATCACGGCATGATAGTCGTGATTGGCCCGCAGGAAATGGATCGGCTTCCAGTCATCCGCCCCGTGCCGCCCGTTGATCTCTTCCACCAGTTTCTCGATCTCGTCGTTGATGTTCTGGTATTCTTCGATCTGGGTCCGGCTCGGGGCCGCAAGCTGCATCAGCGTCACTTTTTTCCTGAGATCCGGACTGCGCCTCAGAAGAAGATCGAACCCCCTCAGTCTCTCCGGGATTCCCTTGGTATAGTCGATCCGGTCCGCCCCCACGTAAATCCGGGTCCCCGCGGCGCCGGGCCCCAGTTCGCGGATGAAGCTTTCCTTTTTCTCCTGTACGATCGCCGATCCCGCATCGACGCCGATCTGCTTGAAGTCGACACTGATCGGGAAGGGGCGGATGAAGGTGGGCCGCCCGCCGCGGTAGATGCTGAAATTCTCATAATCCACCATGGCCTCCATTCCCTTGTCGACGGTGTCCAGGAAATTGTTGCAGTGGTACTGGATGTGAAACCCCAGCAGGTCATTCCCCAGAAGGCCGTCGAGGATCTCCTCCGACCAGGGGAAGATCCGGAAGGCCTCTCGATTCGGCCACGGGATGTGCCAGAACTGGACGAGCTTCAGATCGGGCCTTGCGTTCCGCAAGTAGCGGGGCAGAAGAGCCAGATGATAATCCTGGATGAACACAATGGCCGGCGAGTCGCCCACCTCATCCAGGACCGTGTCGCAGAAACGCTTGTTGACGTCCTTGTAGATCTCCCAGTCTTTTCTCGAGAATCGGGGTTTTGTGTAGACGATATGGCACAGGGGCCACAGCGCCTTGTTGGAGATGCCGTAGTAATACCCGGCTTCTTCTTTCGGGGTGAGCCACACCCTGCGAAGAGTGAATCGCGGGTCTTGCTCGGGGAGCCGTATGCGGTTTTTTCGATCGACGACCAGCCGGTCCGCCGAGGCCGAGCCGTGCGCGATCCAGGTCCCGCCCACGGCCTCGATGATCGGCTCGAGGGCCGTCACGAGACCGCTTGCGGGACGCGTTGCCCGAATGCCATCCGCCACGCGTTCATGAAACCACGGCTGGCGATTGGAAACGATGACTACTTTTTTTGCCTTCGTAGTGCCTGACAGGATATTGCCCAAAGCCAAAGCGTCCATGTTGACTCCTCCTTCCACATGGTACTTGCAGCTGTTCAGCGGTGCATCCCCAAGAGTAAACAAGGCTGGAGAGAGTCCGATCGGGCGGTGGAAATTCGACCAGGTGTAGATCCGTTGAGTTGAATGGGGATACCGGTTTTTCTTGCACGATGGGTGCCGTCGGGACCGATTGCGGAGAAGGTTCCTGTAAGTCGCTAAAGACAAAACGGAATGGCGGAGCCAACCGGGCCGTATAGAATTCTGGAAATCGCCTCGGCTCGACAATATCGTCGATCAAC
>JGI20214J51088_10002716_pt1 | contig 11716 bp, 9 predicted proteins | sample WetSurMetagenome_FD_51088 | JGI IMG/M metagenome (IMG submission 51088)
TGCGAATATTGCAGGTCTGAAATATAACTTTAACAGTAAAACTCTCGGGACATATCAGAAAGAGTCAGCNCTGCCAGTACGTTGTAAATTGGATGACTGACAATATTTTTAATTAATAAAAAATTATCTGAAGAATTTGGAATAGATTATTATAAAAATTTTAGTGACACTTAGAATCTGATTAACAGTTAAAATTTCCGCAATGAAGACAAAAACCCGATGGGTTAAGGTTTTTTATATCATTGGTATTGTTGCAGTTATAATCGGAATTATAGATCCATTAGAAGGATCTGTTATCATACTTGCAGGGAGTGCAGCTATTTCCTTTTCTACATTCTTAAATAAAGACAGACACCGGAAAATATTCTTCGCATCGTTTCTGATGATTGCTACAGGAGTGTTCTTCCTGTTTTATCTTTCATCGCTTGGAGGCTTTGGCGGTAACTCATCTTTATCGTGGTGGTGGGGATTGTTAATTCTTCCCTATCCTGCAGGATGGCTTTTGTCAATAGTTCTACTGATTATCAGAGCTTTTAAGAAAAGAAACAATATCAATAATTCTAGTTCTCCACAGCCTGATAAATAAACGGCTTCGCTATTTCGGTTGAGTGCCGGGAATATACCACAATAACTATTGTGCACATACTTCACTCACTTAACTACTCCTGCTAATCTTTTTGCAGGCATTTTGGTGTAACAATATTTGTGTCTCCTCCTGATATGGGTTATCACTTTTTTAACCTGTACCAGGACCAGACAGCACCCGACACATTAATGCGTTATAAAGTCTGAACATAGAACCAAATTCATTGTTTATAAAAATGAGCTTCTAATAATTATAACTTTAATCCTATGTCAACCATTGAAACAAAAAAGGAGTTGTCACCAGGACAACGTGAAGAACTGCTCAAATCATTGAAAGTCCGTTTTGAAAAAAACATGATCCGCCATAAAGGTCTTGAATGGACTAAGCTCCATGCAATTCTGGATGGGAATACTGAAAAATTATGGTCACTCAATGAAATGGAAAGAACTGGCGGTGAACCGGATGTTGTTGATTTTGATAAAAAATCAGGCGAATACATTTTTTATGATTGTTCAGCCGAAAGTCCTAAAAACCGCAGAAGTGTATGTTACGACCGCGAAGGCCTGGAATCAAGAAAAGAACATAAACCGGAAAATAACGCTATAGATATGGCAGCTGCCATGGGAATTGAACTTTTAACAGAAGAACAATATCGGAAGTTGCAGAAACTTGGAATTTTTGACACGAAAACATCTAGCTGGGTGAAGACACCTTCNGAGATAAGAAAACTCGGCGGTGCACTATTTTGTGATCGTAGGTATGACAATGTCTTCATATATCACAATGGAGCAGAATCTTATTATGGTGTAAGGGGATTCCGCGGCTTTCTTAGGGTTTAAATATTAACTATGGGCCCTAAGGCTCTTTTTCATCCTCCCGGTGCCCGGCACCTGCAAATTGAGTTGTACACTTATAAAAAATGTACTGAGATCGCACGTGCACCAAATAATTTTTGTAAAATTACAGCAAAAACATCCGCAATAATATCCCTGTCTATGGTGCAGGCAGGCGAAAGGCTTACCCCGTAAAATTTTCCGGTTTAAGTTCTGTAACGCTTCCCGGTACTGTCGTCAGGTAACACAACTTCCATTTATTGCCGGGCTGCTTTGATTAATATCTGACAATACTGCACATAAATGAACCTCCCTGACCTAGGATTTAATAACGAGCTATCTGCTTACCTGAAAAAAAACCAACTCTCTGAATTCTCAATAGGCAGAGTGACTCAGGAACACCGCGAAAGATATGTTGTCTCAGATGGTGAAAATGAATATGCTGCTGAAATTACCGGTAACTTAAGATTTTCTGCTAACTCAAGAGCTGATTTCCCTGCTGTTGGTGATTGGGTAGCTATGGCAATCTATGACTCCGATCAGGCAATAATTCATAAAATACTTCCCAGGAAATCAGTACTTAAAAGACAAGCTGTTGGTAAATTTGGTGAGGTTCAGATCATTTCTACAAATATTGATGTTGCATTTATTATTCAGGCAATAAACAATAATTTCAGCATAAACCGACTTGAAAGATACCTGGCAATCTGTTATTCGGCTAACATAGAGCCAGTTCTGGTAATCAGCAAGATTGATTTATCCACCGAAAAAGATATACAGGAAGCTATAACCGGCCTTGAAAAAAGAGACAAAAAAGTCAGGTATATTCTGCTTAGTAATATGACTCTGACAGGACTTGACCAGATATTGGATTTTATACAAAAAGGGAAAACATATTGTGTAGTCGGGTCATCAGGAGTTGGCAAATCAACCTTGATCAATAACCTTTTAAAAAAGAATATGTTAAAAACCGGACAAATAAGTCTGAGCACAAACAAAGGAAGACATATTACTGATCACCGTGAATTGTTTGTTCTGGAAAATGGCGGTATTATCATCGACACACCGGGAATGAAGGAACTAGGCATGACAGATGATACAGAGGGGATTAAAACAACATTTCAGGAGATAGTTAATATCGCAATAAATTGTAAATTTCCTGACTGTAAACACATTAATGAAACCGGATGTGCTGTAATTGATTCACTAGCCAAAGGAACTATAGACAAAGATTCTTATGATAACTATCAAAAAATTCAGAAAGAACANGAAAGATTTCAGACTACAGTTTCTGAAAAACGACAAAAAGACAAAGCCTTCGGAAAGATGATTAAGAACTATTATAAAGACAATAAAAACAAGTTCTAAACATAACTATCTTGTCCTGAAACAGGTTGATACTTTTTTTTAAACAACCTTTACCTGGATTAGATACTGCATGACCTGATCTGACCTTACAGAATAATACAAACATATTTAAAATGAAAATTGCATGTGTAATTCTGGGAACCAGGGGCGACGTTCAACCGATGGTTGCCTTAGCTAAAGGGCTGATTGACAAGGGCCATGAAGTAACAATATGCGCTCCTCCTGAGAATGAAGAACTCGTATCTGAAATTAATTGCCGGTATATACCTTTTGGCCCTGATATAAAAAAGGCAGCAAAAGAAAATCCTGGCAAACAAAAGGGAGGCGAGGCAGTTAGAATCTCCCCTAAGGATGGAAAAAAACTTATTAGCGATCAAATATACCTCCTGCCAGAAATTCTTGCCGGAACAGATCTGATCCTTGGTGTGGGAATTGTTTTTGGTGTCCACACAGCTGCAGACATCCTTAAGGTTCCTTACCGGTTTGTAATATTTTACCCAATAGTTCTGGGAACCACAGCTGATGATCCATTGAAAAGTCGGATTATGTTTGGTTTTGGCAGATCAATGATTAACATGTTTATTAAAAGGTTCATAAATAAGCATCGTGCTAAATTCTCGCTTCCCCCGATAAAAGATACCTGGTCACACTGGCTCGGAGATAAAGTTATTGTAGCCTGTGATCCGGAGTTGAACAAAGCTCGTGAGAATGTCTCTTTTCCTTTCGAACAAACAGGATTTATGTTGTTACCATCTCAAAAGGGATTATCACAACATGTTATAGATTTCTGTAATGAAGGGGATCCTCCNGTTTATATTGGGTTCGGCAGTAATCCGATAGCTGATACGGAAAGATTCAAGCAGATTTTTGAAAAAGTAAAAAACGATACAAACCAACGTCTTATCATCTCCAAAGGATGGGCTGATATACCAGAGCATTATTCACCTGATATATTATATGTTGATGATGTACCTTTTGATCTGCTATTTCCAAAATTAGCAGCTGCTGTTTATCATGGAGGAACAGGTACAATGGCAGAGGTCTCAAGAGCAGGGATACCTCAGGCTGCTTTTCCCTTTATGGCAGACCAGTTTGCAAATCGTGATACAATAGTTAAGCTTGGTTTAGGTCCCAAAACATGTAATTTTAAAGAAATGAAAGCTGAATCGATTTCTTCTGCCATAAAAGAATGTATTACAAACAATACATACAGGACTAAAGCCATAGACCTTTCCAACAGGCTAAAAAAATCTAATGGCACTGCGCTGACTATCCAGCTTATCGAAAATGAATTCTTAAACAAAACCCGTTGAGAACACAATCGATAAATTACTTATTCCCGGCACTCAATAAATTAAAAAATACATGAATACAAAAAAAATTATACAAAACATATTGATCTTGATTCTATTGGCTGCAAATGTAGGTTGTGATCAAATATCAAAAAGCATTGTACGTCAAAAAATTGATTTTAACCAGCGAATAAGTGTGATAAATAAGTTTGTTACTATTACTAAAATCGAAAATACCGGAGCCTTTTTAAGCTTCGGACATCATTTGCCACGAATTATTTATAAAATCCTGATGATATTTATGCCATTAATTGTGCTTGGATATGCTCTTTATTATCTATTTAGAAGTAGTAATCTCTCTAAGCTTTTAATATTTGGATTATGCTTAATAATTGGTGGAGGANTTGGGAATATTTACGACAGAATTATNTATGGCTCCGTTACTGACTTTTTATACTTTGATTTTGTTATTTTCCACACCGGAGTAGTGAATTTAGCTGATATCTCACTTACAACAGGTTTCATAATTCTTATTTTCAAATTATCAGTTAATCAAAATATTTTCAGACCTAAAGACATCTGAAAATTACTATAATGCAATTGCTATCACTTAGAAAACATTTATTGCGATATACATCTACACCAGATATATCTGGTCCTGAATTCGGGTTATACTTCCGAATTTGACAACCTGTTCCTGAACGAGCTAATTTTATAAATTAAAATTATATATATTTGAAAGAAGATGTAAGGGTCATTTATTTGTGTTTTGTTGATATCCTCTTTTTGATTTCCCACAAGTAATTGTCAAATCAAATAAAATATAATAACTAATTAGTTTTTAACATTATGAAACACCCATTAAATAGCTTGAGAATCGGCGAAGTCTTTATTATGTGGAATGGAATTAACAAGTATTAAAAGAAAATAGGTCTTTGCCTTTGAAGAGCCCTGTGGGGTTAAACAGAAAAGGCAGTTATATAAATTTTAATAGTAAAAATGTATATCAGGTATTTAAGAAAAAGCTTTGTATTATTTTTATTTTCACTTCCCTTCATTTCACTTTGGCCACAGCAGATTGATGATCTGAGAATATCAGGCAGCTTCAACCAACTTCCTATACTGTTAGTATTCAACCAGATCGAAACCAACTATCCGGTGAAATTTTACTTTAAAGAGGAGTGGTTTGCCGGCGACACTGTAAATATTGTTTTAGTAAATGTTTCATTTGAAGAGGCTGTAAGAACCCTCGTAAATGGCAGTCCATTTATATACAAAATAATAAACAATAATAAGGCAGTTTTTTTACCCAGGGAAGAAGTTTCAACTCTTGTTGGTTCATTATCAGATTATAGTNCTAATAGTGGAAATAGTCAATCATTCATACAAATTGGCACCCTGGGTGATGAGGGTAAGCACAAGAATGTTATCCTCAGCGGGCAGATAACTGATGGTATAACCCATGAACCCATAATTGGTGCAACTATACAGATAAATAACCTTCAACTGGGTGCAATATCAAATTTACAGGGTGATTTTAAAATATCACTTGCACCTGGTATATATACTTTATTTGGTTCCAGTGTTGGCTATGAAAAAAATCAATATAACATCAAAGTAGTAGGAGATGGTGTGTTGAACATTGAGTTATTTAACAATTCGATATCGCTTGATGATATTATAATCTATGGAGAGCGCCTGGATAAGAATGTCAGTAGTAACCAAATGAGTATTGTTGAGCTCGATATTCGCAGTCTTAAGCAGTTGCCATTAGTTTCAGGCGGAAGAGATGTTTTAAAAGGACTGACATCAATGCCCGGAGTGAAATCGGTGGGCGAATTTAGTTCGGGAATAAATGTAAGAGGAGGAGGTGAAGATCAGAATCTTTACCTGATTAACGGGGCTCCACTCTTCAATACTTCACATGTATTCGGCCTTTTTTCAGTTATAAATCCCGATGCAGTAGAAAAACTGTCATTATATAAAGGACATATTCCGGCTATATATGGTGAACGTGTTTCTTCAGTAGTTGATATCCATACAATTGAAACTCCACCTGAAAAGATAACCGTCAGAGGTGGTATCGGATTATACGACAGCAGGTTAATGACACTAATGCCAATTTATAAAGATAAAATATTTCTCGATTTAAGTGGACGGACAAGCTACTCCAACTGGCTCCTGAAAAGCATGAAGGACTATAATTTAAGTCATAGTATGGCTAGTTTTTATGATATAAATGGCTCATTACATTTTGCATTTCCTAAAAATCAAATTTCACTTTCGGGTTATACATGCTGGGACGAATTCCGGTTCGCTTCCGAAGTTGATTATGCTTATGGGAGTACTCTTGGATCAGTAAATTGGAACTCAATGATAAATTCCAGCCTGGGCTCATACCTTACCATTTCATATAGCAATTATCGGGTAACTAAGGATGATATAAGCACTGAATTGTTTCAAAGTCGTTTCAAATCAGGAATTCAATATCTTGGATTGAAATACAGAATGAAGTACACCGGCATTAATCACCATACTCTTGTTGCAGGGGTAAGTGGAAATAATTACCTTATTAAGCCAGGTAATCTATCACCACTTGATACCATTTCACTAATTGATAAGCTTAATCTTGAACCGGAAACAGCCTTTGAAGGAGCACTTTTTATTAATGACGAATATACTATTAATCAATCATTTAATGTAAATGTCGGACTTCGTTTATCAGGTTACAAACATCCGGATCAGGAAATGTTTTATGGTATTGAGCCAAGGCTTTCCACCCGTATCAAATTAAACGACCGGAGTTCAATTAAACTAAGTTATAACCGGAATTTCCAGTATATTTCAATAATTTCCCCATCTTCTGTTTCAACACCGGCAGATATCTGGAAACTTTCCGACCAGGATATTAAGCCATTGATAGCTAACCAGTATGCTTTGGGATATTATCAGAATTTCTTAAATAACAGTATTGAGACTTCTGTTGAAGTTTATTATAAAAACCTGTCTAATGTAATTGAATATGTAGAAGGTCTTGTTAATTCCAAAGGTGTAAATTATGGTGTTGAATTTCTGCTTAAGAAGAATTCAGGAAAAGTTGATGGATGGATAAGTTACACTTACTCTAAATCATTGCGCAGAACATCCGGGAAATATCCTTCTGAAATAATCAATAATAACAATTATTTCCCGTCTTCTTTTGATAAGCCGCATGACCTCACAATTGTGGCCAATTATCATTTTAATAAACGATTGAAACTATCTGCGAATTTTAATTATTCTTCAGGCAGACCCATAACCTTACCGGAGCACAAATATTTTATCAGCAACGAAGCTGTGGTTGTTTTTTCTGATCGGAATGAATATCGTATACCTGATTATCACAGGTTTGATATTTCGATTACCTATGATGAAAGCCTCAGGATAAAGAAGAAATGGAAGGGAAGCTGGGCGTTTTCACTGTTAAATGTATATGGCAGGAAAAATCCCTACACAATTTTTTATAAAGCTGAAACTCCAAATTTTTCAAACGATTATAACCCTTTTAGCATGTACAAACTTTATCTGATAGGAAAGCCGGTTCCAACACTAACATATTCTTTCATTTTTTAACAAGAAGATAGATGAATAAAAATCTAGGTAAACTACTATTATTCATGTTATTTCTGTTGTCCTGCAGGGAAGGATATTTTCCTGATGATATTTATTCAACTGAAAGAATTCCTGTTATACAAGGGTTTATATCTGAGGGCTCTTCTCCAATGGTGACATTGTCCTGGACACTGGGATATTACGAAACTTCAGTTAATTATATTAGCGGTGCTACTGTTTACATCAAAGACGATTTAAATAACACATGTGAATTAGAGGATCATTCCGATGGTGTATACGTGCCGGTTATTGACGATTTAAAAGGCACTGCCGGACGAACCTATACACTCCATGTGGAAACATCTGAGGGTCTGGAATATGTTTCACTACCTCAGTATATTCATGATAATCCAATGATTGACAGTGTTTTTGCTGATCCAGAAACAAATATCAGGATTATTTATAATGAAAAAGGAGATCCAATTGTTGATGACGATGAAGGATTGTTTGTTTATACAGCATTAAGCAACAATAATGAATCAACAAGATATTACAGGTTTAGCACAACCGTTGTTCAGGAATACGAATACTACCTTAATCCTAATTCAATTTCTCCAACCACAGTTTATAAATGGGAAACCTGGAAAATGGGGTCGTATTATAATTCGGATTCTTCTGTCACAATTAACGGACGACAGGTAGTCCCAAAATATAAACTTGGATATCTTAGGTATTTTTATGACTACTTCAGTGGAAATAATGCGGCCTCAGCTCCCGTACCTATCGCATGGATAGTTAGTTTAAAACTATACTCAATTTCATCAGATATGTATGATTATTACAATTCAATTGACCAACAATTGAATTCCGATACCGAATTGTTTTCTCCTGTTCCATCGCAGGTGAAAAGCAATATGCATTGTGTTACTGATCCAAACAAATTAGTTGCTGGGGCTTTTGAAGCCTCGTCGGTATCTGTGATATATAAAGCTTTTAAATTCATTGACCTTGAGAAATACAGGTCGAAACTTCTTACTGATTTTCCCGAAGGTATTGTTAATGGTTCAAAAAGAAATTTACCTCCCGATTTTTGGGTAACCTTATAAAATTATGAAATTGCCATTTTTAAAAAATCATATTGGAGGAAATCTGGCATTAGTGCCAGCATTAGCATTTCTGCTGTTCATTGAAACCGGCCTTATTACAGAATGTTATGCAATAACTAATTCAGGTAATTCAACTGGTAATTTTTGCGAAAAGATTTTTGTGCATCTTAATAAGTCGGTATTTGTTGCGGGAGAGAACCTGTTCTATAAGGTATATTTAATTAATGGAGATAATCCGGCAGATGTTCCTGAAAGCAAGGTGCTATATTTTTCAATGTCAGGACCTGCACTTGAAAAACCAATATTGTGGAGGATTAACATTCAGTCCAATTCTGTACAAGGATTCTATAAGCTGCAGGAAAACCTGAAGGGAGGGATCTATGAATTAAAGGTTTACACAAACATGTTAAAGAATAACTCACCTGAAAATGCCTATTCGGGAAATATACTTATACTAAACCTTTCGGAGCAAGTACCGGAAACTCTTTTACTGCCTGTTTCTGATGATAACTTTTATGAAAATAAAGAGACAACATCCCGGGCAGTAAGTGATTCTTTGTTACAAATTAAGACAACAAAACCAGATTATTCAATAAACGAGAAGGTAACACTCGAAATTTCACTTCGTAACATGCGGGTAGATGACTATGCAAACCTTTCATTATCAGTTTCAAACGATATTTATTTTGACGGTTTGCTGAATAACGCGAATATATCTGAACAGTTTAATCGGAATGACGCTGCTGAAAAAACAAAATGTTCAAATGGACTTGAGAATTTCGGATACATTCTGAAAGGAAGAGTTAAAAGCAAATCAGACGGATTGCCTGTGGTAAATGGGAAAATCATTCTGGGAGTTGTTGATACTATTTCTCCACTTATATTATATACTGAAACTGACACCTCGGGATGCTTTATGGTTTATCTTAAAAGCGCTTATGACAACAGGGAATTGATACTTCAGCTTCTTGAGAACAATAACAAATCAGAGTTAATATGGGAAATTGAGGACAAAAACATCTCCCGGAGAAGCACATTTCAATCTCACATAATTACNGATGAAGAGCTGAAGTATTTAAATAGCACTAAAGATATCAGGCTTATTGAAGCTATTTATACGCCTGAAAATAAGGATAATCCAAAAGTGGAATATACTTCTGCATTTAACTATTTTAAAAACCCGGATATATTGATCTACCCTGCTGATTATTCTGAAATGATTAATTTTAAAGAAATTACCGACAATATCTTACAAACCGTCAGGTTTATAAGCAGGGACAATGAATATCTGATTCGTATTTTTGAACCATTGTCGCGTGTATGGTTTGAAAACAGCATGGTTCTGTTGAATGGCATTCCATTCACTGATCTTAATTTTATTGCCTCACTGGGGTCACGTGCAATTAAAAGGATTGAAGTGATCCAATCGGGTTTTCTGGCAGGTGACCTGACCTTTAACGGAGTGCTTTCAATTTATACATATGACAATAAAATTCCTGCTGAATACCTTAAAAACAAAACATATGTAGTTCAAAACCCGGTTAATTTAACTAGCGGGCATATTGTTGCAGACACCGTAGTGAATACAGATCAACCCTACTCCCATCAACCCGATTTCAGGAACAACCTGATATGGAAACCTGATATAATAATAAATGGTGATGGTAAGGTTACAATTGAATTTCCTGTATCACAGCTGACCGGTAAATATTGTATTAATATTCAGGGGATAACATCTTCAGGAATCCCATTAAGTTCAGAAGCATTTTTCGATGTTAAATAATACAAACATGAAGCATTTTGCTCTTCTCATTCTTATAACGAATATTTATTGTAATAGTATTGCTCAANAAATTGATGCCNTGTATCAGCCCGATGAGAATTATATCTCCTTCTTAAGGAAGGGTCTGATGGGTCTGGAATACAAGGATCCGTTGAAAGGTTTTACAGGTAATAGATATTTTGGCACCTGGTCAACAGGGGAGGTTTTTCTTCAGAATGGGGACATCATCAATAAAATTCTTCTATGCTACGAACAATACTCGGATGAACTGTTGTGGATACGTGGAAAGGACCAGAAGAATTGCATCATTAATAAAGATCAGGTTAAAGCATTTAATCTTGTTGATGAATCTAATAACCTTAAAGCATATTTTGTTAAAAAGCGAATCAAATTGCAATTTGACGCTGATTCCACTGAAAGATATTTACAGGTACTGGAATCAGGCAGATTCACTTTATATGCTTTTAGAAGTGTTGTAAAAGCAGCCGTTGAATTTGTATTGGTTGATAATACAAAATATCTGATTTATAATAATGGACAATATACCTCGGTCAATTTAAACCGACGCGGTTTAATGCATATTCCGAATATTGACAAGGATAGAATGAAATTAGTGATCAAATCAAATTATATCAAAGTCAAAGGAAATGAACCGGAATTTGTGAGGGCATTAAAATTATACAACCAAACACTCTGATATTTTATCTGATTATCTCTTTTCGTTTTTACATAAGTCCAGGCTAATCAAAAACTATTTAATATATTTACAATTAACGGCTTAAGGTAGCCTGTAAAAATGATATTCTAATCTGATGATAAAATCATCAACAAATGAACCGTCAGTATATTAAGGCTAAAACAGTTGTAACCCAGAAGCCGGTTGAGTTTTAAGACCATATAAAATTATACTATGGCAATCTCAAATGACATTAAAGTGACCTCAGAAATTCTATTAATGGGTGCACTTTTTTTCGCTCTTATTGATATAGCATTTATCGGCATTCTGACAAAATTTATCAAGCATGGTGATCTTTACAAAATGAAATGGAAGCTGGTAAGTATTATGGCAATTTTCTTCTGTTTACTTTTTGTATTTATTGTTAGTATTCTGTTTTGGGATTCTGTCTATTGTTATGTTTTTCCATCCTGGGCCCGAT
>JGI20214J51088_10002717_pt1 | contig 11715 bp, 10 predicted proteins | sample WetSurMetagenome_FD_51088 | JGI IMG/M metagenome (IMG submission 51088)
CTTGAACTGAAAAGGATACAGCAAAACCAAAAAGATTATATGGTTGGTTTACGAGGTAGTCAAGAAGACCTGCGGGGTGCATTATCCGATGCCCCCTTTAATAATTGCCAGGAAGCGATTCAACTCCAGGGGGAGAGGAGCACGGAACGATAAAAGTTCGCCGGATCGGGGGTGATGGAATTCCAGCCGCGCTGAATGCAAAAAAGGCCTTTTGAGCTCTTTGGCAGCGTCCAGGAGTTTTGCCGGCAGGTTTCGTATCCGATCCCCTCCATAAAGCGCATCTCCGACAATTGGATAGCCTTTTTGAGCGAGATGAACGCGAATTTGATGAGTCCTTCCTGTCTCGATTCGGATTCTCAATAGAGACAGAAATCCAAAACTTTCTTCCACTATATAATGAGTTATTGCCGTTCTCGTTCGATGAGCGCGGACCGACATTTTTATCCGGCTTTTAGCGTCTCTTCCAATCGGCATGCTAATCACTCCGGACGGTGGGCGCGGAGTCCCGTAAACCAAAGCTGCATATTCCTTCTTTACCTGGCGATTCTTGAATTGCTGAGACAGCTGACGATGGGCGAAATTGTTTTTGGCAACCAGCATAACGCCGCTGGTGAGTTTGTCCAAACGATGGACAATGCCGGGCCTGCCGGGATCGCCAGCTTGCAGTGAACCCATTCGAAAGAGCAGTGCGTTTACCAGCGTTCCCGATCGTATCCCGGCGCCGGTATGGCAAACAAGGCCGGCAGGTTTATTGATAATCGCCAGGTCGGAATCCTCATAGAGAACATCCAAAGGGATTTCTTCCGGGAAAGGCTGATCGGGCAACGATTCGGGGATAGTCAGATCAATGCGGTCGCTGATTCTGGTCAGAAAACCGGTTTTTACCCGTTCGCCGTTTACCCGAATGTAACCTTTGCGAATCCAGTTTTGAATTTGTGAGCGGCTCTCGCTCTGAATGCAGCCGGCGAGAAATTGATCCAGACGTTTGCCGGTGTCGCCTGGCTCTATTATCCAAACCCTGGTTCTGTCGCTCAATTGTGCGAGGTTTCTCTGGGCCGGCGAATCAGATAATACGCAATCGCCGACCCGAGCATAGTGAGAATAGCTATGAATTGCGATGTCGACAGCATCTCGTAAAGCATGGAGCTGCGTTCATCACCGCGATAGAATTCGATCACAAACCGGATAAGAGAATAAAGCCCCAGGTACTCCAGAAGTATCTGGCCGGTGATGTGCTTTTTTGAAAGACGCCACATCAGGAATACAAAAAGACCGAGAGCCGCTGCCGATTCGTAAATCTGCGTGGGATGAAGCGGGATATTGAGCGGGACTCCTACGTTGTCATAGGCATATTGGCTTGTGAATCTGATGCTCCATGGCATTTGTGAGAGCTTGCCATAGCAGCAGCCTGCCGATAGGCATCCCAGGCCGGCGATAGCCTGCCCAAGCGCAATGCCGGGCACGGACAGATCCGCCGTTGTCCAAATGTGAATCTGCTTTTTTTTAGCATACAGAACGGCAGAACCGAGCGCCAGCAGCAGGCCGCCGTAATAGACTCCTGATGAGCGCAGCGTCGACAAGGAAAAAATCTCCCTGAGATGTTGGGAGTAATAGCCATACTCAGAGAAAAACAAAAGAATCTTTGATCCCACAAGAGCAGAAAAAATAATCAGCAAGCCCATATTCCAGATTGAATCCGCATTCATCCCATTTTTCCTGGCGTTCCGGCTTGTGATCCAGATGCCGGCGATAAAAGCTGCCGCCAGAAGAAGGCCATACGTGTGGACTGTAATGGGACCAAATTCAAGAATTTTGGGGTACATTGCGATCTATTCTTCCTCTTGCTTCTTATCCTTGTTTGCTTCGTCGATGACTTTCTGCGCTATATGCGACGGGACTTCATCGTAATGAGAAAATTCCATGTGATAGCTTCCTCTTCCGCCGGTTACGGATGTCAGAACCGGAGGATAAGAAACCATTTCCGCCATGGGCACCTGTGCTTTGATGATCTGTATGTCCCGTTTGGTATCCATCCCCTGCAATCTTCCGCGGCGGCTGGTGAGATCTCCTGTAAGGGCTCCGGCATATTCCTGCGGCGCATAAATCTCGACGTTCATAATGGGCTCGAGGAGAACGGGGTTTGCCTCTTGCATTGCTTTCTTGAATGCGAGGCTTCCCGCTATCTTGAATGCCATTTCGGAAGAATCGACCGGATGATAGCTGCCGTCATAGACCGTTACTCTGATATCCACCACAGGATATCCTGCGAGATATCCTCTCGCTGCGGATTCTACAATGCCTTTCTCGACTGCGGGAATATAGTTGCGCGGAATAGATCCACCAACAATTTCATCGACAAACTCGAATTTGCCGCCGTGCTGCAACGGCTCCATCCTGATCCAGCAATCTCCAAATTGCCCATGGCCGCCCGTCTGTTTTTTATGGCGCCCCTGAACGTCGGCTTTCCCGCGAATTGTTTCCCGATAGGGAATTTTGGGCGTTTTGAGGATAACTTCAACTCCATATCGTTTTCGCAGTTTCGAGACCGTTACTTCAACATGCAGCTGGTCGGATCCGGAAAGGAGAAGCTGTTTGGTTTGGGGATCGCGATTGTATTTGATTGCGGCATCTTCTTCCGTGATGCGCGCCAGCGCGTTGCTTATCTTGTCTTCATCGCCGCGGCTCTTGGGCTCGATCGCGAAGCTAATAGAAGGCTCGGGAATAGCCACGCTGGAGAATACGATAGGGTGAGCCGGATCGCAAATGGTGTCTCCCGTGGTGGTCTCCCTGAGTTTTGTGACAGCAAAGAAATCTCCGGCATGAACTTCCCCTACGGGAATCATGGTTTTTCCCAGAGGGATCTGCAGCGGCCCAAATTTCTCGCTCTTGCCTTTTGTCTGGTTGTTGTACGTGCTATCCGAGCGCATAACTCCGGAATAAAGCTTGATGAGACTGATGCGGCCCGCAAAGGGATCGGCAATAGTCTTGAAAACGTAGGCGGCGTAAGGTTCTTTGCTTGAGATTGCGCGTTCCAGCGGTTGATTTAATTTGGGATTGGTTCCCGCTACCGTTCCTACCATAGCGGGGGATGGGAAGAAATCCGCAACACCATCAAGAACTTGTGCCATTCCAATATTGAATGCCGAACTGGTATAGAAAACAGGGAAAATGGTGCGTTGCAGAACGCCGGCTTTAAGTCCATCGATGAGATCAGCCTGGCTCAAGGTGCCTTCGGCGAAAAATTTTTCCATGAGGCTATCGCTTCCTTCAGCCGCCATCTCAATGAGCTTTTCCCGCATTTTCGCCGCTTCTTCTTTGAACTCCGCGGGGATTTCTCCCTCCTGAAACTTGCCGGAGCCGTCGCGCGCATAGCGGTAGCATTTACCGTCGACTATATTTATAACACCGCTGAAGTCCCGCTCGATTCCCAACGGAATCTGGATAGGCGCGGTTCCGCGGCCGAAGGCTTCTTCGAGCGATGCCAAAGTCCGTTCACTGCTGGCATTGTCACGGTCCAATTTGTTGATGACAATGATGCGGGGCAGGGAATAGTCGTTGCAGAATTCCCAGACTTTTTCCGTCTGCACTTCAACTCCCGCAACCGCATCAACCACTACCACGGCTGCATCGGCAGCACGCACAGCGAGCATGGTTTCTGCAAGGAAAGGCCGATACCCGGGAGTGTCAAGGATGTTGATTTTTTTCTTATTCCACTCGCAGTGAGCCAGGGCGCAACTGATGCTGATTTTGCGTTCAATCTCCTCGTCTTCCCAGTCGGTTACCGTGTTGCCGTCCTCAACCCGGGCCAATCGATTGACTGCTCCGGAATCGAACAGCATTGCGGATGTCAGAGAAGTCTTGCCTGCCGCTCCGTGACCAACGATGCATATATTTCGGATGGAATCGCTCTCAAAAACCCTCATAAAACTCTCTCCTTTCAGGAGGAATTAGCGCGCTGGATTAAAAGATAAAAATACTACCACAGTTGCCAAAGCAGCCGCAATTCCGATCGAAGGACAAGTCAGGGTAATTTCGTTCAGACATTCAAATCCAATAGCATGAAATAATTCTTCTGCATTCCGGACAATATGCTCTCCGTAGTGTCGAGGGGAACCTTACTATTGGAAAATTAACCATAAAACGAAGATTGGGCTTCGAAAATGTTCTGATGGTTGTTGCGTAAATGCATTTTGTGCTCAGCGTCTACGTCTACGTCCACGACCACGTCGACGTGGTCGTGGTCGTGGTCGTGGACGTAGACGGCTTTTTATTCGTTGCGAATGAGAATAAATTCACCGTGAACGACAAGTTGCTTACGATGTCCCGCATACGGTATCCTTCATTCATTGCTTACAGGAGGATACATGCGCTCTGCACTTGGCGTTTTGCTCATCTGCGCCCTTATTTTTTGCGCCTGCGCGCAATCGTCTCGCACTTCGCCGGAAGCAGTTCCCCTGAGCGGCGAGAAGGCGATGGAATATGTAAAAGCCCAGGTGGCATTTGGCCCGCGGCCGCCGGGATCGCCTCAATTGCAGAAGTGCCGTGAATACATCGTGCAGCAATTGCGCGGATTCGGCTATCAGATTGAAGATGACGCATTCACCGCCCAAACACCCTATGGGCCCAAAGAAATGCATAACCTGATAGCACGCAAGGGCAGCGGAGGCAAAGGGGCAATTGTCTTTGCATCCCACTACGATACCAAATTAATGGAGGGCAAAAATTTCGTCGGCGCAAACGATGCGGGGAGCAGCACGGGTCTTGTAATGGAATTGGCGAGAGTGCTGGCCGACAACAAAAATCCCCTTGATTGCTGGTTCCTCTTCCTGGACGGGGAGGAAGCTTTCGTCAAGTGGAGCACTTTTGACAGCACCTATGGAAGCAGACACCTGGCGCAACGCTGGAAAAATGAAGGGACGGCTTCGGAAATACGCGCGCTGATTCTGTTGGATATGATTGGCGATAAGAATTTGGATATAGTGTATGATACGAATTCCACTCCCCGTTTAATGCAGCTGGTCTGGGATACGGCAGCTGGCATCGGGCTGCAATCCATACTCTCCAAAGATCAAAAGGGCCCCATAGGAGATGATCACATCCCCTTTCTCGATATCGGGATACCGTGCGTCGATATCATCGATCTGAATTATGGACCAGATAATTCCTATTGGCACACCGAGCAGGATTCGCTGGACAAGATCAGCGCGCAGAGCCTGGAGAAGGTAGGGAAGCTGGTGCTGGCTATGCTGCCGGAGCTTCAAAAACAGTAGGATTAATTTCGGTGACAGGCACCATAACCTCGAAATTCAACAGATCACTGAATCAAAACTCCCCCTGCATAATTTCGAGGTTATGGTGCCTGTCACCGAAATTACCTTATTCGGCCTTTTCTTTGAAGTCGCAGCCTTCCGAATTGCATAAGCGGACAGTGCCTGAACGCTTGGTGGTTTTTACTACGGTGAAGGGCGCGTTGCATAGGGGGCAGGGATCGGGGAGCGGCTTATTCCAGAGAACGAAATCGCAATCAGGGTAGTTGGAGCAGCCGTAAAACGTCTTGCCTCGACGCGATTTTCTTTCGACGATATCACCTGAACAGCCTTCTTTGGCGCAGTGGACGCCGGTTGATTTCAGTTTGATATACTTGCATGTTGGGTAATCGCTGCACGCGGTAAATTCGCCGTAGCGGCCATGCTTGATTGCCAGTTTTTTAGCGCATACCGGGCAGTTCTCATCGAGAGGGACATCCTGTTTGACGGTATAATCATCGGCGGATTTAACGATCTTCTTGGTATTGCGGCAGTCGGGATAGCCGGAGCACGCCATGAATTCGCCAAAACGTCCTCGTTTGAGGACCATTGGCTTTCCACACTTTTCGCACTCAATATCCTCGGGAGGTGAAGCAATCTGCTCTTTCGTTCCGCCGTTTTTAAAAATCTCTCTTGTATTGCGGCATTCGGGATAGCCGGAGCATGCTATGAAACGGCCGAATTTTCCCCATTTAATGACCATCTTGCTGCCGCATTTTTCGCAGACCTCGTCGGTTTCAATAGCTTCCGTTTTGACGTCGCGCATTTCTTTTTTCGCGACTTGCAGCCTCTTGGAGAAACGGTCATAAAAATCCCGCATTGCCTGTTTCCAGGCTTCGCGGCCCGATTCGATGCGATCGAGATGATCTTCCATGCGGGCGCTGTATTCGTAGTCGAAGATCTCTTGAAAGCTGGCGACGAGCAGTTCCAGCACGAGTTCTCCCGTTTCGGTCGGATAGAATTTTCCATCCTGCTTGTCGACATACTCCCGGTCTTGGATTGTGCTTAAAATCGAGGCGTAGGTGCTCGGACGGCCGATTCCCTTGGATTCCAGTGCCTTTACCAGGCTCGCCTCGTTATAGCGCGGGGGAGGCTGAGTAAAATGCTGTGCGGGGGTCAGCTTCTTAAGAGCAAGAACTTCCCCTTCGCGGAGTTCGGGTAAAACGCCCTCTTCCTCTTCATGGCCGGCGCTAGGGCTGTCATCTGCTTTCGATTCCTGATAGACGGCCAGAAATCCGGTGAACTTGGTTATAGAACCGGTTGCCTTTAGTTCCACTCTTCCTGCGTCGATTTGCACGTCAGTCTGGTCGAACAATGCCGGATTCATCTGAGAAGCGACAAAGCGGTTCCATATCAAGGAATACAATTTCCACAGATCCGGCTCCAAATCATTCTTGAGGCTTTCGGGCGTTCGTTCCACTGACGTGGGTCTGATGGCTTCGTGCGCGTCTTGAGCGGTCTTTTTGGATTTATAATAAATGGGGTGGTGCGGTAGGGAAGCTTCACCATATTCCCTCTTGATCAGCGTACGCACTTCCTGCAGTGCGCTTTCGGACACCCGGCTGGAATCGGTGCGCATATAGGTAATTAGGCCGACTGCGCCTTCGCTGCTGACTTCAATGCCTTCATAAAGCTTCTGTGCCAGGACCATCGTCCTTTTCACCGAAAAATTAAGCTTCCGGGCGGCTTCCTGCTGAAGCTTGCTTGTGATAAAGGGAGGAACCGGGTATTTCTTTTTTTCCCTGCGGCGGATCTCACGGACGACAAAGCGAGCCTGTTCGAGCTCCTCGACGATCTGAGTAGTGGTTTTCTCGTCAGTGACGTTCCATTTCTTTCCATCCACTGCGCGAGCTTTGGCGGTGAATTCCGGAGGCGCTTCTCCCGCTAACAACGCATCGAGCGACCAATATTCCTCTGACTTAAATGCCCGGATTTCCTGTTCCCGCTCGACAATCATCCGGAGCGCCACCGTTTGAACTCTTCCGGCGGAGAGCCCTCGCCGTACCTTTTCCCAAAGCAATGGGCTGATCTTATATCCGACCAGCCGGTCGAGCATGCGCCGGGTGAGCTGGGCATCTACTTTATTCTGGTTGATGCGGCCTGGCTTCTTGAATGCTTCCTGAATGGCATTCTTGGTGATCTCATGAAAGAGAACCCGGTAGACATTCTTGGATTTGCCCGATAATTCCTCAAACAGATGCTGGCAAATCGCTTCTCCTTCGCGATCCGGATCGGCTGCCAGGTAGATGTCAGTGACGCCTTTGGCTGCCGCTTTCAGTTCCTTGACGATCTTGATTTTTGTGGGGATAATTGCATAGTGCGGCGCGAAATCGTCATCGACATCCACACCCAATTTGCTTTTGGGCAAATCCTTGATATGGCCTACCGAAGCTTTGACGATATAATTTCGGCCAAGATACTTGCCGATGGTTTTTGCCTTCGCCGGAGATTCAACTACTACCAGTGACTTTGTCATAAAGCGCGCAAACTATACCAAGCTTGATGGAAATTCCAAGCAAAAACAGCACGAAGATTTTTGGCTTGAGCGTTAACCTATTCATTTTCTTAGTCTTACATACAAATTTCCGGGAAGCTGCCGAATTCGCCCGGACATTTCCAGTTTCAGCAGCAGATCGCTCAGATGCGATATGCTCAGTCCGCTTGCGCGATACACCTTATCAAATTGTGTAACCTCATCTTCTTTTAACAGCTGCAAAAGCCTGGCTTCTTCTTCAGACAGAAGCTCCAATTCAGGCTTGCCGGGCGTTTGCGCGTCTTCCTTTATTAATAGCTCCTGGCGAAGTTCAGAGGGCAGCTCTTCAACAACGTCCCTCCACGTCTGTACGAGCTTGGCGCCCTGCTTAATCAGGAAATTCGGTCCGAAGCTTTGAGGGGACGTGATATTGCCGGGGAGGGCAAAGACCTCGCGGTTTTGCTCCATTGCCAATCGGGCTGTGATCAGCGATCCGCTGTATTCGCTTGCCTCGATGATCACCGTTCCCAGCGCCAAACCGCTGATGATGCGGTTTCTAATGGGGAAATTTTGCGGCGCCGGAGATGTCCCGGGTGGAAATTCGGAGAGAAGCAGCCCTTTTTGCAGGATTTTTTGAGTGAGTTGGCGATGTTCCCGCGGGTATACGACGTCGATGCCGCAGCCCAGAATGGCGATAGTGATTCCATTGCCTTCGAGGCAACCGCGGTGCGCAGCGCCGTCGATGCCGCGCGCCAAGCCGCTTATAATGCATAACCCCCTGCTGCCCAAATCGGCTGCAATGCCTTGCGCCATCTGCAGCCCGTAGATGGTTGGTCTCCTTGTCCCAACAATCGCGATGCAGGATTTTCCCAGGATTTCCGGATAGCCGCGGGCATAGAGAATCAAAGGCGGATCGCATATCTCTTCCAGTAACTGAGGATATCCGGGTACGCCGCGGAGGAGAAATTTGCAGCCTTCGCGAATTCCCCAGTCATAGATTTCCTCAGCAATTTTCTGATAGCTTCGCGATCGAATGAGAGGATATGCCTCGCCGGGGATGCCGAGTGATGCAAGAGCGTCTGTATCCAAAGAAAACACATCGGAAATGTTGCGCAGGTTTTTTTTAATGCGGCCTTGCGTGAGACAGCCGACGCCAGGCAACAAAGTGAGCTCGATGGCGTCTTTTATGGAACAGCTCAATCCCGCTTCAGGATTCCCAGTTTTTATGCCGCATTCTATTCCTTCGTGTTTCGTCATATAATCGCCTGGATGACTGTTTCGCCGGGAAGGGTTTTATTTCTAAGAATTTTTAATAATTTCCGATTTCTGATTTCTCCCTGTGCAATCGTGAAATAATGCCGGAGGAAGCAGGCCTCGGACCTTCTGAATCGAAGAATTGGATTATGAAGATCAGAATTTCACTTGTGCACTACCTCAATTCAGCGCCGCTCGGGTGGGCGTTTCTTCATGGACCCTTTCGTGAGAGTTTTGAGGTCTTTCCTTCATCCCCGGCAAGGTGCGCCGATCAACTCTCCAGAGGAGAAGCTGACATTGGCGTGATTCCAAGCATCGAATATCAACGCATCAATAACCTGCAGATTATTCCCGATATTTCGATTGCATCCATGGGCAAGGTCCGGAGCATTTTATTGATCAAGCCTAAGAGGAAGCAGACGGTCCATTCCGTCGCATTGGATGAGAGTTCCAGGACATCGGTGGCTCTGGCAAAGGTTCTGTTGCACTCGAAAATGGGAATCCATCCGGAGTACGTTTCCTGCCCGCCGGATTTGGATCTGATGCTTCAGCGCTCCGATGCCGCGCTTCTTATCGGGGACCCGGCGCTTAAAGTTAATCTTGCGGACTATGATGCAACGGACCTTGCGGAAGAATGGGTCGAATGGCAACAGAAACCTTTTGTTTGCGCATTCTGGGCGTGCAGAAAGGATGCGCATCTTCCTTCAGATCTGAATGACATTTTTCTGGAAGCGAAGAACTGGGGATTGAAGCAGAGGGAGGAAATTGCCGCCGTTTTTGCGAAATCTCTCAATCTGCCCGCATTATTCCTCGAAAGCTATTTATACCAAAACATCGACTATGATCTGGGGACGACTCATATTGAGGGTCTGACTAGATTCTATCAATTGGCGAAGCAGCAGGATTTAATCCCGGAAGTGCACCCGCTTCAATTTACATAGAAAATCGGTGAAAGCAACTCAACAGGAGATGTTGATAATATAGAATTATTCCTATATTATTGCCTATATAAATGAGCAGGGAAGGGAGTTCCCATAATGGCAGCAACCAGACAGGCAAATTTTCTGTTACCCGATGATGTGCTGAACGAGCTTAAATCCTCGGTTCCCAAAAGGCAGCAGAGCAGGGTGGTAGCCGAAGCTCTGCGAAAGGAGCTCAAGCGTCTGAAGCTTGCAAAGACTCTTCAAACGAGCTTTGGCTTATGGAAAGACAAGCTTCATCCCGAGCTGAAGAGGGGAACCGAAGCCTTTGTTCGAAGCTTGCGGTCAAGTGCAAGGGGCGGCGGCCGGCAAAAATGAAAAGCATTATTGTTGATACGGATATTCTGATCAACTTCCTGCGCGGCAAGAAGTGTGCCCTGAATTTCCTCGTGTCCGCGATGGAAGAGGCGGACTTATGCTGCTCTGCGCTCACGGTGGGTGAAATCCATGCGGGCATGAAGGAACACGAACGGGAGCACACGGAAGAGCTTTTTGACAGCTTAACCGTCGTCGACGTGACAAGGGCTATCGGAGAAAAGGCGGGCAGCTATAAAAGGGCGATCAAATCCCAAAATCTCGCGCTCAATGACTGTATCATCGCTGCCACGGCGTTTATGATACATGCCGTGCTCGCAACGGGAAACGACAAGCACTACCCGATGCTGGATATTGAGAAGGTCGTGGTAAGAGATAAAAATCGGTGACCGGGAACTATTTCCCCAATTTCTCATAGTGTTTGGCTGCACAGGTTTCTTTGAGAAATTGGGGAAATAGTTCCCGGTCACCGATTTTCTACGATTCGCTCTCAAGTTCGACATTCCAGTAGAGGTAGTCGCGCCAGGATTCGGGCGCGGCTCGGAATCCAATCGTAATATGCAGCATTGCGGGGACCCATTCCGGTTCTTTGGGATGGCGTATTAGCTTCATTCCTGCTTCTTCCGGCGTTTTTCCTCCTTTCTTGTGGTTGCACTCAAAGCAGCAGGTAACGATGTTTTTCCAGGTTTTCCCCCCCCCTTTGACGATGGGCATCACGTGGTCAAATGTCAGATTTTCAGTAGAGCATTTCTTCCCGCAATATTGGCAGGTATGATGATCCCTTGCATAGATGTTAGCGCGGCAGAATTTTACATGCTGGAGATGTTTTCTGACCTTTACATACCGCAGCAGGCGGAGGACACTAGGCATCTTGATGGTGAAGCTGATGCTTCGAATTTCGCGGTCGTATTCAGCCAGCACCTCAACTTTGCCCTGGTAGAGCAGGCTAAGCGCACGTTTCCAGGTAACGATGTTAATTGGCTCGTACGTCGCATTTAAGACCAGCGTATGTTCCATATCGCAGCACTCATCGATTGATTAGTGCAATGCTCACTGCAGCGCCAAGGGCAGAGACAATGATAGTTCTGTGATAGCCTTGTTGGCATGTTCAGTTTCGACAGCCATAGCGCACGATGCAGTAATTCAAATATAACATTTATTTCAAGTCAAGGGATTTTGAGAACATATCATGGCCGTTCACATTGGAATCGAAGTGTTATTGGATCAAAGGCGGAATCTGATACGCGGAGCTCGTGTTGGAGCCGTTGTACATCCCGCGTCTGTGCTCTATGACCTTCGCCATACTGCAGACGCGCTTTTTTGTGCAAAGGATTTTGAGCTCGTCGCTCTCTTCGGCCCGCAGCATGGAGCCCGGGGCGAAAAGCAG
>JGI20214J51088_10002718_pt1 | contig 11713 bp, 12 predicted proteins | sample WetSurMetagenome_FD_51088 | JGI IMG/M metagenome (IMG submission 51088)
AAGGGACCGGCTGCATCGAACGTTCGCAAGCTGTAAGACCTCAGCCTCATTTTGACTGAAAGAGCTCCCCCCGTCTCAGGGGGAGCTCTTTTTTATAAAGGAAAATGACATGATCATCGCCTCGAACGTGGCCCTCTCCTACGGCAAGAGGGTAATCTTCAAAGACGTCAACATAAAGTTCACCCCGGGAAACTGCTACGGGCTGATTGGCGCCAACGGCTCCGGAAAATCGACCTTCCTGAAGATTCTCGCAGGCGAGCTCGAGCCGGACCAGGGAACGGTCTCCGTCGGTCCCGGGGAGAGGATTGCAGTCCTGAGCCAGGATCAATTCGCCTATGACGAGGAAACGGTCTTCAACACCGTCATCAGGGGGCATGAGCGGCTCTATGCGTTGATGGCCGAACGGGAAGCGATCTACGCCAAGAGCGAGTTCTCGGAGGAGGACGGGATCCGTTGCGGGGCGTTGGAGGCTGAGTTCGGCGAGATCAACGGCTATGAAGCGGAATCCGAGGCGGCGGTACTCTTGAGCGGTCTTGGCATATCGGAGGAACTGCGCCAAAAGAGGATGAAGGAACTCGATGGGGCCGACAAGGTCAGGGTTCTGCTCGCCAAGGCACTCTTCGGCAGCCCGGATGTCCTCCTGCTGGACGAACCGACCAATCAGCTGAACCTCAAGTCCATCATCTGGCTCGAGGAATTCCTCTCCCGTTTCCAGAACACGGTCATCATCGTCTCCCACGACCGCCACTTCCTGAACCAGGTCTGCACCCACGTGGCGGACATCGACTTCGGGCGCATCCAGGTGTATTCGGGAAACTATGACTTCTGGTACCAGACAAGCCAGCTCCATCTCAAACAACGCCAGAGCGACAACAAGAAGATGGCCGCCAAGGCCGAGGAACTGAAACAGTTCATCCAGCGTTTCAGCGCCAACGCCTCCAAGGCGAAGCAGGCCACATCCAGAAAAAACCTCCTCGAGAAACTTACCCTCGAGGATATGCCGGTCTCGTCGCGGAAATACCCGTTCATCGCCTTCAAGCCCGAACGGCCCTGCGGCGATGTCATTCTGGAAATCTGCGAACTCTCCAAGAAGATCGACGGGGTTGCCGTCCTGAACAACATCACCCTCAACGTCAACCGGGGAGGAAAAATCGCCTTTGTGGGCGAAGACAGCCTGGCGAAGACCACACTCTTCCAGATCCTCGCCGGTGAGATGGAGCCGGACAGCGGAAGCTTTCGCTGGGGGGTTACCATCAGCCACTCCTATTTCCCCAAAGAAAATGGCGGATTTTTCAATAACGACCTGAACCTTGTCCAGTGGCTCGGCCAGTTCTGCCCCGACACCGAAGGTGAAACCTTCGCCAGGGGGTTTCTCGGGAAGATGCTCTTCTCCGGTGAAGAGGCGCTGAAGAAGGCCTCTGTCCTCTCGGGCGGGGAGCGGGTCCGCTGCATGCTCTCCAGGATGATGCTCTCCGGCGCCAACGCCCTCATCCTCGACGAGCCGACCAACCACCTGGACATGGAATCCATCATTGCCCTGAACGATGGGNTGATCGCCTTTCCGGGCGTGATTCTCTTCTGCTCCCATGACTATCAACTGGTATCTTCCGTGGCAGACAGGATCGTCGAGATCACCCCCGACGGGATCATAGACCGTATGACGGGATACGACGAATATCTGGAAGAGGGGAACATTTCGATGAGCAGGCCGGAGTCTTACCACGGCCATCAGGCGCTCCGCCTGTAGGGGCCGATCCTGGGTGGCGCAGGCGCTCGACGCGCTGCCCGAGGCTGTCGGATAGCCTGAATTTGGCCGTGTCTGACGGATCACCCGGAGATAGAACCGGTACGGTTCGTCCTCTTCGGGAAACGGGTTGATGAATCCCTTCCTTTCCCCACCCGGTCCCGCTCCCGAGGTGCCTTGCCGGTTCGCATTTTGCATGCCTGATGATCGCGAGATTTGGAAATCGCGAACACTCCGCCGAAAACAAGGGTGCCGGCATGCCGCAAAGCAGAATCATGAGATCAGAGGGACAGAGGGACAGCTCACTTTATGTCTGTGCGCCGCTGAATGCCCTCGTCGCTGGAATCTACGAAGAAAACATCCATCTCGATGAGATCATTAACCACGGGGACTTCGGTATCGGCACATTCGACGATCTGGACGGGGAAATGGTCATCGTCGACCGAGCCGTTTACCAACTCGCTACAGACGGCTGCGCCATCAAGATCGCCGAGCCGATCATGACCCCCTATGCGGCTGTCACATTCTTCAATCCAACCATTCAGGCTGATCTCGACCACGAGACGCAGTACATCAGATTTTTGGAGTGGCTCAACAGCCTCCTGCCTTCCCCCAACATCTTCTATGCAATCCGCATCGATGGCGAGTTCTCCCGCGTCAGGGCGCACTCTGTGCCCAGGCAGGCAAACTATCGCCCCATGGCTGAAGTCGAAGCTGAACAGAGAAGCTTCAGTTTCGAGAACATCCAGGGGACGCTGGCCGGGATATACACCCCTGACTTCATGTCATCGCTCAGTTTTCCGGGACATCACCTTCATTTTCTATCCTCGGATCTCCAGTCCGGAGGGCACCTCGTTTCCTGTACCCCACGCAGGGCTCGCGCAAGAATTCAACTCATCCACAGGCTGGAGCTCAACATGCCGATGACACGGGATTACTTGAAATTGAATTTTCACGGGGATCTCGGCAACAACCGGAATCAGCCTGAGAAGTAGGAAGGTGTGAGAGAATCAGGACATCATGCCCTTCCGCCGAAAGCGGAAATTCCCCGGGGGGATCGATCGTGAGCATCAGCCTTCAGCGAGGGGCTACGGAATCGAGCAGCCGTTTGCGTCCGCCGGGAGAAAGACCCAGAATGTAAAGATCGGCCTCCAAAGAGGCTTGCGACCCATAGCCTGCGAGGTACCCGTTCACGCGAGCAGCCGCCGTGGAGTCTGTGAAGTCCCGCGCTTCGGGGTAAATGATACGGAACTCACCCATCAGAATCCGGTCCTGCCGGAGATAGTATTTCTGGTGGTAGTCCTCGGCCCGGTAAAAGTCCGGAACGGGAAGAACATCCGTGCGGATGGCCCGGCCATGCCTCGTCTGCTCCTGCTCCCTGGATTCGAGCGCAAGCCTTTTCTGCTCTTCCCCGTGGTAAAACAAAGCTGCCCTGTACTGCCTCGACTGCGCGGGCCAGGTCGGATCGTGGGCCTTCCAGAAGAGGCTCAACAACTCCTTGTATGTAATGCGCTCCGGGTCGAATTCTATTTGCAGGGTTTCGCTGTGATCACCCAGGTCGTGGTAGGTCGGGTTTGGCTTCGTCCCGCCGGCATAACCCACCCTCGTTCGCACAACCCCATTGATGCACCCGAACTGTGCATCGGGCCCCCAGAATCAGCCGAGGGAAAACGTCGCCGTCTCCGTCCGGGTCGGTGCGGCCCGGTCAATGGGCGGCCGCGGGTCTGCTTGAGCCTCTTGCTGGGCATGAGTCGTTTTCATTTTGTCAGTCCCTCCACTTGCTCTGCCGATAATGGTTTTCGCGGGGGTGGCTCCTTCAATGGATCGCTTGAGTTGTGATGCTCCTGTTATTTCTTGAACAGGGAGTCGAGCCGGCTGCGGGGATCGTCCTTCCCGGGTGCTGTCTTCGGTCTTGCAGAGCTGTCTGCAAATGTGAAGTAGTCACAGAAGTTGCTCCGCCTCTTGTCGACGACTCGCTCGGCCTGCGGCTCGCGGCAATCGTTGTATGCCCCCGGGCTGTAGAAGCTGCAGTTCAGGCAGACGTGCAGGTCGGACCCGCAGGACGGGCACATCTCCTGGCGTCCGACTTTTCTCTCCATGGAAATCTCTTTCCTGCAGGAATGACAGGTTTTCATGCGCGATACCCTTCCGACAGTCGCGATTCTTGAGCTCATTTTAACACACTTTGCTTTTGTACCGCCAGTCAGGGTCGCCTTCTTATGCACCCCTGACAAAATCTCGCCACAGGACCACCCGACCCTTTGCATTTTCCTGCTGCGCCAATTATAGTGTTACGTGTAGATATGAAAAATCTCGCCGGGCGTCAGGCAAGGAGGTCATGTACAGCAATGATTGTCGGTATCCCGAAAGAGATCAAGAACAACGAATACCGGATCTCCATGACGCCGGGAGGGGTCAAAAGGCTTACCGAAGCGGGGCATCAGGTGGTCGTGGAAACGGAAGCCGGCACCGGCAGCGGCTTCAGCGATGCCGAATATCGCGCCGCCGGGGCCTCCATTGTCCCTGATGCGGCTACCACCTGGAGCGCAGAGCTCGTCGTCAAGGTCAAGGAGCCCCTGCCGGAGGAGTATAAATTTCTCCGGCCCGGCGTGATCCTTTTCACCTACCTTCACCTGGCCGCCCAGCGGGAACTGACCCTGGAGATGATGAGACGGGACGTCACGGGCGTTGGCTATGAAACCGTTGAGCTCCCGGACGGTCAGCTTCCCCTGCTCAAGCCGATGAGCGAGGTGGCGGGAAGGCTCGCCGTTCAGATCGGGGCCTGTTACCTGGAAAAAGTGAACGGCGGGTCCGGTAAACTGATCGGGGGGGTTGCCGGCGTGGAGCCGGCGCGGGTGACCATCATCGGGGGCGGCATCGTTGGCGCAAGCGCGGCCCGAATCGCCCTCGGGATGGGAGCCGAGGTCACCGTCCTCGACGCGAGCATCGAACGGCTGCGTCATCTCGAAGAGGTTCTTCACGAGCGGCTCATCACCCGCAGTGCCGACCCCCTTGCCATCGAAGAGGCCGTAGCCGAGGCTGACATTCTCATCGGCGCCGTCCTCGTCAAGGGTGCACGTACACCGCGTTTGGTCACGCGCCAGATGATTGCCCGCATGTCGAAGGGGAGCGTCGTCATTGACGTCTCCGTCGACCAGGGNGGGTGCATCGAGACGATCCGCCCGACGACGCACTCGGACCCGGTCTACTTCGTTGATGGCGTCCTGCACTATGGCGTCACCAACATGCCCGGCGCCGTCCCGCGCACGAGCACCATTGCCCTTTCAAACGCCACACTGCCCTATGTGGTCATGCTGGCAACCCTCGGGATGCCGGGCGCGCCTGCAGCACATCCCGATCTTGCCGGAGGCGTCAACACCTACCGGGGCAAGGTGACGTATCAGGCCGTGGCCGAGGCTTTCGGAATGGAGTATACGCCGCTCGAGAAACTCCGCTGAGACCATTCGGCCCCGCTGGTTGCGAATCGAGCAGTCAGAGGTGCCTGATGAGGTGGTTTCCGCCCCTGAACCCCGTCAGTGAATCGTGTCCTGGGAGATCTCGTCGAATCGCCGCCACTCGAACCATTCCGAGACCTCGAGATATCGGGCCCAGTAATCGATGACCGAGACGTCCCCCTCGTGATCCTCGCTGTAATGTCCGGCCGTCCACGTCGCCAGCCCCTCCCCTTCCAGCAGGTAGCGGCTCTTCTCGTAGGGTTCGATGAGATGGATCCCCAATAGCTCCCCCGTGAGCTTGAAGAAGACATAATTCATGATCTGCGAGACGTCGTAGATCTTCCAGGGCGTCATCCTCCGGACATTCAAGGTGAGGACCGATACGGCTTTTTCATGCTGCTCCCTCAGGGCCGCCAGCTGAAGGTCCCGCATGGCGGGGTAATCCTCGTAGAGCCAGCGCTCGATCATGATGTCCGTCGGCATCCTCGTGATTTGAAAGACAACAGCCTCGTACCAGAGCGGGATGAAACTTCTCAGGGCGTCGAGGCCATGGATCAGCGAGAGTCTCTGGATATCTCCGCGGATTTCTTCCCGGTATCTTGCCATGGTTCTCTCGTTTGCCACGGTGATGCGCCGCATCTCCCGGGGCGCCTGGAGAATCCGGATCAGGTGGGCACACTCGTTTGCAACAACGTGGTTGATCAAAGGGTTGTCCTCGTCCCGGTAGAAAAGGGTGTGAACAGTCGCGAACTCCCCCGCCATCCGTAATCTGGCCAGGGACTTCAAGTCCGGTTTGAGGACGAAATGCAACTCTTTCCCCGTGAGATCATGCAGCTCGGCCAGGATGGAGCGCACCGGTTCAATCAATCCTCGGATCATGGAAGTGCTATACACCATGGTTTCCGGGAAGGCAAACTCTGGCGACCCGTGCTTTCAGAATCACGCGCCTTTGAGATATCGTTATATTCCGCTTGAATATCCGGGTTGCTGCGGATATTTTGTCTGCGAGACACAATCTCTTCAGCACCGCGTCCGAGGAGACAGCTATGACCGACGCAGTAAATCCCGGAAACAGTGCAATGTCGAGCCCCCTGCTGACCGACCTCTACCAGTTCACCATGCTCCAGGGTTACATTGAAGACGACATGCACGGTGAGGCCGTTTTCGAATTCTTCGTCCGCAAGATGCCCGACAACCGCGGATTCTTCATGGCGGCCGGCCTCGAATCCGTCCTGGATTTCCTCGAGGAGATCCATTTCTCACAGGGTGAGCTCGATTATCTGGCCTCCACGAATCGATTTTCGACAAAGCTCCTCGATTACCTGGCCGGCTTCCGTTTCACGGGCAGCGTGGACGCCATGCCGGAGGGAACACTCTTCTTCACCGACGAGCCGATCCTGCGGGTCGTGGCCCCCATCGGCGAGGCCCAGTTCGTGGAAAGCCGCATCATCAATCTGCTGCACATCCAGTCGCTCATTGCGTCAAAGGCTTCCCGTTCGGTGCTGGCCGCGGGCGGGCGGGCAAAGCTCATCGACTTCGGGCTGCGCAGAGCGCATGGGGCCGAGGCCGGTCTCTATGCAGCACGTTCATCCTACATCGCCGGGTTCNACGGTACGGCAACGGTGCTGGCAGAGTATCTCTACGGGATACCCGCCTTCGGTACCATGGCTCACTCCTTCATCGAGGCCCACGGAGACGAAAAGAGCGCCTATCTGCGGTTCGCCTTTGCCAATCCCGACATCGTCACGCTCCTGGTTGACACCTACGACACGATCCTGGGGACAAAGCACGTTGTCGAGATCTCCGAAGAGCTCCGCAGGAAAGGCATCCCCATCAAGGGAATCCGCCTGGACAGCGGTGATCTCGCGGATCTGGCGATCAAGACGCGCAGAATACTCGATGAGGGCGGGCTTCGGGACACGCAAATCTTTGCCAGCGGCAACATCGATGAGGTTGCGATTCTCGATCTATACTCGAAAGGGGCCCCGATCGCGGGCTTCGGGGTAGGAACGAAAATGGATGTTTCCTCCGATGTCCCCTACCTGGATTGCGCCTACAAGCTGATGGAGTACGCGGGGAAACCGAGGTTGAAGAAGTCCGAGGGGAAAGCGACCTGGCCCGGCCGGAAGCAGGTGTACAGGCGCTTCGTGGCCGGACAGATGGTCGGGGACATCCTGACCGCAGAAGGCGACAGGCAGGCAGGAAATACATTGATCAGGCCGTACATGAAAGGCGGGAAAAGGCTGGCACCGCCTGAATCGCTAACCGACATCCGGTCCCGCGCCGCAGATGAACTCGCATCCCTCCCTGCACATCTGCGGGAACTCAAGGATAGCCCGCCTTATCCCGTCGAGGTCTCGGAGAAGCTTGTCCAGTTGAAAAAGGATATCGAGCGACAGATTAACAGAGTCGAACAGCAGTCGTGATCAGTGGTCAGTTGCCAGTGAAAAAGAAAAGATCGGAGATTTCTCCCGATCCTCTCTTATCCTGAAGCCCGAAGCCTGAAGCCCGAGGCCTCGCGGCCCCCTCAGGGGCCGCGTTTACATCACTTCTCTGGACGTCATGTCGACGGCGCGGTCGATCTCCGCCTTGAGCTGGGGCGGCAGCCCGGGGATGTCCACATTCAGGAACCCCCGGACGATGGTTGCCGTCGCCTCTTCCTCGGACAGCCCCCTCGACATGAGGTAGTAAATCTCCTCCTGGGCAATCTTTCCGACGGCCGCCTCATGCGACATCTCGACGCCGTCGACGGTGCCCCTGAGCTCCGGGATGGCGTGCATGATTCCCCCTTTGAGCAAGAGCCCCTTGCACTCGAGATGGGCCTTGATGCCCGGAACTTCACCGACGAGGTCACCCCGGTTGATAATCGTTCCTCCGTTGGTGATGGCCCGGGCGATGATCTCGGCCCGGGTGTTTTCCGCTTTCAGAAAGATCCTTCCGCCAACATCGATTTCCGACCCCGGCGAACCGACAAGCAGGCTGGAGAAGCGTGCGACGGCGCCTTTGCCGACCAGGTGCGTCGTCGGGTACATCTGCAGGCTCTTGACGGGCTTCATGCAGATGTAGTTGTTCAGGAACAGCCCGCCCTCCTCGACAATCCCCACGGAACGGGGCCTGACCATGACCTCTTCCGCCCAGTGGTGGATCATCGTAAAGCTCAGTTTCGCATCCTTCTTGACGAAGAACTCGGAGATGCCGACATGCAGTCCCCGCTTGAGCTGCGGCGACGTCGCGCAACCCGTGATGACGTGGAGCTCCGAACCCTCCTCNGCGATGATCAGATTGTGCACGTACTGGCTGATATTTTCCTTTTCCAGGTACAGACAGGCCTGTACGGGCCAGATGGCCTTTGCTCCGGGCAGCGCACGGATGACATATCCGTCATGAAGCTGAAGCTCCGCAGCGGCCGTGTACTTGTCCGCATCGACGGAAACGAGCTTCCAGTAGTACTCCCTTGCCCAGTCGTACTTTTTCAGCGCCTCCTTGATCGGGATCACCTGGAGGCCCTCCTGGCTTGCGTGGGAGTGGACGACCGCCGTATCCATCTGGATGTAGGTGCCCGCCCTTCCCTTCTCCTCGGCGTCAACACCGGCCTGGATGAACCGCTCTTGATCGATCATCGGAAGGGTTTTGAGATCGCTTACATAATCGTGTTTGACAGGCGCCGCCGTGAAGGTCGACAGATCCACGTCGGGACCGATCGCCGCTTTCTTGTCTTTTGCCTTTGCGGCTCGTTCGCTCAGATCTGGCATCGTATACACTCCGCATATCCCATTTCTTTGATGCAGTTGAAGATGTCCGTCGGATTGTTGCTGCAGGAAAGAACTCCCTGGTAGAGCACCTGCCCCTTGTCCGCCGTCACGTAATCCAGGATGAATCCCGTGTGAGTGATAATCAGCCCCATCCGGTTGCGCTCCCTTTTGATCTGGCGCTGCGACTTTTCCGGGTCCGTGTGGATGTCCCGCTGGAGAAGATGACTGATCGACGTCCCGATCAGGGTAATATTCTCCATGTCCACACCCGATTCGGGCTCGTCAAAGAGCATCAGATCCGGCTTCTGGGCCATGAGCTGCAGCAACTCCGAGCGCTTGATCTCCCCCCCGGAGAATCCCGCATTGATGTCTCGTTCGAGAAAATCGGTGAAATTCACTTTTTCGGCCATGGCATCAATGTCCAGATTTTCCCTTCCTCCCCCGCAGATCTCGACCATCTTTCGCGTCTTGACCCCATTGATTGTCGGGGGCCGCTGATAGGACATCCCGATTCCAAGCTTCGACCGCTCGTTCATTGGAAGGTTCGTGATATCCACCCCCTTGAAAGAGATCTTTCCCGCCGTGACCCGATATTGGGGATATCCCATGATCGTCATGAGGAGTGACGTCTTGCCGGACCCGTTGGGCCCAAACAGGATGTGCGTCTCTCCCGAGTTGATTTGCAGATCGATGTGCTTCAGGATTTCCTTTTCGCCCAGTTTCACCTGGAGATCTTCAATGAGGAGCATCTCTGCCTCCTTTGCAAAGTCTTAACGTCCTGATTTTCTACCGCAGTAATATCTTCAGATTGACAAACCCTGTCAAGGGATTTCAAGCTTTGCAGCCATCGAGGTCAATTCAACGTACTGACAACGAGTCTGCCGATGAACGGACGTCGCGCGAAGGCTACAGGCTTCAGGTCGCAGGCAACAGGCGAAAGGCAGACAATTGCAGAAATCTGTTTGCCTGTCGCCTGTCGCCTTGTCAGTAATCTATCCCCGGCTGCGGCTCGATTCCTTTCCTGTATGCGTGCTTGATTTCGGCCACCTCGCTCACTGTATCGGCAAGACCGACAACCTGGCGGTGTGCGTCCCTCCCCGTGAGGACCAGGTGAAGCTGCGGCGGCTTCTTCTCGATCATCTCCAATACCTGGTCGAGTTCTACAAGCTTGAGATGAAGGGTAGGGAAAGGAGGGAACATGAAGGCCTCCGTAGACGAGAATCTCTGCATCGGTTGTGAGAGCTGCGTGGAGATCTGCCCGGATGTTTTCGAGATGCAGGATAACCTGGCGGTCTGTCGCTTCGACGACGACATCCCCGAGAAATTCGAGGATGCCTGCCGCGAAGCCGCCAAGTCCTGCCCCGTCGAGGCCATAAAAATCGAAGATTAAGCGGCGAGCCTCACCTCACGATCCCCTCTTGTTGCGGAACGGATCCTCTAAGGTATCAAACCCTGTACCCTGTACCCTGTACCCTGTACCCTTTCAGTATTTAAACACGCCCTCTTCGTAAATCACAACCTTTTTCCCGGAAGTCAACTGAGCCGTGACGGTCTTGGGCTCCGTGTTCACGAGATCCCAGTGCAGCGCCGATTCGTTGAAACCGAGCTGCTTTTTCATTTCCGGCGTGAGCTGCGCCGGGTTCTTCGAATAGGTGTCCGCATAGGAGGATCCGACGGCGAGGTGGCAATTGCCGTATTTCCCGCCGAAGTTCTCGTCGAACAGGGTGTTGGCCATGAACCGGTCGATCCGGGAAAATCGTTTATCCGTGAGCGAGAACTCGCCAACCCGGCTCGCACCCTCGTCCATGGCAAGCTGTTTCCGTGTGAATTCCTCCCCCTTCTCTGCGCTCACGACGGAGCCGACTCCCTTGTGAAATTCTAACGTCGCCCCGGCCACGTAATTACCGCTCCGGAAGGACGGCATGTTGGCGTAATAGCGGCCCTCGGTGCCCCTCCAGTCCGGAGACAGGAATATCTCGAAGCTCGGGATGTTGTGTCCAGAAATGCCTACCCACTTGCGGTGCTGCCCTGGCGTGATCTTCAGATCCAGACTTTTCCCCTCCACGTGGTAGAAGGATACCGCCATGGCGTTAAGCCATTTCTTGATGCCGCTCACCTCCTGGTGGATGCTCTCCCATTTCCCGACAGGATCATCCGCGTCCAGATAGCAGGCCTTGATGATCTGTTTTTCATACTGGGCCATCGTCAGTTTCGCCTGCGCGGCAAGCTCAGGGGTCGGCATCATGCAGAGGGTCCATCCGAACGTCCCCTCGCTGTCCCGTTTGTCCAATATATCTTTTAATACTTTCCGGGCCACCGTGGCCACGGCAATCCTCTTGGAATCCACGTCCCTCAGGTGGGTGAGTGACTCGGGGGAATAGAGGTAGATGCTGCCGTTGAGGTGTTCGGAAAGCTCCCGGTCGCCGGGGGCCAAAAAGGTGAGCTGTTTTTTGTCCGACAGGCTGAAAAAATTCTTCTCCATGGTCGGTGTCAGCCCTGACCGAAGGACCGGATGGATCCCCATCCCGATCAGTTTTTTCTGGAGGATCTCCGCCAGCCGGATGGCCGGAAAGTCGAAATAGACTCGAACGATTTCGCCCCTCCGGTACTTCTTCTTGCGGGCCGTTGTCAGGCCCCAGATCATCACTTCGCCATAACGCTCCAGCAAACTCTCCGACAGCATTTTCTTTCTCCTTTCGCCTTTATCCTTTCTCCTTTGACCTCTCCCTAGAACTCCCTGGGCTTGCAGATGACTTCCCGGA
>JGI20214J51088_10002719_pt1 | contig 11713 bp, 13 predicted proteins | sample WetSurMetagenome_FD_51088 | JGI IMG/M metagenome (IMG submission 51088)
GAAAGCTTCGCCCGGGCTGACCAGAATCGCCGCTGCCAGCGTGCGCACCAGCAGGCCGAGCAAGATGAACAGCGGCACGGCGATATAGGCCGTCGCCGCACGGACACACAGCAGACGGACGATCAGGCCAACCGCCAGCGCGTTGAAGGCGGTGATGCTCGCTTCGATCAGCATGAAGCTTTCGGCGGCGAAGGGGACGGCGCTGTTCAGGCCGAGTACCTGACGGAGATCGCCGGCACCGAAGAGCAGGGTTTCCGGTGACAGCGGGATCAATAACCAGAGGCCGAGCAAGGTCAGGCCGAGTTCTGCATGCGGAATCGGCGCGATCAGGCGGTGCTGCCAGGTGGCGATGCGCAGGAACACGCGCGGCCCGACCATCTGGGCCCAGAGCGCACCGAGCAGGCCACCGATGGCATTGCAGGCAAGATCGACATTCGATGGAACGCGTGACGGCAGCCAGGTTTGCACGGCCTCGAGCGCCAGGCTGACCGATCCGGAAAGCAGGATGGCCAGGATCAGGGCGCTGAAGCGACCGGGCAAGCCGTGCAACGCGAGCCTCAGAAAGAAGCCCAGTGGCAGGTAGACCGCGACATTGGCGGCGAGGTCAAAAACGGTCCAGTAGCGCGGCCAAGCACCTTCGAGGAAGGCAAAGGGCGAGATCCCGGTATCGCGCCAGCCCGCAAAAGGGTGCAGGCTGCCGTAGACCACCAGGCCAAACCAGGCTAGCGCGAGGTAACGGGCAAGCAGAACGGGGCCGCGGGTGTCCATGGCCCGATTGTATGTCAGTGCTGGTGCGGGTGATCGACGGCGTGAAGGGTTTCGGCGACGGCGCGGTGGTGCAGTGCGCCATGCATGTCCGCTTGCGGCGTCGGCCGGCCGACCCATTGCGGCGGCACCAGGCTCGCTTCGCCGACCAGTGTCTCGACCAGAATCCACGCGGAGAGGCCGCCGAAAATGGCGGTCAGCGCACCCTGCGTCGGCGCCCGCTTCAAGAAGGTGCCGGCGAGCGTCACCTTGTAGGCGTTTTCGACCATCTTGAAGATGCTGGCGCTGGAGTACAGCGCGAAGCCGAGCATGATCGCGATGTGCATGACGCGCAGGAATTCATGCCGGTCGCGGTCAACGCGGGAAAATGGGCAAAATCCGCGGTCCATGGCATTAGCGAAAGCGGAATCGACCTGCTTGCCAATTGAGTGGATTCGATATACTGTATGAATAAACAGTATTTTGAGTCCGCTGCGATTCGCTTGCCAAGTCTTGCGTGAATCGACCCGCCGGTTTTCTTCCGCAGCAATTTCTATTCCATCCCTGGCCCCTGTGCCATAATCCCGTCAAATTCACGAGGTATCTCCATGGACGACAACAAGGCAAAGGCGCTCGCAGCGGCGCTTCAGCAGATTGAAAAGCAATTCGGCAAAGGCTCCATCATGAAGATGGGCGATGCCGAAATCGATGAAGGCATTCAGGTGGTATCCACCGGTTCGCTGGGTCTGGATATCGCGTTGGGTGTCGGTGGCTTGCCACGTGGCCGGGTTGTCGAGGTCTATGGTCCGGAGTCTTCGGGCAAGACCACGCTCTGTCTTCAGGTCATTGCCGAAATGCAGAAGCTGGGCGGGGTGGCGGCCTTCATCGATGCCGAACACGCGCTCGATCCGCAATATGCGCAAAAGCTCGGAGTCAACGTTGGCGACCTGCTGATCTCGCAGCCGGATACCGGCGAACAGGCACTGGAAATTTCCGACATGCTGGTCCGTTCCGGCTCGGTCGACATCATTGTCATCGACTCGGTCGCTGCCCTTACCCCGCGTGCCGAAATCGAAGGCGAAATGGGCGACCAGATGGTCGGCCTGCATGCCCGCCTGATGAGCCAGGCGCTACGCAAGCTGACGGCCAACATCAAGAAGACCAACACGCTCGTTGTCTTCATCAACCAGATCCGGATGAAGATCGGCGTCATGTTCGGTTCGCCGGAAACCACCACCGGCGGCAATGCGCTCAAATTCTACGCCTCCGTTCGCCTCGACATCCGCCGCATCGGCTCGATCAAGAAGGGCGACGAGGTGATCGGCAACGAAACCCGGGTCAAGGTCGTCAAGAACAAGGTTTCACCACCCTTCCGCGAGGCGATTTTCGACATTCTTTTCGGCGAAGGAATTTCCCGAGCCGGCGAAATCGTCGAGCTGGGCGTCGCCCACAAGCTGGTCGAAAAATCGGGCGCCTGGTATTCGTACAAGGGTGAAAAGATTGGCCAGGGCAAGGACAATTCCCGCGAATTCCTGCGCAGCCATCCGGAGATTGCCCAGGAAATCGAGGCTAAGATCCGCGAAGCGGCCAGCACCAACGTGATCAAGCCGACCAAGTCGGCGCCGGCCGATGCCTGATTCCGGTCGGGCGCTGCGGGTTGCCGCGCTACGGCTGCTGACCCGGAGGGATCACAGCCGGGCGGAGTTGAAGGCGAAACTTGCCGCCACAGCCGAATCGGAGGAGCAACTCGATACGGTCCTCGATATATTGCAGGCCGAGCGCCTGCTGTCCGATCATCGCTATGCCACTCAGCGCGTGGTGGCGCGCGCCGGCCGTTACGGCGATGCGCGGCTGAAACAGGAGTTGCGACAGCAGGGTGTCAGCGATGAAGATATCAGTGCCGCGTTGCCCGAAGGTGGTGACGAGACGGTGCGCTGCCGGGCAGTCTGGGCGAGAAAGTTCAGCCAGCTCCCGCAGAGTATGGAAGAACGAGCCAAACAGATGCGTTTTCTGCAATATCGGGGATTCTCCAGCGAGGCGATTCGCCGGGTGATGCGCGGAGTCGATGAATGAGCAATTCACCTGTTTCAACGCTTTCTGCGCAGAGCCTGCGCAAGAAATACAAGGCACGCACCGTGGTCGAGGACGTCTCGTTCGAGGTGAAGAGCGGCGAAGTGGTCGGCTTGCTGGGCCCCAATGGCGCCGGCAAGACAACCTGCTTCTACATGATTGTCGGTCTCGTTCCGGCTGATGGCGGCGAGGTTTATATCGACGATTCAAGGCTGACCCATCTGCCGATGCACAGCCGGGCCCGTCAGGGGCTTTCCTATCTGCCGCAGGAAGCTTCGATCTTCCGCAAACTGACGGTCGAGGAAAACATTCGGGCCATACTCGAATTGCTGAATCTCCCCGANCCGGAGCTGAACGATCGCCTCGAAGGCCTGCTCGGGGAACTGCATATTGCCCATGTCCGCCACATCAACGCGGCCGCGCTTTCCGGCGGCGAGCGCCGGCGGGTGGAGATCGCCCGTGCGCTGGCCACCAATCCGCGCTTCATCCTGCTCGACGAACCCTTTGCCGGGGTCGACCCGATCGCCGTGCTTGAAATCCAGAAGATCATCCGCTTTCTCAAGGAACGGGGGATTGGCGTGCTGATCACCGATCACAATGTGCGCGAAACACTCGGCATCTGCGATCATGCCTACATCATCAGCGCCGGACACGTGCTGGCTGCCGGGAGTTCTGCTGAAATCGTCGCGAACGAAAGCGTGCGCAAGGTTTATCTTGGCGAACACTTCAAGCTCTGATCGCCGGATTGCGCNTCGAACCCGATAAATGAAACCNGCACTCCAGCTAAAACTCTCCCAGCATCTGGCACTGACGCCCCAGTTGCAGCAGTCGATCAAGCTCCTGCAGCTGTCGACGGTCGAGATGCAGCAGGAAATCGAGAACTACCTGCTCGAAAACCCGATGCTGGAGCGCGACGACGATGGCGCCTCCGAGTCGTTCGCGTCGGCCCAACAGTTTGATGCGCCGCGCAGTGACGCGGTCGAACGCGCCGATCATGATGAACGTGAAGAGCGCGATGCGCGGGACGACCGCGAACAGGCTGTTCCCGCCGCGCCCTCCGACGTTGACGATGACCGCTGGAGTTCTGATGCCGGCACCTTCACCGGCGCCGGACGCGATGACGANGATGACAGTGATTCCCAGGATATTCAGGCCAACACACCGACACTGCGCGAGCATCTGACCTGGCAGCTCGGCATGACCCAGTTGTCCGGGCGTGACCGCAGTCTCGTCGTTTTCCTGATTGAGGCGCTCGACGAAGACGGCTATCTGTCGGCGCCGCTGGCCGAGCTTCTGGAAACGCTTCCCCAGGAATACGAGATCGAACTCGAGGAGCTGGAAATCGCGCTCCGCCATATCCAGAGCTTTGATCCTACCGGTATCGGCGCCCGCAGTCCCCANGAATGCCTGGCCCTTCAGCTCAAGTCGATGCCGGGGTGCGCGGAGAATGCACTGGCTCTGCTGATCGCCGAGAAGCATCTCGAGCTGCTGGCAGCCCGCGATTTCGTCAAAATNAAGCGCTTCACCGACTGTGATGACGAAGCCCTGAAGTCCGCGCATGCCCTGATTGTCAGTCTCAACCCCCGTCCCGGCGCGCGTTTTGCGCAACTCGAGGCGCGTTACATCACGCCTGACGTCATCGTCAAGAAGCTCAAAGGCAAGTGGACCGCCTACATCAATCCCGATGCCTATCCCCGGCTGCGCGTCAATCGGCTCTATGCCGAAGTGCTGGCGCAGCAGCGCCGTGGCAATGGCAAGCTGAGCGGCCAGTTACAGGAGGCGCGCTGGCTGATCAAGAACGTCCAGCAGCGCTTCGAGACCATTCACCGGGTGACGCAGGCTATCGTCGACCGCCAGCGCCAGTTTTTCGAACATGGCGAAGTGGCGATGCGCCCGCTGGTTCTGCGCGAGATCGCCGATATTCTGGGCCTCCACGAGTCGACCGTTTCACGGGTGACCAGCCAGAAGTACATGGCGACGCCGCGCGGGATCTTNGAACTGAAATATTTTTTCGGCAGTCATGTCTCCACCGATTCAGGCGGCGCGTGCTCTGCCACCGCCATTCGCGCGCTGATCAAACAGTTGATTGGCGCCGAAGATGGCAAGAAGCCCTTGTCGGATAGCCAATTATCCGAAATACTAGGCCAGCAGGGAATCGTTGTAGCTCGACGCACGGTGGCAAAATACCGCGAGTCGCTCAACATCCCGCCGGTCAATTTACGCAAGACCCTGTAGTGAGAGGAGAAATAAATGAATCTGCAGATCGCTGGTCATCACATTGAAGTTACGCCGGCATTGCGCGTGTACGTCGAGAACAAGCTGGATCCCGTGGTACGCCATTTTGACAAGGTCACTGGTGTCAACGTGGTTCTGTCCGTCGAGAAACTGAAGCAGAAGGCTGAAGTGACGGTACATGTGCCCGGCAAGGATATGCATGTCGAAGAATCCGGCGACGATCTCTATGCCGCCATCGACGCTATGTTCGACAAGCTGGACCGTCAGGTCCAGAAATACAAGCAAAAAGTCCAGGACCACCATCGGGGCGACAAGCCTGCACACCAAGTGGCTGGCTGATCGCTGAACGGCCGCGGTGACTTCACCGTGGCCTTTGTTTTGTGCTTCCCATGAATCCTCTGTCCAATCTCCTGTCGGCCTCGCAGGTGCTTCTCGACTTCGACGCCAGCAGCAAGAAGCGTGTCTTTGAACAAGCTGGCATGCTCTTCGAGAGCCACCTCGGGCTAGCCCGTTCCGTCGTGTTCGACAGCTTGTTCGCCCGCGAAAAGCTTGGCTCCACCGGCCTTGGCCAGGGGATCGCCATTCCGCATGGCCGCATCAAGGGCCTCAAGCAGGCTGCCGGTGCGTTTCTGCGCCTCGCTACCCCGGTACCCTTCGATTCGCCGGATGGTCGTCCGGTCAATCTGCTGTTTGTCCTGCTGGTGCCTGAACAGGCGACTGAGGAGCATCTCCAGATCCTGTCCGAACTTGCCCAGCGTTTTTCCGAGCGACCATTTCGCGAAAAACTGCTGGTCGCGCAAGACTCGGCTGCTGTCGTCGCTCTCTTCCAGGCCTAGATTATCCGTGGCAGGCCACATCAGTCTGAACCAGCTTTACGAAGACAACCGCGAAAAGTTGCTGCTCAACTGGGTGGCTGGGCAGCGCGGCGATCGTCGCATCGAAATCAAGGGTTCCAGCAACTATGGTTCTGATGTGGTCGGCCACATCAACGTCATCCACCCTGAGCGCATGCAGGTCATGGGGCGGGCCGAATACGACTGGGCGACGCGCATCGGCGAGCGCCGCTTCACCCACCAGTTTCGCGAGTTGCTGCAGGCCGAGCCGCCGGCGGTCATTGTCGCCGACGGACTGACGCCGCCTGTTGCACTACTGGAAGCCTGCAAGGAATCGGATACGCCGCTGATCCTCTCGCCCAAGCATTGCTCGGCGGTGATTGAGCTGCTGCGTATCTACCTGTCGGCGCGCCTTGCCGAGACAGTCAATCTCCATGGTGTGTTCATGGACGTTCTCGGCATGGGCGTCCTGATAACCGGCGACTCCGGTGTCGGCAAGTCCGAACTGGCGCTCGAACTGATATCACGGGGCCATGGCCTGGTCGCCGACGACGTTGTCGAGATGGGCCGCATTGCCCCGGCGACTGTCGAGGGGCGCTGTCCAGGCATGCTGCGCGATTTTCTCGAAGTGCGTGGCCTCGGTCTGCTCAATATCCGGACGATCTTTGGCGAGACTGCATCGCGCCGCAAGATGAAGCTGAAACTGATCGTCCATCTCCAGAAATCGGCCGTTGGAGCCGATGCGCCTCGTCTGCCGCTTGATGCCCAGACGCAGGAGGTGCTGGGCGTGCAGGTGCGCAAGGTGGTGATTCCGGTGGCGGCCGGACGTAACCTGGCGGTGCTGCTTGAAGCGGCAGTGCGCAATACCATCCTGCAACTGCGCGGGATTGACAGCATGCAGGATTTCGTCGATCGACAGCAGCGCATGATGCTTGACGACGATGCCTGATTGCCAGATAGTGGCCTCGCCTGTAACCATTTCCAAAATAGGGGACCTACGATGAAGATCATTATTGCCGCATTGCTTGCCTGTTTTACCTTTACAACCGCTTTCGCTGCCGACGACTGTGCTGCGATGGCAGCCGAGAAAAAGCTGGCCGGCGCCGCCAAGACCAGCTTCATGAAGAAATGCCAGGCTGACGCCAATGGCGCCGGTAGCGCTTGCGAAGCGACGGCTGATCAGAAGAAACTGGCCGGTGCTGCGCGGACGAGTTTCGTCAAGAAGTGTGAAGGTGATGCCAAGGGCAATCAGGCTGGTGCAGCTTGCGAAGCGACGGCCAAGGAAAAGAAACTGGCCGGTGCCGCCAAGAGCAGTTTCATGAAGAAGTGTGTAGCCGACGCTCAGGCGCCGGCCAACTGATTTTCGGGTCGATTTTGGTGTCGACCGCGCCGCTTCCGCTATGGATACTGTCCCCGGCGTCGCCGGGGACATAAAGGTAGTACCCTCGGCCGTGGCCTCGGGCCGGGCGCGACGGCCGCCTTCGGGCGGCCTTTTCATTTGTGCCTTTGGCTACAGATGTTCGAATTCGGCGAAGTCGGCCTTCGGATCACTAGCCGAGCCGCCAAAACAGATCCGACCACTACCCTTGAGCTCGATTTCCCGGCGCCGTACCATGACCTCGTTTTGCCCGCCGACGCTGACATAGCTGCCGTTGGTGCTACTGTCGATGTAGAAATAACTGTTGTTGCGCCGCTCGACCCGGCCATGCGAACGTGATGCCTTGCGGTCGACAATCAGCAGCTTGCTCGCCGGGTCTCGTCCCATCGTCAGGAAAGGTGATTTCTCGTCGAGCAGGAAGGCGTTGCCGTGATAGCGGATGCACAGGCGATCGACATCGGCCATGAACTGGCTGGGCGTGGAGTCGATCGTCACGCCGTATTTGCGTTGATTGTCTTCGTGGCTCAGCCAGTCGATTTCGACCAGTTCAAGCCCTTTTGCGCCGTCTGCGACGCGCCCGAGTTCCGGCTTGGGCCGGCTGAGGATCGCTGTTTGTCGCGGAAATTCGTCAATCAGCGGCGAACTCGCGAGAATCTGGTCGATGCGCGCCATGCTTGCAATGCGTTTCACCATGGTAACGGAATCGCCGGTTATCGTCTGTCCATCCGCTTCGCTGGCGCCAACATGAAGACCAATACGGATCGTCAGCTTGAGGCCTGAAACCGGGGGCAGCTTCGAGACACGCAGCTGCATGTTCACGGCTGCGTGACAGGCTTCTTCCGCGGACTCGAAGGCGGCGAGCAATTCTCCGCCCGAGACATTCACNGTGCGCCCGCCCTGGCCGGCGATCGAGCGCTCCATGCGCTTGACGCAACGCTCGACGGCGTAGGCTGCCTCGGTATCGCCCAAGCGCTCGAAAAGCCGGGCGCTTCCGGATACATCGGCGAACAGCACAATCATCTTGGGTTGCTTTTTGTTCATCACGTCGAGGTCCGATTCAGAGTGCGGATTATCGCATTCTCCATCAGAGTAGACCAGCTTCAAGGCACCTGCGCTGTTTGCGGATTTCGGCATGGCTATCTCCGGGAGTGGATCGATCAACATGCGATCAGTATCAGGTTCGACAAACCGGACATGCTGTGAGGTTTTTCACATGCCCATGAATTTTATGGAAAAACTGCCTCGTCAGGCGTCGTTCCCGGATTCGCCGCAAGCGCAATCGGGACGCCGCCGCTGAGTGGCATCTCGGGTTGGTCGAAGGCGATGTCGCCTTCTTCAACCGCAGTGTCGAGTGTCAGCCCGCGAAAATCGAATTGCGCGTTGTCGGCCAGATGGGAGGGTACGATGTTCTGCATGGCGGTAAATACGGATTCGGTGCGTCCCGGGTAACGACGATCCCAATCTTCCATCATCTCGCGGACCTTCTGGCGTTGCAGGTTGTCCTGCGAACCGCACAGGTTGCAGGGAATGATCGGGAACTCCATGCCGCGCGCGAAGCGGGCGATATCCTTCTCCGCGCAATAGGCGAGTGGCCGGATCACGATGTGCGCCTGGTCGTCGGTGACCAGCTTGGGCGGCATGGCCTTGAGCTTGCCGCCGAACAACATGTTGAGAAACAGGGTGTGAACCATGTCGTCGCGGTGGTGGCCGAGGGCGATCTTGTTGGCGCCCAACTCCTTGGCGGTCCGGTAAATGATCCCACGGCGCAGGCGCGAACACAGCGAACAGGTAGTCTTGCCCTCGGGGATTTTGTCCCTGACGATCGAATAGGTATCGGCCTCGACAATCCGGTACTCGATTCCCAGCGTCGCGAAGTAGCGCGGCAACACGTCGGCCGGAAAGCCAGGCTGCTTCTGATCGAGATTCATCGCAATCAGACGAAATCTGACAGGCGCCCTTTGCTGCAGTGCCATCAGGATGCTCAGCAGCGTGTACGAATCCTTGCCACCGGAAACACAGACCAGAATCGTGTCGCCGTCCTCGATCATGTTGTAGTCGCCGATCGCCTTGCCAGCCCTGCTCTCCAGGATTTTTCTGAGTTTTTGCAAATTATTCGAAGTATTCATGGTCAAGGGCTTTGATCCATCTGCTGCGGTCAACCGCGCAAAGGCGCAAGTTTAGCTTGAGACTCCCATAATCCACCGGCAAAAATCATTTTGGGCAGCTAAAATCGGCTCCTTTCCGGAACCTCGATGAACCTGCCGCCACCCTCTCCCGAAGCCTCTGCCCATAGCCGGGAACTGATCGCCGCAATCGGCCGCGAGATCGTTGCGCGAGGGGGCTGGATATCGTTTGCGCGCTTTATGGAACTGGCCCTGTACGAACCCGGCCTCGGCTACTACTCGGCGGGTGCGAGAAAATTCGGAGCGGCTGGAGATTTTGTCACTGCGCCTGAGATGAGCGCATTTTTCGGGCGGGCGCTGGCCCACCAGATTGCCCAGGTAATGGACGCTTCCGTGCCGCTGGTGCTGGAAGTGGGCGCGGGCTCCGGTCGTCTGGCTGCGGACTTGCTGCTCGAACTCGAACGCATCGGAAGGTTGCCGCAGCGTTACGACATCCTCGATCTATCCGCCGACTTGCGCGAACGTCAGCAGGCTACGCTGGCCGCCGCCGCACCCCATCTGCTACCGCGTGTTAACTGGCTGGACCATCTGCCGGAAGCGTTATCGGGAGTTGTCGTGGCCAACGAACTGCTTGACGCCATGCCGGCTCATGTCGTGGCCTGGCGGGAAAACGGCATTTTCGAGCGCGGCGTCCAGCTTGATGAGAAAGCTGGTTTCACGTGGAACGAGCGACTGGCGACCGGCACTTTGCTGGCGGCAGCCGAGGAAATCGGCGCGCAGTGCAATCTGCCGCCGGGCTACGAGAGTGAAATCAGCCTGGCGGCGCGTGCCTGGGCTGCCGAATGGGGCCACCGCCTGCAGAGAGGCGCGCTGCTGTTGATCGACTACGGTTTCCCGCGCCGCGAGTTCTACCATCAGCAACGCGGGCGCGGCACCCTGATGTGCCATTACCGCCATCATTCGCATCCCGACCCGTTCTACCTCCCCGGTCTGCAGGATGTCACTGTCCACGTCGATTTCACGGGAATTATTGCCGCCGCCGATGCGGCCGGGCTGGATCTGCTCGGATACACCAGCCAGGGGCAGTTCCTGCTCAACTGCGGCATCCTCGACCTGCTGGCCGAGGAGCAACCGGGAACCCCTGACTATATCCGCGCCAGCGGCGCCATCAACAAGCTGCTGATGCCGCACGAGATGGGCGAACTGTTCAAGGTCATCGCCATCGGTCGTGGCATCGACCAGCCGCTGCGCGGGTTTTCCAATGGCGACCAGAGCCGTCGTCTGTAGTGCCTGGAATTTGGTCTATAGTTACACCATGCGCCGCTATCCGTTCTCGTTCATCAGCCTTACCACCCTTGGTGTGCTGTGCGCCATTCCAGGCCTGATCAGCATCGCCGGCTTCGGGGCTGCCGTGCATCCGGTCCTCGACGACCCGATGGCCGGCTTGGCATTCATCGTTTCCGCCGTCGCCCTGATCGGTTCCGGGGCATTTCCCCTGGTCATCGAGAAGCTGAAGGAAAACGAAGGTAGCTAGGGCGCCAGCGGTTCGCCNGAACCGTCCCGCATCCCCCCTGAACACNGACCCGACAAACAAGGTAGCGGAGGTTTTGCATGTCCCTTGTCAGTTACGAACTTGCCGATGGCGTCGCCATCCTGACCATGAACCGGCCTGAGGCGCTCAACGCACTGAACGGAGAAATGATTGCCGCGCTGGAAACGGCAACCGCCCGGGCAGCCGCTGACACCAAAGCACGCGTGGTTATCCTGCGCAGCAGTGGCGAACACTTTATGGCCGGGGGTGATCTGAAGTGGTTCGCCGAAGAAATTGCCAGGCGCGACGCCGAGGATATCGAGGCGAGCATGAGCGACAAGCTGGCGCATGTACATACCACCACTCTCAATATCCGGCACATGGACAAGCCGGTCATCGCTGCCGTCCGTGGCGCCGCAGCCGGCTACGGCATGTCGATGATGCTGACCTGCGATTTTGCCCTGGCGGCTGATTCCGCCTACTTCACACTGGCTTACTGCCACATCGCCCTGTCACCGGATGGTGGCGCCACCTGGGCTCTGCCGCGCCTAGTCGGCTTGAAGAAGGCGACCGAGATCGCGCTGCTGGGTGAGCGCTTCGACGCGCAGACGGCGGTCGGACTCGGCTTGATCAATCGTGCCGTGCCNGCCGCCAGNCTTGACGAAGAATGCCTGACGCTCGCCGCGCGTCTGAAAANNGGACCGGCCCGGGCGCTGGCCAGGACCAAGGCGCTGCTCAACCAGTCATTCTCGAGTTCGCTGGAAACCCAACTGGCGGCCGAGCAGGCGAGCTTCGCCCG